>UMHT01062779.1_pt1 | contig 9733 bp, 8 predicted proteins | sample 1965601 | NCBI WGS metagenome assembly UMHT01 (sample SAMEA4836105, study PRJEB28245) | human gut metagenome | biome: gut microbiome; material: fecal sample | place: Denmark | collected 2008 | reverse complement strand
AGAGATCAACGGTTTAAATGGGTTAAATGTCACGCAGGGGATTCCTCTCTCCTGTAGCTTCTTATAATATCCAAAGGAAATAGAATTGATACTGCCGACATCATCATAGATAAATCGCACATCCACTCCTGCTTTTGCCTTTTCTTCCAGAATATCCAGGATTGTATTAAACATATACCCTTCCTCGATGATAAAATATTCGAGAAAAATAAAATGTTCTGCACCACGCAATGCCTCTAACATATCCGGGAACATTTCTTCCCCGCATCTGTAATATTTCGTCTGTGTATTCTGGTATAAAGGGAAGCCTGCCCATTTATCAATATAAGATGACTGCAGATATGCCGACCGGCTTTCTTTTTCCAATTTCTCTTCTGCTGCGGTATCTCTCTGAAACAAGGCTTCTACCTGTCGGTTAACTGCATCCATTCTCTCTCTGGTATGTTTTGTCAGACCTGATCTTCCAAACAACAGATATACCATAAGTCCGAAAACCGGTGAAAGCAGTATCAAAAATGTCCACGAAAGTTTATTCGCCGGATTTGTCCATTTATTGACGATGACAAGTACGACAATAATCGCGATCACACGTACGAGCAGATTGACATATGTGAACTTGTAGCTAAGCTGCCACAATACAACACATAACCATAACACCTGTAAAATGATCGCCATGGCTACTACAAAAAATCTTCCAAATATGAGATGTAATATTTTCTTCATACAAAACTCCATTTCTGCGCTGTTTTTTAATAAAATAAAGTTTTATTTCATCGCAGGCATGTGCTTATTGTAATAATTTTCCACTCAAAAGTCAACGGACGAGATAATCCACATGTATCATTCCCCAGCCGGTTTTTCCAAGCTGCGTGCTTCGCGGATATGCTCTCTCATAAAGGCGAAGTTTCATTTCTGCCGGAGTAAACGATGGATATTTTTCAAATGCCAGCGCAAGTGCCCCTGATACAACTGGTGCTGCCATAGAAGTCCCGCTTTTTACCTGATATCCCATTGCATCCCTGCTGCAGCTCGTAATCCCAGTTCCCGGCGCAAGAATCTCCGGTTTGACAATGCAGCATGCAGTCGGTCCTCTGCCACTATATCCTGTTTTTAAAACTTTTCTCCCATGGTCACTGGTATCATCATCACTGCTTCCGACGGTCAGTACTTTTCTTGAAATACCCGGTATCGTCACAGTATTTTCTTTCGGTCCGTTGTTTCCTGCAGCAGCAACCACCATGATTCCCTCATCCCACAATTCATCGATCGCATGTAACAGTTTTCTCTGCTCTTCCAAACCCGCTCCAGGCAGCATTCCAACGGATATATTTAATATTCTGATATGATGCAGTTTTCTGTTTGCTTTCACCCAGTTTACAGCATCAAGAACCTTTTTGGTATTTCCATTTCCATTTTCGTCTAATACTTTTAACATGATGATCTTACATCTTGGTGCAACGCCACTGTATCTGCGGACGTTATGTGCAGTACCTTTCACATACTGTTCCGACATTTTTCCATTTCCTGCAATGATCCCAGAAACATGCGTCCCATGCCCATTATCATCATACATTTCATTTCTTCCATTACAAAAATCCTTAAAATATATAATCCTGTCTTCAAAATCCGGATGTGGGACAATGCCGGTATCCATCACTGCAACCGTAATATTCTGCCCGCTAAGTCCTGATCTGTATGCATAATCTGTGTGAATGATCTTCTTAACCCGATCCATAGCAGCCCCCTTCTATTAAAAAACTTCCATATTATTATATGAAAAAGTATCCTTTCTGCTAAAAAATGATAAGAAAATGTTAATTTTTTCTGAAAATTCAGAAGAATGTTTGACAGCCGGAATGTTTTTTCTTAAAATAAATAATAGTTAATTAGTGAACTATTATGATTTGCTTTAAAAATAAAAAAGAAAGTAGTGTGATGCCATCTTGAACAAAAAACTCAAAGAAAAAATTGACGAATCCGTAAACGCGGTTCTCCCGATCACTGTGATCGTACTTCTGCTCTCTATTTTTGTCGTCCCCATGGAAACAGGTACGATTGCCCTCTTCCTAGTCGGTGCATTTATGTTGATCATTGGTATGGCTTTTTTCCAGCTCGGTGCAGAAACTGCCATGACTCCTCTCGGCGAAGGCGTTGGTTCTTCCATTATGAAAACAAGAAAACTTCCTATTTTAATCGGTGTTTGTTTTCTAATGGGTATTATCATTACTCTTGCAGAACCGGATCTTCAGGTTCTCGCAAATCAGGTTCCTTCTATTCCAAACAATACTCTGATCTTTACGGTTGCACTTGGTGTCGGTGTATTTCTGGTAATCGCCGTACTCCGTATTCTTTTCCGGATCAGTCTTCCAGTCCTGTTGTGCATTTTTTATATTGCGCTGTTTCTTCTTTCTTTTGCGGCACCTGCTGATTTTATCGCGGTCGCATTTGATTCCGGCGGTGTGACAACAGGTCCTATGACAGTTCCTTTTATCATGGCGATCGGTGTTGGACTCTCCGCCACCAGAAATGATAAAAATGGTTCAAGCGACAGTTTCGGACTGATCTCTTTTTGCAGCGTCGGTCCGGTTTTGATGGTTCTGCTGCTTGGCATCTTTTATCATCCAACCGGTGCCGCTTACAATGAAACAACAATTCCTGACGTGATCACCATGCAGGATGTAATCCGCGAATTTGTACATATGGTACCGGATTACGCCAAAGAAGTACTTCTGTCCATTCTTCCGGTACTTTTTGTTTTTTTGATTTTCCAGCTTATTTCCAGGCGTTATCACCGCCCGCAGATGATCAAGATGATCATCGGTTTTCTCTACACGATCATCGGTCTGATTCTTTTCTTAACCGGTGTAAATGTCGGATTTGCGCCTGTCGGAAGTCTTCTTGGAAGCAGTCTTGCCGGACAGCCATGGAAATGGATTCTGATTCCGATCGGTGCTCTGATCGGTTATTATATCGTAAAAGCTGAGCCTGCCGTTCAGGTACTGAACCGCCAGGTTGAAGATGTCACAAACGGTTCTATTTCAAGAGACACTATGAATTTAAGTCTGTCGATCGGTGTATCCGCCTCAGTTGCGCTTGCTCTGCTGCGTGTTCTTACCGGTTTAAATATTTACTGGCTTTTAATCCCCGGCTATCTGATCGCACTGATTCTGACACGATTTGTACCCAGAGTATTTGTCGGTATTGCATTTGACTCAGGTGGAGTTGCAAGTGGTCCTATGACTTCCACTTTCCTGCTTCCTCTCGCCATGGGTGCCTGTACTGCAATCGGAGGCAATGTCGTAACAGACGCTTTTGGTGTTGTCGCCATGGTTGCCATGGCACCACTCATTGCAGTTCAGGTTATGGGAGTTTCTTATAATATCAAATTAAAGAAAGCAAGTACCCCTGCCGCTGCACTCATTGGAATTGACGACAATGAGATTCTGGATTTTGAGGAGGAATTTTAACGATGCAGGAACAGAAAAAAAGAGAGGCTTACCGTTGTCTTGTAATTATTACAGATTCCCATATCCGGGAACGATTATGTGAATTTTTAGCAGATTCCCATATACCGGTCTACTATCAGATGCATGGAATCGGCACAGCCAGCTCGGAATGGCTGGAATTATGTGGTCTTGGAAGCATCCAGAAAAGTATTACACTCTGTTTTATTCCAAATGAGCGCAAGAAAATTCTGCTTGCTGAGATGAATCAGGCATTAAGTCTTCATAAGAAAGGAACCGGTATTGCCGTAAGTATTCCAATGAACGGCATGCAGGGTTTTCTCTATAAACTTTTAAATGAACATACAGCAGAATCAGACAGAGACGATGTTGAAAAGGAAGTGAAAAAAATGAGTGAAACAATTACACATGCCATGATACTTGTAACGATCAATCAGGGATACAGTGATGCTGTCATGAATACCGCACGCGCTGCCGGTGCAACCGGAGGCACAATTCTAAAAGGTCTGCGCTGCAGCCCCGGAAAATCAGCCGTCATTTTCGGTATCACGATCCAGGAAGAACAGGAAATTGTCGCAATCGTTGTTCCAAAAGATAAAAAAACCGAGATCATGCAGGCGATCAGTTCTGCTCATGGCATGGACTCTCCTGCACACGGCGTCGCTTTTTCCCTGCCGGTAGACGGAATTATGGGATTATAATGTCAATGATACATTCCGTCATGGTTATCTGCTATCCAATCGCCGGTATTTGAATATAGTTGCAAAAAGAACTGCGTGTTTTCAGATCAACACGCAGTTCTTTTTTCAGGTCTGTATACCAAAATATACAGACCATTTGCAATTTTCAAATTGTCTATCTTTTCTTATGCCTCTGCCGGAACATCCTTCATAGAGAAACTGATGCGTCCCATCTTATCTTTTCCAAGGCATACAACTTTAACCTTATCTCCTAATGTCAGGACATCTTCTACACGGTTGATACGCTCTTTGGAAATTTTGGAAATATGAACCATTCCCTCTTTACCCGGAGCAAACTCAATGAATGCACCAAACTCTTTGATGCTTACAACCGTACCGGTAAAAATCTGTCCCTCAACAAAGTCAGTCGTGATGATCTTGATCATCTCGATTGCTTTATTCATCATCTCAGCATCTGTACCGCATACAGAAACTGCACCGTCATCCGTGATATCGATCTTAACACCAGTGCGGTCGATGATCTCGTTGATTGTCTTGCCTCTCTGTCCGACTACATCACCAATCTTGTCCGGATTGATCTGAATCTGAACGATCTTCGGTGCATACGCACTTACTTCTTTTCTCGGCTCTTCGATCGCCTTTGACATAACCTCATCCATGATGTAGATTCTTGCCTCTCTTGCACGGCTGATCGCTTCCTCAACGATCGGTCTTGTAAGACCATGAATCTTGATATCCATCTGGATCGCAGTGATACCTTTGTGCGTACCGGTTACTTTAAAGTCCATATCCCCGAAGAAATCTTCAAGTCCCTGGATATCAGTAAGAACAAGATAATCATCATCTGTATCACCGGTAACAAGACCACAGGAAATACCTGCAACCATTGCTTTAAGCGGAACGCCTGCTGCCATTAATGACATACAGGATGCACAGGTAGAAGCCATGGAAGTAGATCCGTTTGACTCAAATGTCTCGGATACAGCACGAATTGCATACGGGAACTCTTCCTCAGAAGGAAGTACAGCCATAAGTGCTTTCTCTGCTAATGCACCATGACCGATCTCACGACGTCCCGGTCCACGTGAAACCTTTGTCTCACCTACAGAATATGCAGGGAAGTTATACTGATGGATATATCTCTTTGTTGTAATATTCTCATCTAATCCGTCAATCTTCTGTACTTCAGAAAGCGGAGCTAATGTAACAACATCACAGATCTGTGTCTGTCCACGGGTAAACATTGCAGAACCATGAACTCTTGGAATCAGGTCAACCTCTGCTGCAAGTGGACGGATCTGATTGATTGCACGGCCATCCGGACGTTTATGATCTTTTAAGATCATCTTGCGGACAGTCTTCTTCTGATACTGGTAAACAGCCTCACCGAGCACTGCTAACCATTCTTCGTTATCTGCAAATGCCTCAGCAAGTTTATCTGTAATCTCACGGATATTCTCTTCACGTTTCTGCTTTTCGTCGGTAAATACAGCTTCTTCCATCTGCTCCGGTGTTACGATTTCTTTCATTGCAGCAAACATTTCTTCCGGAATTGCACAGCTTGTGTACTCATGTTTTGGCTTGCCGACTTCTTCTACGATATGATTGATAAACGCAATGATCGTCTGGTTTACATCATGACATTTATAGATTGCCTCGATCATTTTTTCTTCCGGGATCTCATTCGCACCGGCCTCGATCATGATGACTTTCTCTGATGTAGATGCAACCGTAAGCTGTAAATCACCGGTATCCCATACTTTCTGGGACGGATTGATGATAAACTCGCCATCTACCATACCCATCTGTGTCATAGCACAAGGACCTGCAAATGGGATGTCAGAAATGGTAACTGCAAGTGCAGAACCGATCATTGCTACAACCTCCGGACGGCACTCTGTGTCAACAGACATAACCATGTTGTTGATGGTAACGTCATTACGGTAATCTTTCGGGAACAGCGGACGCATTGGACGGTCAATAACACGAGAAGTCAGGATCGCATTCTCAGATGCTTTTCCCTCTCTCTTATTGAAGCCTCCAGGGATCTTTCCAACTGCATACATCTTCTCCTCATACTCAACACTGAGCGGGAAGAAATCAACACCATCTCTCGGCTTGTCCGATGCGGTAGCTGTAGATAAGACGGTTGTCTCACCGTATTTTAATAATGCAGCACCATTTGCCTGGGCACACACTCTGCCGATATCAACAGTCAATGTTCTGCCGGCAAGTTCCATTGAAAAACTTTTATACATTCGTTTTCTCCTTTTCTCTGTGGAGACAGAAGCACCGAAACTACTGAAAAATACACGACTTTTCATACATTTTTCAGTGGTCTCGGAAATATACTTCTGCCTGTAATCCGTCTTTGGAAAGAATCTTTTTGGGGACCCTTTCTTATTTAACTGAAAATCGAGTGGAGTATATCTCCACTCGATAAAACCGCATGGAACAGATTCCATACGGTATCCATACAAGCCAGCTTCCATGCGGAAGCGGCTCTGTATGGAGAAGATCTTATTTTCTAAGACCTAAACGCTCAATTAAGGAACGATATCTTTCGATATCAACTTTCTTTAAGTATGCCAGTAAACCACGTCTCTGACCAACCATCTTTAAAAGACCACGTCTTGAATGATAGTCGTTTTTGTTCTCAGCAAGATGAGCATTTAATTCCTCGATACGTGCTGTTAAGATAGCGATCTGTACTTCCGGTGAACCTGTATCTCCCGGTGTTCTGCCATACTCTGCGATAATTGCCTGTTTCTTTTCCTTTGCGATCATTTTATGATCCTCCTTTTCTTATTAAACGCCCATTCCGGCTGTGCCGGGATATGATACTCAGTAAAAGGTCGGAGTGTCCATCTACCGAATATGGGCTAAACTCATACTTCGCTATTATAACATGGGTTCATCCTGTTGTAAATGCCTAAATTTAATTATTGATCACACGCACTACTTTAACCGGCGTTCTGTAATATGCTCCGGAAATCTTGATACCGGACTTTGGAGAACTTGCATGTACCACACGACCTCCGCCAATATAAATAGCCACATGATTGATACTGCTGCCATTGCCATAGAAGAAAAGATCTCCCGGCTGTGCATCCGACGCAGCAATCTTTGTTCCACAGTTTGCCTGTGCCTTAGAAGAATGCGGAAGTGAAATACCATAATTAGCAAATACACTTAATACAAATCCGGAGCAGTCTGCCCCTCTTGTAAGACTTGTTCCTCCCCAGACATATGGGTTTCCAACAAACTGTGTAGCATAGGAAACAAGTGATACGCGCACATCCGATACACCCTGTCCATAACGAACTTCTGTCATGGTCTGTGCTTTCGGCAGTTCCGTTGCTATACTGACATAATCAGATGAAACATATCCCTCATCACTGTCAACATTGATCTTTACCCAGCCGTCAAGAACTTCAAGTACCTCAAGTTCTTCTCCTTCCGGCATCATGGTGATAACATGACTGTCTGTATTTGCCTCATCACGGACATAAAGTGTTGTCGTTGTCACGGTCGCAACAGTCTGCTTTACCTCCTGTGCTTTTGCGATCGCAGCTTCCCCGGTCAGAAGATATTCTGATTTTACATATCCTTTTACTTTTCCTGACTCGATCTGCGTCCACTCACCGTCTGTTCCAATAATTTCACATCCTGCATTATTTGGCAGTTTGCCAACAATCTCTGCCTCTGTTCCAGGTACTTCACGGACATTGATATTACCGTCCGCCTGTGCAATGCCAAGGTTCGTATAGCCAAATTCGCCTGCTGCTTCTGCAAGTGCTTTTTCTTTATCCTCTTCCTGCGTCTCTTCCTCCTGACCGGATGCGGTCACATCACGGTCTGACTCCGAAACACTGACCATATCTGCAGCTGTAACAGAAAGATAATCTGACATTGCATCCGTAACACCAGAAGTCACCTTTGCATCCGTCATTGCATAATTTCCAATCTGTCCGCCCAATGTGGAAGAAACTCCGGCAGATACCTCATTTTCCTGTAAAGATGTGCTCTCTGCCATCACTGCACGTCCATCTTTTGAACCTGACTTTTCATCAATATAAGCTACTGAAAATATAAGAGAACCAGCTGCAAGGAGTCCGGCTGCCTTAACCCATTTTGCTTTCATATCCGTACCTTTCCAAATATTCCAAAATACCTTATTTATTCAATACTGCTCAAGTATAGCAGTCATTTTTTACAATGTCAACATATTTATGTAATATTTTCGTAATATTTAGGTTTCATTTTTCCCAAACCATGCCCTTGCATATGCAATGTTATTCTGCATTTCCTCTTTCAGAGCCTCAATGGATGGAAATTTCCGTTCCTCACGTACTCTGGTCAGGAACTCTACCGTTACAACTTTTCCATAAAGATCTCCTGCAAAATCCAGAAGATGGGTTTCAACTCCGATCGGATTTTTTCCTTCAATCGTCGGTTTTACACCAACATTCGTAACACCACGGTAACACCTGTCAGCGAGCCGTACTTCAGTCACGTATACACCGCTCTCCGGAAGAAGTTTTTCTTCCGGCGGGATCTGATTGATCGTCGGGATTCCAAGTTTAGTGCTGCCTAAATGTCTCCCATGAAGGATCTCTCCTGTCACAAAATAGTGGTATCCCAGCAGGTGATTCGCTTTCTCGATATTGCCTTTTGCAATCTCTTCCCGGACAAATGTACTGCTGATATCTCTCTTATCTTCCTGCATCTTGTCAATGACAAGCACCTCATAACCATACTTGTCCGACAGATCTTTCAGCATGTGATAATCGCCTCTGCGGTTGTGTCCAAAATGAAAATCTGAACCAACCACAAAACATTTCACATGGAGCTGGTGTACAATCTTTGCTATAAAATCTTCCGGTTCCATGCACATGATTTCTTTTGTAAACGGACACTCAACCAGATAATCAATCCCAATCTGTTCAAAGATATGCATTTTTTCTTCATTAGTCGTCAAAACTTTCGCTTCAACCTGTTCCACACTTTTCCGCGGTGGAATATTAAAGGTAAATATGACCGCAGCAAGTCCATCTTCTTTCTTAGCAGCAAGATGTTCCATCAGAAGTTCATGTCCTCTGTGTATTCCATCAAATTTTCCAAGCGAAAGTACCGTTGGTTCTTCTATATAAAATTCGGTTGTATTTTTCAGATATTTCATGCTTCCATAAACAGTTTTACCGGTTTATAATCCCCCTGTATATCTGAGTACTCATAAATTCCGATAAAACGCCCTTCCTCATCATAAATACGGATCGGCTGCTGTTCCCATTTACTCTGATAGGAAACAAACATGTCTTTTTTCATCCGGTTTCCGTTATATAACAGTTTGTTCCATTCTCTGCAGATCACCGCTTTTTTATACTGTAAAAATACGGAATCAACCGTATAAATAAAGTCAAACATCCCTGCTTCCCACTGCTCCGGTGCTGTCTGTCCTACTGCTTTTTTGACACGCTCCTCAATCTCTGAGAGCCGCAATGCATCCTGTACACAAAACTCAGATACTTTTGTCCGCAAAAGTGATTCCATACATGCTCCGCAGGA
>UMHT01034947.1_pt1 | contig 9762 bp, 9 predicted proteins | sample 1965601 | NCBI WGS metagenome assembly UMHT01 (sample SAMEA4836105, study PRJEB28245) | human gut metagenome | biome: gut microbiome; material: fecal sample | place: Denmark | collected 2008 | reverse complement strand
CCCTGCAGCCCCGGTAGCGCCGGTCGGCCCGGTCGGACCCGCAGCGCCCGCAGCCCCCGTTGCCCCGGTCGGACCAGCCGGACCAGTCGGACCCGTAGCGCCGTCCAGTCCATCGAGTCCGGCAGCACCAGTGGGACCGACAGGTCCGATCGGTCCGGGGCAGCCGCGTGGTCCTATAGGACCGGGACGACAGCAGTTGTAGGGTTCAAAAGAACCGGGACAGCCGCGATCGCGTCCGCAGCGCCCATAGCCGTTATTTTCATAGTCACTATCATCAAAATAGTAGGGAAAATTACATGAATGACGAAACATAAAAAACTCCTTTCCAGATTTAGGACATCCATCCTGATGTAGTATATGTGTGCGATGAAAGAGATGTGCATTAGTAGAAAAGGGCTGGGAAATCGAGGGCTGGGAACTGTGGAATATTATAAGTGTGGAAGACGGTAAGAATGAATGTAGGAAGTGTGGATGCCGCTGGATGGAACGACTCCCAGTCCGCCGCTCAGACCACTGCAGAGGTCGGAGAGAATGCCACAAGATAGGTAATCAGTTTGCTTTATGGTTTGAGGATATGGTTTGAGGATATGGTTTGAAAATATTCTTCATTTGTCAAAACCGCCGGAGAATCCGGGCGGATTTTTTTTGTTTCCTTATGATAATACAGTGCCTTATCATAGTTTCCCATCCGATCATAGCAGACGCAGAGCTGGATTAAAGGAATGAAATCATAGTAATCGGCTTCGATAAAGGCATTTGGATGATATTCTGGTCGGTCTTTGAGGGCAAGCTGGTACCAGAAAACAGCCTGGGAAATTTCTCCGAGGGAAAGTTTCAACCGTCCGATCTCACAGCAAGTTTTAGCACGTGGGCGGTCGTAGAGGAAACTCTGGAACAGAGAAAGCTGGCTGGCAGCCGTATTTCTGAGCATTTCATGGCAGCGTGCCAGAAGCAGACAGGCATCTGTCTTATTTTCATACCATCCGGCCGGTTCGTTCAGGAAATGTTCCAGGACCGAGCGGGCTTTTTCATATTGTTTGTGGTCGATGAGTTCGCGGGCGTAGTAGTATTGATGGCGTGGATCGAGCAGTTCGCCGTCCGCAAGCATTGTTTCATAGATTTTCAGGTTACGGTCAGAATGGGTGAGAGCAGACGCAGGCTTTCGGTGTTCGATTTGAATAGGAGAATAGAGAATCCTGCCGCGCGGCGCGATGGCTTCGTGGACGCGTCCTTTCCAGCGAAAATGCCGGTCCGTTCGCAAAATCCGTTCGCGATTGTAGGTAAATGCAGATGTACCGTCCGGCTGAAATCCGGCGACGTATTTCATCATGACGACATCGGGCTGCGGGGATTTGCTTAAAGTTTCTTTCAACTTTAAAATCGCTGTGATCGATTCGGCGGGAACGATATCGTCGGCATCGAGCCACATCCAGTATTCGGTTGAGACCTTTTCACAGATGAAATTGCGCGCGGCGGCGAAATCATCGTTCCACGGGTAGTGATAAATATGTTTGGTGTATTGCCGGGCGATTTCTACAGTTCGATCGGTGGAACCGGTGTCGGCGACGAGGATTTCATCCGCAAATTGTATGGCAGATGCTAAAACACGCGTCAAAACGGCTTCTTCATTTTTGACGATCATACATAGGCTGAGGCGGATCATGGGCTCTCCAAAATCAATATCAAATTGATATTAATATATGAAAGAAGTTTTTAGATGTGTACAGACCTTATATATATAATTATATAAGGATAAACAGGAGAAAAGTAACGTTCTATTATTTTGCGGGTACTTTTGTAACTGTTCACAGGTAGGAATTTTCTGAACTGAAAATTCCGTACAATACAGTTTCGGCAGCAGATTTTGCCGATTTGGAATGCGTAGCATCGGCAAAATCCCGTTGCTGGGCACACGTGTGTGAACAGTAACGTACTTTTCTCCTGAAATGATGGCTGCAATTCACTCTGCGCTATTTAACAGCACTTGAAAAAAATTATTATAGAGCTTCAAAAAAAGCATTGGTCAATTTCTGTATATTCAGATACGGGTTCTCATAATCAAAACTACGCATCCGTCCCTTGGCAGCCAGAACACCGAGCTGGATCGGCGCAGCGATATCCGAATTGAGCCGATCATCGAGCATACCGCTGATGAAACCGCCGGCAAAGGAATCACCGGCGCCGGTATCGTTGTTTAACTGGTACTGGTAGAGCTTTTTGTGGCGGACTGTGCGGATCTGACATACGCCGTCCTTAAAATGGATCAGCTCATGACGGTCATCGTGCTTGACAATGAGGGTGCGGGTGGGATCCGGGTTGATCGCAGAAAAATACTCACAGAGGTTCGCGTAGAGCGGACGGGCGCTGCGGGCATTGAAGCCGAGGTTTTTCTTTTCGGATTTATTTAAGAAAACATAATCGGCATATGCGATCAGTGGCTGTAAGCGCTCACGGCGCAGCGATGTATACTCAAAACCAGGATCCATGCTGACTTTCATGGCAGGATTTAAATGTTTTGCCTGGATGACCGATTGCATGATTGCCTCGAATTGGTCGAAATCAGACAGGGATGACAGATGGATCCAGCGGGCCTGCGCGAGGTACTCCGCCAGTGTGGTTCCCGTCCGGGCTTCCTGTTCCTGGATGCGGTCTAAGAGCGTGTTGTTGGCACACGGCGCAATCTTAATGCAGTTGCGCGTGTGATTATAAAGGCGGACAATCGATTTGGCAATCGCTTTGGAATATGGATCGTCGAAGCGTTCGCGCGTGGTAAACAGCCAGTCGCGGTTATCCAGGTGCGCCAGCTCAGCGTCAATGTCATTTGTCTTGCCGAAGCGCAGATCGAATGGACTGGGCGTACCGCACACGCCGACATAAGCGACCTGCAGGTTAGGGAGAATATGCTTTGCAACTTTCAGGGTGATGAAAGCGGAACCGCCGATCTGGGTCGTGTACTCCTTGCCTTTTATTGCCAGCTCCTGAATATCGTTTTCCACATCGGAAATCGGGTTGCTTAAGTTCTCGTCGCCTCCACCGGCGGATGTCTCCACCAGATCAAGTCCGGTGCAGTGAAACATATAGTCATAATTGATAGCGCCAATGCAAATAACATCTAAACTTGCCATGAGATTCTACCTCTTTTGTCCGTGTTTTTTTTAGTATTTAAAATGAAGAGCGGTGCGGGATTTTTGCTTTTTCAGCAGGATCTCGCACCAGCACCATTTACAGAATATAACACGGTTTTTCGTTTGTCAAATAAAATGTAAAATTAGTGTAAAAAAGACGCGGAAAAGTGCCGAAAAGCCTTTATTTATAAGAAAAAACTACATTTTTTTATTAGAGAAAATAAAGAAAAAAGATGGGGAGAAAGAGTGGAAAATGAGAATGGGAAAATAGGGGAGATGGAGAAAAAGGGAATGGAAAAGTGCGGATGGACAGCGGGTGAAATGTTCAGTATAATTTGATGGAATAGAGATAGAATGGACAGGAAACGAAGGGAGGAGAGTGCGATAAAAGATCGAATCAAGGAAAAGCAGAATGAGAAATCAGAGGGGATGCAAAGTGCGGTTTTAACCCGCCTCCATCTCAGCGCCTCTGCCCTTAAATATTTAGCACTCCTGGCGATGACGGCAGACCACATTGCGGTGATCTGCAGACCGGTTCCGGGATTCCGGACATTTGGGGATCTGGCGTTTCCATTGTTTGCCTTTTTATTAGTAGAAGGTTTTTTTCACACGCGGGATCGCAGATGTTATGGACGGAGGCTGCTTTTGGCGGCGGCTGTGTCGGAGATTCCGTATGATCTGGCATTTTCCGGACGGTGGATGGATGCACAGCACCAGAATGTCTGCCTGACCTTTTTTCTGGCGCTGGTTGCGATGGAGCTGTTAGAGCGGTATGGAAACGGTATCTGGGAGAAGCTGGTGCTGGCGGCAGTGTTCTGTACGCTGACAGAAGCGGCGGGAGCAGACGGCGGCGCATGGGGGATGGGACTGGTGCTGGCATTTTATTTTTGTGTAATAGGAAATTCAGGCACTAACGTGCCAAGGCACATTCTTTTTCATGAGAAAACGGCGGGGGTGTTTATGAAGATGATTGCCGCCGTCCTCATCGGCGCGTTCGCGTGGCAGGAATCCCTCTGGGTACTGGCGCTCACGGCTGTCTGCCTCCTGTTATATGACGGTTACAGAGGTCGGAGCAGATTCCGTTCGTTCTTTTATATCTATTATCCGGCGCATCTTCTGGTGCTGTATTTTTTGTCATAGAAAACCTTGTCCTATGACAAAAAAGCTCCGTGGGATGACTTTTAATTATGGGAATTTTTGACAATTTTCGGGCGTAAAACACGCCCTTTTTTTATTTCCAGATCGGGCAAAAAAACTTGACAATAAAGTTAGCATGTGCTAACCTTATGTATGAGTTAGGAATAACTAATGAAAATTAGTCTCATCTAATGAAAATTAGCTATGTCTAATAATTGTTAGCAGGAACTAATGAGAATTAGCGTACGCGAATCAATTAGATTAGTAGCAGATGAAAAGAGCCGTTTCCGCTAAGTGAGACATCATGATGGGCAGAATGCGGAAAAACAGAGGAAGGAGAATCGTATGCAGGGAGCAATGCCGATTTCGATGGCAACCGTTGGAACCGTTTATACGATCAAAAAGATCAGCGGAAACACAGAGGTTCGTTCTCATTTAAAATCCATGGGATTTAACGAGGGAACCGAAGTAAAATTGATAACCCAGCTGGACGGAGACGTGATTATTCACGTAAAGGAGTCCAGAGTGGCTATAAATAAGGATCAGGCAAGACACATTCTGGTCTAAGGCAAGGGAATGGGGATATTCCGGAGCAGGTTGTATGGTACAAAAGCAGACGGAATCCCGAGTGAAAAATTGGAATGGTTAGGAGGAACAGAGAATGACGCTTAAAGATGCACAGGTTGGATCTACCGTCAAAGTTGTCAAGATTCATGGCGAAGGCGCATACAAACGCCGCATCATGGATATGGGCATCACGAAGGGAAGCGAGATTTTTATTCGAAAAGTAGCTCCGCTGGGCGATCCGGTAGAGGTTACGATTCGTGGATATGAGCTTTCACTTCGTAAAGCCGATGCTGAGTGCGTAGATGTTCAGACAGTTTAATAAGTTTGATTAAAAAAGCAGGAGGATGAAAAATGGCAATTCATATTGCTTTGGCGGGTAACCCGAACTGCGGTAAAACAACCATGTTTAACGCACTGACGGGTGCAAACCAGTATGTAGGTAACTGGCCGGGTGTTACAGTTGAGAAGAAAACCGGTAAATTAAAAGATGCTTCGGGAGAAGAGGTAAATGTAACGGACCTTCCGGGAGTTTATTCCCTTTCTCCGTATACACTGGAGGAAGTTGTAACCCGTGATTTTATCTTAAAAGAGAATCCGGATGTCATCGTAGACTTAGTCGATGCAACCAACATTGAGCGTAACCTGTATCTGACCACACAGCTGATCGAGACAGGTATTCCGGTTGTTATCGCTTTAAATATGTGCGATCTTCTGAAGAAGAACGGCATTAACATTGATGTAAAGGCACTGTCCAAGAAACTTGGCTGCCCGATCATCGAGACTTCCGCGCTGAAGAAAACCGGTCTGAAGGAAGTCATTGCAGAGGCAATCAAAGTTGCAAAGAGCCATGCAGCAGGCACTGTGAGTGCTATTTTCGAGAGCAGCGTAGAGGATAAAGTAAGCGCAATCGAGGCAGAGCTTCCTTCTAGCATTCCGGATGCAGAGAAGAGATGGTATGCAATCAAAGTTCTCGAGAATGACAGCAAAGTTTCAGATCAGCTTGGTCTTAGTGCAGACAACCGTTTCTCCCGTTACACCAAGGAACTGGAGAAAGAGTTTGATGATGACGCTGAGTCCGTTATCACTGACCAGAGATATGTATATATCCAGAAGGTTATCGGGGAGACCGTAAAGAAACCGGCTCAGAAAATGAGTCTTTCTGATAAGATCGATAGCATCGTAACCAACCGTTTACTTGGTATTCCGATCTTTGTTCTTGTTATGTGGGCGGTTTACTATGTATCCGTTACTACCGTGGGTACATTCGTAACAGACTGGACCAATGATACCTTTGTTGGCGCAATTCAGGGCTGGGCTGGCGATGCACTGGCAGCAGGCGCTTCCGACCTGATTGTAAGCCTTGTAGTGGATGGTATCATCGGCGGTGTTGGCGCCGTTCTTGGTTTCGTTCCGCAGATGGCTATCCTGTTCCTCTTCCTTTCCATTCTGGAAGATTGTGGCTACATGGTACGTATCGCATTCGTTATGGATCGTGTATTCCGTCACTTCGGACTGTCCGGTAAGAGCTTCATCCCGCTGCTGATTTCCTCTGGTTGCGGCGTTCCAGGTATCATGGCGTCCAAGACCATCGAGCAGGACAACGACAGACGTCTTACCATCATGACCGCTACGTTCGTTCCATGTGGTGCGAAACTGCCGGTTATCGCTCTGATGGGCGGCGTTATGGCTGGCTATATGAGCGGCGACATGGATCTGGCTACTATGATGGCTCCGATCATGTACTTTGTAGGTATCGTTGCGGTTCTTGTATCCGCGATCATGTTAAAGAAGACCAAACCGTTCTCCGGCAAACCAGCTCCGTTCGTTATGGAGCTTCCGGCGTACCACATTCCGTCCGCTAAGACCGTTCTCCTTCATGTTTGGGAGCGTCTGAAGGGATTCATCATCAAGGCTGGTACAATCCTGTTCCTGGCTTGCGTTGTTATGTGGTTCCTGTCCTCCTTCGGATTTGTAGACGGTGGATTTGGTCTGGTAGAAGAATCTGCAGATTCTATCCTGGCTATGCTGGGTGGTGCTATCGCAATCCTGTTCCGTCCGCTTGGTTTCGGCGAGTGGCAGCCGGTTGCAGCTTCCATCACTGGTTTCACAGCAAAAGAGGCTATCGTTTCCACCATGGGTGTTCTGGCGAATGTATCCGAGGATCTGTCTGAGGAGACCGATGTCGTAGCAGCAGCTATCCAGACATGGTTCCCGACAACCATCGCAGCCTTTACATTCCTGCTGTTCAACCTGCTTGACTCTCCGTGTCTGGCAGCTATCGCAACGATGGCACAGCAGCTCCAGTCCAGAAAATGGTTCTGGTTCGCTATCCTGTATCAGAACCTCTTCGCTTACGCTGTATCCCTGATTGTATATCAGTTAGGTGGTCTGGTACTTGGCGCAGTTGCATTCAACGTATGGACTATCGTGGCAGCAGTCCTTCTGGTACTCATGCTGTTCATGCTGTTCCGTCCGGATCCATATAAGGATCAGAAGAGCTACACAAGAAGCTCTGTAGAGGCAGCTTCATAAGTTAGTTTCTAAATGAAAAATAAAACAGGTTCTGCCGTCCGGCCGGTGGTTTTGCGTTTCCGCTGACCAGGCATCGGCAGGTGCCTGGAATCATAAGTGATAAAATTAATCCTTTATAAGGCTGCCTCGGATAGCAGAATGAAAGTCTGCTGTTTGGAGGCAGCTTTATTCGATTTCAAAAAAAAGGAGAAAGCATAGATGGGAGATTCATCCGGATCCATGTTTTATGGTGTGATTGGTTTTCTGGTAGTTTATTTTGTAGGATATTTTATCTGCCGTGTGTATGATAAAATAAAAAAGATACTTCGAAGCCATTCATCGAAAAGTCAGAGAAGAGAGGACGATAACGTATGAGACCGATTGATATTGGAATTTTAATTGTAGTAGCGATTTTGCTTTTGCTGGCATTACGTTCGGCGATCCGTCATTACACGGGAAAAGGCGGCGGATGCTGCGGATGCTCCGGTGGAAGCTGCGGTTCCTGCGGCAGCGATGGGAATGCTGGTGCGCGCGGCGAAGATCTTTCCAAGAAAGCGATTACAGCGGGTACCCCGTCCAAGATCATGCGGATCGAGGGTATGCACTGTGCAAATTGCAAGAAATCCGTTGAAAAAGCCCTGACCGCCCAGAACGGCGTCATCCGTGCAGATGCGGACGTAGACAGAGGCATTGCCCGCGTGTTCTATGAGAATGGCGTGGACGATGCGAAGCTGCAGGAAGCGGTTGAAAAAGAGGGATTTGTGGTTAAGAATATTGAGACGGTTGTTTAAGAGAAAAGTGAGATCCTGTTCTGGTGTTACTGTTCACGCAAACGTGCCCAGTAACGGAATTTGCCGTGGCTTCGCATTTAAATACGGCAAATTCCTGCTGCCACCACGTTTTCTTACGGCACTTTCGGTTCCAAAAGTGCCTACCCGTGTACAGTAACGTTCTGGTTTCAGATGTACTGGATAGGTTTATTTTGTATCGCAAAATAAAAAGACTTGTGGTATACTTGGAAAAAATGGTAAAACTTATACAGAGAGGCAGAACGTATGATCAAGATTATAAAAGAAGCACAGGTTCGAAGCGAGGAAGATAACCGGAATCTGCGGGAGACCGTGGCGGGGATTATTGGTGAGGTCCGGGGGCGCGGGGACGCGGCACTGAGGGAGTACAATGAGAAGTTTGACGGATGTACCCGTGAATCGCTGCGGGTCAGCCGGGAGGAGATTGATGCGGCTTATAAGGAGCTGGGCGAGCAGGAGCTGGCGGATCTGAAAGCGGCGCATCACAATATCGAGGCATTTGCGAACGCGCAGAGACAGACCGTGAAACCGCTTGACAATTTCAGCCCGGAGCCGGGAGTCTTTTTAGGACACCGCATCATTCCGGTGGAGTCCTGCTGCTGTTATGTGCCGGGCGGCAATTATCCGCTGTATTCGACGGCGCTGATGTTAGCGACTCCGGCGAAGGCAGCGGGTGTAAAACGTATCACCGCCTGCTCTCCGGTAGTGCGGGGAACGGGTCATATCAATGCCAAGACGCTGGTAGCGATGGATCTGGCTGGCGTGGATGAGATCTACGCACTGGGCGGTGCACAGGCGATCGCAGCATTTTCCTATGGAACTGAGAGCATCAAGCCGGTGGATATTATTGTAGGGCCAGGGAACCGCTTCGTAACCGAGGCGAAACGTCAGTGCTACGGGCAGGTCGGCATCGACTTTGTAGCCGGGCCGAGCGAGGTCCTGGTAATCGCGGACGGAAAAGCGAGCGCGAAGGTGGTAGCGGCAGATCTGCTGGCACAGTCCGAGCATGATGTCAATGCGAAAGGCATTCTTCTGACAACCGATGAGGCATTTGGAAAGAGCGTGATTGAGGCGGTAGAGGAAGAGCTGAAGATTCTGGATACGGCAAAGATTGCGAGACAGTCCTGGGATACGTTTGGAGAGATCGGCGTGGTAGACAGCCTGGACGAGGCAGTTCAGTATGCGAATGAGTACGCACCGGAGCATCTGGAGATCAACGTGGAAGATCCGGATGCACTGATTCCGAAGCTGGTTAATTACGGTTCCCTGTTTATCGGTCAGAATACGGCGGAGGTATTTGGTGATTATGCTTCCGGAACCAACCACACACTTCCGACTCTTCGGGCGGCACGTTATACCGGCGGCGTCTGGGTTGGTACATTCTTAAAGACCTGTACCCACCAGAGCATGACCCCGGAGGCATCCGCGCGGATCGCATCGCTTGTATCGCGTATGGCGCATGGAGAAGGATTATCCGGACATGCAGCGGCTGCGGATGCAAGAAAATAGGGAAAATAGAAAATAATAGAATAAAACCCCTCGGATGCTGCAGCATCTGGGGGTTTTGTGTGTGAACCTCACATGGCTAAAGTCACGTGCTTCTCAGCCGTTTT
>UMHT01038683.1_pt1 | contig 9816 bp, 10 predicted proteins | sample 1965601 | NCBI WGS metagenome assembly UMHT01 (sample SAMEA4836105, study PRJEB28245) | human gut metagenome | biome: gut microbiome; material: fecal sample | place: Denmark | collected 2008 | reverse complement strand
GTGTTGGAGGTCATCCCCAGCAGGGTCCTCGTCAGGAAGTTGTCATTGTCGGCGGCGTATTCGATCGTCAGGTCGCGGGTCATCTGCCCATACTCGCCGTTCCATAGATAGCGTTCAGCCAGATAGCTGTCTATCTTGTCGTTGTACGACTCCGTGGTTCCCGTGCCGCCGTTTCCGGTCGTATCTTTGGCGCAGGAACCCGCCGCCAGCGCCGAAAGGAGCGCCGCGGCCCATGCGCAGTGAATTATTCTCATCAGTCGAATTTTTTGTCCGCTAAAGGTAGCGATATTTTTCTATTTCCTCTTGCCGAAGTCCATTTCGCCGAACAAATAGCCCGCGCCGCCGATGCGGTCGATCACGAACAGCACGTAACGGATATCCACGGCTATGTTGCGGCAGATCGTCTCGTCGAAGGCCACGTCGCTCATCGTCGAACGCCATGTGCGGTCGAAGTTCACGCCGACCAGCTCGCCCCGTGCGTTGAGGATCGGCGATCCGGAGTTTCCGCCCGTGGTGTGGTTCGTGGCGAGGAAGCAGACGGGCACCGTCGTGCGGCCGTCGATCCGCGTGGCCCAGCGTCCGTACTCCTTCGAGGCGTGGATGTCGCGCAGCGCCTGCGGAATGTCGTAGTCGTAGATGTCGGGGTTGTCCTTGGCGATGATGCCGTCGATCGTGGTCCGGGGCTTGTGATACTCGCCGTCGGCGTATTCGTACCCCGCCACGTGTCCGTAAGCCACGCGCAGGGTCAGGTTGGCGTCGGGGAAGAACGCCCGCCCGGCATCCCACTCGCGCAGTCCCTTGATGTAGGCGGTGTAGAGTTCGTTGAGCCGTGCGCTGTTGAGGTTGCGCAGCGAGCGGGTGCCCAGCAGCCATTCGATATGGTCCTGCATCCGCTTGGCGCCTCTGGCCAGCGTATTGACCGCCGTGGTGTCGGAGCCTTCCCATACGTCGCTGAAAATCCGTTCGGCGAAGGCTTCGGGCGATCCTGCGGCCGCTGCGCCCGCGAGGAACTCCGGCGCCTGATACTGGACCGGACAGCGGCGCGCGTACTCGCCGAAGAGGTATCTGTAAAGGGCGCGCTCGGTCGCTTCGCGCTGTGCGAAGACCGCTTCGGCCCGCTCCGCGGCGGTGTAGCGCTTGGGCAGGGCGTCGAGGGTCTCGCGGGTGATCTCGCGTGCGAAGTAGGCGTCCGCGATGCGGGCGTATTCAGCCTTCAGGTCGGCCACGACGCTGCGGTATTCGGGTTTGTCCTGCGCCCACGCCGCGAAGTCCTGCTCGTAGGCGCGCTTCGAAGCCACCGTGCCCAGCCGGTTGATGCCCAGCACTTCGCCCTGCCATTTCTTCCATGCGTTGGCGATCGAGGCGTGTTTGGCGGCGTAGTGGATGCGCAGCGCCGGATCGCTCTGCTGCGCCGCCGAGATGATGTCGAGACGGCCCGTGCGGACGGCGATTTTCGCCGGGTCCGAACGCTCGGCGATGTAGGCCACGGCGTCGGAGAGAATGTACTCCTGCGTGTTGCCGGGGAAGCCGTAAATCATCGTGAAGTCGCCCTCTCCGACCCCCGCGGTCGAGATTTTGAAATGCCGCTTGGGTTTGTAGGGCACGTTGTCGGGCGAATAGGCCGCGGGTTTGTTGTCCCTGCCGGCATAGATGCGGAACAGCGAGAAGTCGCCCGTGTGGCGGGGCCATATCCAGTTGTCGGTGTCGCCGCCGAACTTGCCGATCGACGAGGGCGGGGCGGCCACCAGACGTACGTCGTCGAACTGCTCGTAGACGAACAGGAACTGCTGGTTGCCGTAATACATCTGCTCCACGGCGGCCTTGTAGCCCTTGCCTTCGGCCTCTGCCTTGCGGACGATCTCCTCCTGCGTCTGGCCTGCGGCCAGCCGGTCGGTCACCTCCTCCATGCGGACGAGGAATTTCACGTTGAGCTTCTCGTTGGGCAGCTCTTGGGCGCGCGACATGGCCCAGAATCCGTGGGTCAGGTAGTCGTGCTCGACGCTCGAATGCGACTGTATGGCGTCGTAACCGCAGTGGTGGTTGGTCAGCAGCAGTCCTTCGGCCGAGATCAGCTCGCCCGTGCAGCCGCCGTCGAACAGCACCACGGCGTCTTTCATCGAAGCCTTGTTGATCGAATAGATGTCTTCGGCCGTGAGCCGGAAACCTTTGGCGCGCATGTCGTCGATGCGCTGCGAAATCAGGCTTGGGAGCCACATGCCCTCGTCGGCCGAGGCCGCGAGTGCGAAAAGCGAACAGATGAGGGTAAGCAGTGTGCGTTTCATTATTGCAGAAATTTTTCCAATTCGACGTAAACTTTCTGGATCGGCAGTCCCATGACGTTGTAGAACGAACCGTTGATCTTCTCGATGGCGGCGTAGCCGATCCACTCCTGAATGCCGTAGGACCCCGCCTTGTCGTAGGGTGCGAAGGTGTCGAGGTAGTAGCCGATCTCCTCCTCCGAGAGGGGCCGGAACCAGACGCCGCTTTCGGCCGAGAAGGTGTGCATGCGGCCGGCGGTGCGCAGCGTCACGCCCGAAACGACCGTGTGTCGGCGTCCCGAAAGGCGGCGGAGCATCTGCGCGGCCTGCCCGCGGTCGCAGGGCTTGCCCAGCACCTCGCCGTCGGAGATCACCACCGTGTCGGCCGTCAGCAGAATGTCGTTCGCTCCGAGCGGTGCGGGGTAGGCCTCGCTTTTGAGCCGCGAGAGGAACAGCGGCACCTCTTCGGCGGGCAGGGAGTCGGGGTAAATCTCCTCGCACTCGTATTTCGGGGCCGGTTCGTAGGGCAGGCCGCAGCCCGTCATCAGCTCCCTCCGCCGCGGCGACTGCGACGCCAGCAGCAGGCGGTAGGGTTCGAGTTTATCTTTCAGCAGCATGGTCTTGTTTTTAGGGTCTTTATTATTTAATGTTATATGCGGTTTTTGCCGTATCGCCTCCCGGCCGCCGCCTTTGGCGGCGTTTGCAAATCCGGTCCGCCCCGGAAGGGCTTCCTGCCGCCGTGCGGCGAAACCGGCGATGCGGAGCGTCGGAACGAAGGGCGCATAATCGTCTTTTTATCGGTGCGGAGTCTGTCTCCGCGCCGTCAGCGTATGTCGAAATTCAGCAGTTCGCGCCCTTCGAGCACGGCCCGCAGGTTGTCGCCGGGGCTGATCGGTCCCACTCCGGCCGGCGTGCCGGTGTAGATCAAATCGCCCATGCGCAGGGTCATGTACCGCGATACGGCGGCGATGATGCGGTCCACCGTAAAGAGCATCTGCCGCGTGTCGCCCGTCTGGCGGGTCTGGCCGTTCACCTCCAGCGTGAAGCGCAGTTTCTGCACGTCGCCGCCCAGCTCCTGCAAAGATACGAATTCCGGCGAAATCGCCGCCGAGCGGTCGAACGCCTTGCTGCGCTCCCACGGCAGACCTTCGGCGGCGGCCTGCCGCTGCAGGTCGCGGGCCGTGAAGTCGATGCCCAGTCCCACCTCCTTGTAATAGCGGTGTGCGAAACGCTCGGCGATGCTCTTTCCCACGCGGTCGATGCGCACCACCAGCTCGCACTCGTAATGCACCTCCTGCGAAAATGCGGGGATGTAGAACGGGTCGTTGTTGCGCAGCAGCGCCGTGTCGGGTTTCAGGAACCAGATCGGCTCCGGGGAACACTCCCCGCAGCCCGGCCGGTTCCGTTCCGGCAGAGTCTCCGCTCCGTCCCCGGCTTGCGGCGACGGTTCTGCCGTGCATCCCGTATTGCCCCCGTCCAGCCAAGACTGTTCTGCCGTGCATCCCGTGGCGTTCCTGTTTAGCCGGGGCAGTTCTGCCGTGCACTCCGTGGCACTGCCGATCTGTCTCAGTCCTGACGGATACTCCGCTCCGCCCCCGGCTTGCCGAGACCGTTCGGCCGGGTATTCCGCCCCGCCCCTTATCAGGTGGTTCAGCTCCTCGGCGTGCGCGGCGTAATTGCGTCCTATGCAGATGATTTTCATGGTTTTCCGTTACTGTTTGTTGTGATCGTACCGCTGTGCTCGGACCAGCATCCAGACGACGTAGACCGGAAGGTAAATTACATAGACGACCGGCAGGGCATCCTGCTGGCCGGTCAGGTTCAGGACTACTGCAAGTAAAACCCATAACGCCCCGATAATCACCAAATGCCGCCGCATGAACGACGACAGTCCTGCGACATCGACGTTTTTCTTCTTCTCCGCAGGCATGGTGTTGTAGCCCGCAATCAGCATCGGAAACCGCTTGACCAGCAGTCCGACGACGATCAGGAATACGCCGGTGAGGATGTGTATGAAAATTTCGTCCATAACTTCAGGTTATTGTGCTTCGGTCGCATGCAGCTCTGCGACCATCTGGGCGGCGAATCGGTCGCTGGCGCCGGGTTCTCCGATAACTTTGCGTAATTCGTCGAAGTCGGAGAGCATCTTTTCGCGCTTGGAGCCGCCTTCGACGACGGCCCGCAGTTCGCGCTCGGCGCGCGTGATGTCAAGCCCCGACTGGATGATCTCCGCAACCGCCTCGCGGCCGAGGTTGAGGTTCACGAGCGACACCCAAGGCACGTTCAATACGTAAGGCTGCAGTTTAACCTGAAACCATAACGTTCTGTAAACCACCACTTCGGGAATGCCGAGCAGCGCCGTTTCGAGCGTCGCCGTACCGGAGGTCACCACGGCGGCTTCGGCCGCGGCGAGCGTTTCGTAGGTCTGGTCGCAGACGTAGCGGATGTCGCTGCCGGCCATGTACTGTTCGTAAAGCGCCCTGTCCAGCCACGACACGCCCGCGACGACGAACTGGTGGCCGGGGAACTTTTTCGAAAGGTCGGCCATCAGCGGCAGGTTGTCGCGGATCTCGCCCCGGCGGCTGCCGGCCAAGAGGGCGACGATCGGCCGCCCGTCCAATCCGTTGCGGCGGCGGAATTCGTCGGGCGAGGGGAGCGCGGTGCGTTTCGCCTCGATGGCGTCCACGAGCGGGTTGCCCTCGAAAATCGGTTCGATGCCGTGCCGGGGGAAGTAGCTGCGTTCGAAGGGGAAGATGATGAAGAGCCGGTCCACGTATTTGCGGATCGCCTTCACCCTCCATTCGCGCCACGCCCAGACCTTGGGGGCGATGTAATAGAAGGTGCGGATGCCGTGCTCCTTGGCCCAGCGGGCCATCTTCATGTTGAAGCCGGGGTAGTCCACCAGAATCAGCACGTCGGGGGCGAACGCCGCCACGTCGGCCTGACATTCGAGCATCTGCCGTTTGATCGTCCGCAGGTTTTTGAGGACCTGCACGATGCCGAAAAACGAGGTTTCGCGGTAGTGTTTCGCCAGATTCGCCGCGCCGCCCGCGGCGGCCATGCGGTCGCCGCCCCAGAAGCGGAACTGCGCTTCGGGATCGGCCTTGCGAAGCCCTTCGATCAGGTTTGCGCCGTGCAGGTCGCCCGAAGGCTCGCCGGCGATGAGGTAGTATTTCATAATTGTTCGAGAGCTTGCTTGCCCAGACTCATGATGTATTCCAGATTTTTGTCGTTGGTTACCTTTATTTCATAATCGCCGTTTCCCCAATGACCTATGGATGAAATGTCGCGGGCCAGCCCTTTCGGGTCGTATAGGTTGCCGTGTTTGACATTGACGAAGAGTTTCAGCCCGCTTTTCTGTATCTCGATGTCGATAATGTTCCGGTTCTCCTTTTTAAAAGCGACGTACAGTTTCTGGGGCTTGACTTCGATGCTGTCCGTCAGGTTCAGAATCGCCGATTTGTACCGGTCGTACAGTGCTGCCGTTTCGTCGGACTTTCCTTGAAGCAAATCTTCCTCTGTGTAGGTCTTTATCTCTTCGGCCACCGTTCGGATCGACGTGTTCTTTCCGGCGATTTGTTTGATGCTTTCCGCGGTTTTGCTCTTTTGGATGGGAGTGACGGCGATTTGTCCGTTTTCGTATCGTTTGGCTTCCCAAAGTTCGATGGAAAAATCCTTGAAGTCGGTGGCTGCGATTTGATTCTCTGTAAAGCTGGTCGAAACGAATGCGACACGGGTCTGCGACCAATCCACGTCGGTTCTTTTAAGCTGGGCTTTTTTACATTCGTTGTATTCTACGATGAAGTCGGCCTTGTGCTGGAGCATCAGATTCAGGTAGGTGATGCCCTGATCGAAAACGCTCGTATTTCGGTCCCGTTTGTATTCGATGATTACGAACGCTTTTGATTGAGGATCGAAAGCGAGGGTATCGAGCCGCTTGTCTTTAATCGTGCATTCGGATTTCACGATCTCCAGATTCATGAGTGTCTGCAGATTTTGTTCGAATAAACGCTGGAGGTCCCGCTCCAGCCTGAACGGTTTCTCTTTTATGCGGGTGACGGAGCCGTCGGAGTTCGTTTTGAAAAGAATCATATCGGAAGTTTTTAGGTTTTTATTCGTTCAGCAGGTCGGGGCGGAGCTGCCGGGTGCGCTGGTAGGACTGTTCCTCCTGCCAGCGGGCGATCTGGGCGAAGTTGCCCGAAAGCAGGACGTCGGGGACCCGCCAGCCGCGGAATTCGGCGGGGCGCGTGTAAACGGGCGGCGCCAGCAGGTTGTCCTGAAAGCTGTCCGTGAGGGCCGAGGCTTCGTCGCCGATGGCGCCCGGAATGATGCGCACGACCGAATCGGCGATGATGCAGGCCGCCAGCTCGCCGCCCGTCAGCACGTAGTCGCCGATCGAGATTTCGCGCGTGACGAGGTGTTCGCGGATGCGGTGGTCGATGCCCTTGTAGTGGCCGCAGAGGATGATGATGTTGTCGAGCGTCGAAAGCCGGTTGGCTTCGTGCTGGTCGTAGCGGACGCCGTCGGGCGAGGTGTAGATGATCTCGTCGTAATGCCGCTCGGACTGGAGTTTCTCGATCAGTTCGAAGACCGGTTCGCACTTGAGGACCATGCCCGCTTCGCCGCCGAAGGGGTAGTCGTCGGTGGTCTTGCGGCGGTCGTGGGCGTAGTCGTGGAGGTTATGGACGACGATCTGGACCAGCCCCTTCTCCTGCGCGCGGTGCAGGATGGATTCGTTGAGCGGGGAGGTCAGCAGTTCGGGGACGACTGTCAGGATGTCGATGCGCATGTTTCTGAATTGAAAAATTGAAATTACTGCGGGCGGAAGATGATGTCCTTGACGCTTGCGGCGGTCAGGGGGATTTCCCGTCCGTGTTCGAGGGTGAAGGCCTTGTAGCCCAGCGCCGTGAAGAGTTCGACGATGCGGGGGCGGTTGCCGCCGCCCGTCTCGACGAGCACCGTGGGGCGGAAGCGTTCGAGCAGCGGGCGGAGTTCGGTCAGCACCACGACTTCGTAGCCCTCGATGTCGCATTTGACGAAGTCGAGGCGTTCGAGTCCGGCGAAGAGTTCGCTGCCCCGGCGCATCTGGGCCGAGAACTCCGCGGCGGCCGCCGCGCCGCTGTCGTTGACGAAGTTCTGTCCCGTGCCGAAGTAGCCCGTTTCGCGCGCCGAGTCGTTGGCCATCGTGATCGGTTTGTTCTCGGTGCCCAGCGCGTAGGGGAGTATCTCGACGTTGCGGCAGCGGCGCAGGTTGCGGCGCAGGTTGCGGCGCAGGACGGCGAGGATCGGGGGAACCGGTTCCACGGCGTAGACCCTGCCCGCCGGACCGGTCAGCCGGGAGAGCGTGCGGGCGTAGTAGCCGAGGTTGGCGCCGATGTCGACCGCCGTGTCGCCCGCGCGGACGAGCCGCGGCAGGTGGTAGACGTATTCGGTGGCGGGGGCGTAACGCCCGATGCCGAGCCGCTGCCAGAGGAAGAACAGGCGGCTCACGGCGCGAAGGTAGCCTTCGAGCGGCAGGGTTCGGTAGAGGATTTTATGGATCAGTGTCTTCACGTTTCCGGTGGTTTGCGGAGCGGATTTTCCCGGACGGCGTCCGCTGCGGTGTCGAGGCGGGGCCTCAGTTCTTGTAGTTCACTTCTTGGTTGAGGACCTCGACGACGAAGGGGTTGTAGAGCATTTCGTGGCCGATGGTCGATTCGGGGCCGTGGCCGGGGTAGACGCGGACCTCTTCGCCCAGCGGGATCAGGGAGTCGAGGATCGAACGCATGATCCACGAATAGTCGCCGCCTGGCAGGTCGGTGCGGCCGATCGACTCGCGGAAGAGCGTGTCGCCCGTGAAGAGCGATTTGGATTCGGGGTCGAACAGCGCCACATGGCCGGGGGTGTGGCCGGGGGTGTGGATCACGCGCAGGACGGTATGGCCGAAGCGGATTTCGGGCGTCGTGTCGAGGTCGATGTCCGCCGGGGGCATCTCGCCGACCGCAACGCCGAAGATGCTGCCGCTGGTCGAGGCGTTGTCCAGCAGGAACTGGTCCTTGGACGAGAGCGCGAAGGGGATGCCGTAGCGTTTCTTGAGGTGCGCGACGCCCAGCGTATGGTCGAAATGGCCGTGGGTGTTGACCGCCAGAACGGGTTTGAGTCCGTGCTGGGCGATGAAGTTGTCGAGCGCGGCGTCTTCGCGCGGGTTGCTGTTGCCGGCGTCGATGACGACGGCTTCGGAGGTGTCGTCCCAGACGACGTAGGTGTTCTCCTGTATCGGGTTGAATTGCAGGCAGGCTATTTTCATAATTCGGTCGTTTTTCGGAATCGTAATGTGTTTGTGCAAAGACTGTGCAGACCGGACGGGCCGGACCTCATCGTCTCCGGGCGGATGTTTATCATGGGCAAATATAGCGTTTTTTACCGGATTTTACCTATCTTTATGATCCGAATAAACTTACTCGACATGAAACGACTCGTCGCTTTGATTTTCGCGCTGGCCGTGTGCGGCGCGGGAGCCGCGGCCCGGCCGGGCGCCTACAGGACCGTGAAAAACATCGCCTACCGCGACGCCGGGGGCGACCGGAACATCGACACGATGTGCCGGCTGGACCTCTATTATCCGGCGGATAAGGAAGGCTTCTCGACCGTCATATGGTATCACGGCGGCGGCCTGACGGGCGGGCGGCGCGATATCCCCGAAGCGTTGAAGGAGAAGGGATTCGCCGTGGTAGGCGTGGAGTGCCGGCTCTCGCCGCACGTGAAGGTGGCCGACTGCGTGGACGATGCGGCCGCGTCGGCGGCGTGGGTGGTGAAGCATATCGCCGAGTATGGCGGCGATCCGCGGCGGATTTTCGTGGCGGGCCACTCGGCGGGCGGTTATCTGACCTCGATGATCGGGCTGGACAAGCGCTGGCTCGAACCCTACGGCATCGATCCCGACACGACCTTTGCGGCGCTGATTCCCTACAGCGGGCAGGTGGTGACCCACTTCGCGCGCCGCCGCGAGATGGGGATTCCCGACACGCAGGTGGTGGTGGACGACATGGCGCCGCTCAATTACGTGCGGCCCGACTGCCGCCCGATCCTGATCCTTTCGGGTGACAGGGAGCGGGAGATGCTGGGCCGCTACGAGGAGAACGCCTACTTCTGGCGCATGATGCGCGTGGCGGGGCATCCCGACGTGCGGATTTACGAGTTCGACGGCTTCGACCACGGCAACATGCCGCAGGCCGGGCACTTCGCGGCGGTGCGCTATATCCGCGAGATGGAGCGGAAAATGGAGCGGTAGTTGTGTAGAATCGGAGCTATGAAAATAAACGGATATGCGCTTTTGCAGGCCGCGGCAGCCTTGTGCGCCGCGCTTGCGCTGACGGGGTGTTCGCTGCTGAAGGTCGCCGTGGCTACGGGCGATCCCCTGTCCAAAGAGGAGATGAACGTGCGGACGATGACGCGCGGATTCTATTACGACATGGCCGCAGAGGTGGCGCGCACGGCCGATTCGATCGCCCAAGCGGCGCCGGATATGGCTACGCGGGTCGCCGCCGTGCGGTGGAAGATACGCGCCACGCGGGCGGGC
>UMHT01025488.1_pt1 | contig 9908 bp, 8 predicted proteins | sample 1965601 | NCBI WGS metagenome assembly UMHT01 (sample SAMEA4836105, study PRJEB28245) | human gut metagenome | biome: gut microbiome; material: fecal sample | place: Denmark | collected 2008 | reverse complement strand
TTCAAATATCTGAAACGCAATAACTTACAAAGGACGTTTTTTGAGGCGTTTTCAGGCTCTCTAAAAAGCCCTGTTTGCGGCTTTTAAGGGCATCGGTTGCGGTGTGTCCGTATGCTTCCATGCCGCATGGGTTTCGGGGCTTTTCGGGTTGCATTCCCTGCATCTCCGGCGGGGTTTCGTGCGGCTGCCGATGCTGTCGGCAAACAATTTTTTGGAGGCTATGCTCTTTGTTTCTCAATAAATCGCTACTTTTACACCAAATTATCATGCAATGACACTGAAACACATAATCCTTTCCCTTTCCGTAATGGCGGCAGGCACTGTGGCTGTCCACGCGCAGCGCGTGAATTTCACCATAGGCGGAGGTCTTTCGTCGCATTGCGGCAGTTCCACCGACAATGTGGGAGCTTTTAAGCTTGGTGCTTCATACGAGTACGAAATTCCGGGCAATTTCAGCATCGAACCCGGTGTATTTTTCTACGCCAAGGGCTATAAGGACAAAAACGAGAGCGTTTATATGCGCGACGACAAGGGTAACATCGTTAACGACGAGGACGGCAATCCGCTCATGGGAGTCAAGAACGTCAGTACCGGCAAGTTTTACGTTGAAGTGCCCGTAATGGCAAACTATTACCTTGAAGTTGCTCCGCTCCACTACATAGAATTTTCGGCAGGACCTTATGCCGCCGTGGGAGTAGGGGGGAAGCGCAAAACGCGCGGCGACACCGACAAGGATTTACAAGACCGTTTTTACTACGAAAAGTCCACGTTTAAGGAAAAAGGCACGCGGCGTTTCGATTGCGGCATTTCGGCGGGCGTGGCATACGAATTCAACCGCATTTTTGCTGTTGGAGTGCAAACAGACTTCGGTTTCATAAACTTCCGAAAGGACGGCGGAAAGAACATATCGGGAATACTAACGTTCAGTTATCGTCTGCGTTTGGACTGATGCCGCCTGAAGCATTAAAAACAGCAAAAAACTAACCCTTAAAGCTATATGTACGAATTTTTCATGACATACCAATGGGAAATGTGGGCTGTGGCAGCTCTCGTGTTCCTTGTGCTCGAACTTATGGCAGGCGACTTTTTCATGCTCTGCCTTGCTGCCGGTGCGGTGTGTTCCGCAGTGGCGGCGGCATGCGGCGGCAGTTTCACTTTGTGCCTCGTGCTGTGTTCCGTAATCACTGTGGCAAGTCTCTTTTTCCTACGTCCCAAAGCATTGAAGCGTTTTCGCGGCGGCAAAACCCGCAAGAGCAATGCCGATGCCCTTGACGGAAAAACGGGAATAGTGAAGGAAGAAATAAAAACCGGCGGCTATGGCTACGTAGGCATAGACGGCGACATGTGGCGCAGTATTTCGGAAAGCGGAGAAGCCATCCCGGCGGGAACGAAAGTGGTGGTTATTTCACACGAAAGCATCATACTGACCGTAAAACCCGCAGAGGCTTGAAAATTCTCAGATAAACAAACATTAAAAACATAACACCATGATTTACGTATTAGCAGTACTCGTATTCCTGGCTATTGTAATAGTAGCCAAAAGCATTACAATCATTCCCCAGTCAAGCACAAAAATCATAGAACGCCTCGGACGCTATCATGCAACGCTCAATCCCGGCATAAACATCATAATGCCGTTCATTGACAAGGCACGCACCATAATAGTAATGAGAAACAAGCGTTACTATTACTCAACCGAAATAGATTTGCGCGAACAGGTTTACGATTTCGACAAACAAAACGTAATAACCAAGGACAATGTGCAGACCGAAATCAATGCACTTTTGTATTTCCAGATAGTTGACCCCTTCAAGGCGGTTTACGAAATAAACAATCTGCCCAACGCAATAGAAAAACTCACTCAAACCACGCTGCGAAACATAATTGGCGAGATGGAACTCGATGAAACTCTCACTTCTCGCGATACAATTAACACCAAACTCCGCGCTGTGCTCGACGATGCCACCAACAAATGGGGCATAAAAGTGAACCGTGTGGAACTTCAGGACATAAATCCGCCGCTCAGCGTGCTTCAGGCAATGGAAAAGCAAATGCAGGCAGAACGCAACAAACGCGCCGAAATACTTAACAGTGAAGGTGAGAAACAAAGCGCGATTCTGAAATCGGAAGGTGAGAAAATGGCAACCATTAACCGTGCCGAGGCAGAAAAACAGCGCGAAATCCTGAACGCCGAGGGTGTGGCGGCTGCCAAGGTGAAACAAGCCGAGGCCGAAGCCAAAGCCGTGCAGCTCATAACCGAGGCTGTGGGACAATCAACCAATCCCGCCAATTATCTGCTGGCTCAAAAATACATACAGATGCTTCAGAATGTGGCGAGCGGCAATAAAACAAAAACCGTTTACCTGCCTATCGAGGCTACAAACATGCTTGGTTCGATTGGCGGCATAAAAGAGCTTTTCAAGACAGAACAATAATAATAACTTTCCCTAAATAATCATGAAATGAAAAATATATCGAGACGACAATTCTTGAAAGACAGCCTCATGGGTGCGGCTGCTTTCGCAATAGTGCCGGGCAATGTGCTCGGCAAAACCTATGGCTATAAAGCACCGAGCGACAAACTGAACATTGCGGGCATCGGTGTAGGCGGAGTGGGGCGCAGAAACATGCATAACATGAAAACCGAAAACATTGTAGCCCTTTGCGACGTGGATTGGAAGTATGCCATGAAAACTTTCAACGACTATCCCAAGGCAAAACGCTTTAAGGATTGGCGCGAAATGTTTGACCGTATGGGCAAAAGCATCGATGCAGTGATGATAGCCACTCCCGACCATACACACGCCGTTATCGCCGCTCATGCAATGACTCTCGGAAAACATGTGTACCTTCAAAAACCGCTCACTCACTCTGTGTATGAAGCAAGACTGCTTACGAAACTCGCCAAGAAGTACAAGGTGGCAACGCAAATGGGAAACCAGGGCAGTTCGTTTGAATGGAACAAGCGCGTAGCCGAATGGATTTGGGCAGGAGAGATAGGCGAGGTTCGCGAAGTGCATTGCTGGACCGACCGTCCCATTTGGCCGCAGGGATTAATGAAACCTACCGATACTCCTGCGGTACCCGACACTCTCGATTGGAATTTATGGATAGGTCCTGCGGAAATGCGTCCCTATCATCCCTCGTATTGTCCGTGGAATTGGCGTGGCTGGTATGATTTCGGTACAGGTGCTTTGGGCGATATGGCTTGCCATATAATGGATCCCGCAGTTCTTGCACTCGATCTCAAATATCCCACGAAAGTAATAGCTTCTTCCACTCTCAGCAACCTTTATTCGCCTCCATATGCCGAAGTAATCACTTACACTTTCCCGGCTCGTCCCAAGAAAGGCAATGTGGAAATGCCCGAATTAAAACTTACGTGGTATGACGGCGGACTTATGCCGCCGCGTCCCGAGGAACTCGAAGAAGGTGATATGCTTGGCGATGAAAACGGAGGAATTCTCATAATTGGTTCAAAGGGAAAAATCATGACGGGATGCTATGGCATGAATCCAACACTGCTCCCCAAAAGTCGCATGAAGGATTTCAAAGACCCTAAACCCCAGTTGCGCCGCGTAGTAACGAGCGATGTGGCAAGCATTTGGGATTCCAACGCCCACGAACAGGATTGGATTCGCGCCTGCAAGGAATCTCCCAAGAACCGTGTGCAGCCTTGTTCGAATTTCGAGTATTCCGGTCCGTTCACCGAAATGGTTGATATGGGCGTAATGGCTACTCGTCTCGCAGGTCTCACAGGTCTTCACAAAGAACTCAAATGGGACGGCGAAAACATGAGGTTTACCAATATTTCCGCCAATGACAAAGTAAAAATTGTCAATTACGATGATTTCAAAGTCATAGACGGCGACCCGCGTTTCGATCGTCGTTATGCAGAATTCAGTGCTCTTGACCTCGTAAACGAATGGATTAAGCACACTTACCATAATGGTTATTCGCTTCCGCCTATGCCCAAAGACTAAGAGCCATGAAGAGATTACTTTATATACTTGTGCTGCTGTTGCTGCCCTATTCCGTATCGGCTAAAACCAAAGCCGAAAAAATGGGATGGAATCTTGCCGTGCAGACATTCACTTTCTATCCTACGGATCTCTGTACCGTAATAGATAAAAGCCTTGAACTCGGCGTTAAGTACCTTGAAGTTTTTCCCGGACAGAAGATTGGCGGAAAATGGGGCGATAGGGTTTTCGATTACAACCTTGACGTTTCCACTTGTAAGGAACTTCTTAAATACACAGCCTCGAAAGGCGTGAAAATAGTAGGCACCGGGGTTTTCGTTCCGGGCAAATCGGACGAATGGGAACGGGAATTTGCTTTTGCCAAAACCATGAAACTTGATTACATTTCCTGTGAGCCTGCGCTCGAAGACTGGAATCTTGTGGAACGTCTCGCAAAGAAAACCGGCATAAAGATTTCTGTTCACAATCATCCCCAACCTTCCGAATATTGGACGCCTATGAATCTGCTCAATGCCATAAACCATAGGAGCAAACTCCTTGGTTCTTGTGCCGATGTGGGACACTGGTTGCGCTGCGGGCTTATGCCTTTGGAGTGCATGAGGGTTCTTGACGGCAGGATAGTGAGTCTTCATTTCAAGGACATAGTTGACGGCGACGATTTCGAATCCATGCACGACACGATATGGGGAGAAGGAATAATTAAAATGCCATCTTTGCTCCGCGAACTGAAACGCCAGAAATTCAAAGGCTGGTTTGTGATAGAATATGAGTATAGAGTAGGCGACTTAATGGGCGCAATCAAAAAGAGCATAGAAAATTTCAACCGCATGGTTGAAGAAATGCACTGAAAAAGCCTTTGACTTTTCAACAAATCAATTTATAAGTAAAAAACATCCGTTAAGCATGGTAACATATCGCTTGGCGGATGTTTTTGATATTATTTACATAATTTCTTTTCCAAAACAAACCGATTTATAACGTAAATGTCTAAATTTGCGTAGAATTATCAATACTAACCAATGAGAATCAGGAATATTTTAATGGCTTCGGCTTTGGCTGTAAGCCTGCAGGTTTCTGCCACGGATGTTTACGTTTACATGAGCAATAACTTTGTTCCCATAACATCCCTGGGCAATATCCGCAAAATCATTAACGGTGCCACCGAAACCACTCTTATTTCCACTAAGGGGGACACGGTTACGGTGGAAAACTCTTCTTTTACGTACATAACCTTTCATCGCACTTCCTTACCCGTTGGAATAGAGAGCGCAAAGGCTCAGAATCTGAAAATTTCTTATGAAGGCGGTTCCGTAAAGGTTACAAATTCTTCCGTTCCCAAGAATATTTCGCTTATTTCCTCCGACGGTTCGGTCTTTTCAAGTTTCACGCCCACCGATTCCGAGGTTGTCATTTCCACAGCGGGAATCCCTGCCGGAGTGTATATTGTAAAAGTTGTTACGAGCGACGGCAAAAAACTCACAAAGAAAATCATCAAGAAGTAAACGGTCATGAAATTATTCAAACGCAAAAACATTATTCCGCTTTGCCTTGCTTCGCTGTTTGCTGCCTTTGCAGCCAGTGTTACGGCTGATAGAATCGTAACCGTTTACGGTCAGGGTGCGGTGCTGGGCACTTTTTCGGCTGCCGAGGTCGATAGTATTGCTTTCGGAACCACGGGAACTTTGTTCAAACTCTATAATTCTTCGCGTTACCAGCTGCTTCTTCGTTCGCGTTCCAAGGTTGACAGTATAGTTTTCAGTGGTGAATATGACAAAAGTTCTTATCCCGAGTTCAACACCACGAGTCTTTACCACGACATGGATGTTTCTTATAACGAAGATTCGAAAGTCTATTCGCTTTCCACCACAGGCGGCGACCCGTATATATTCACAAAAACTCTTACAGCCGACCTTCCGTCCGACTCGTGCGTAATTGCTTTCGAATATCGCTGTCCCAAAGGTGTCAGCGACCTTCAGGTGTTTTTCGCAGACCCTGTAAGCGAATCCAATTCGGCAAGAACTTCGCAGATTCCGGCTACAATCGGCTCGGAATGGGCTACTTTCAGATTCAACATCAAGAATTACCGCGAACTTTTCGGTTGGGGTAAGAAAGGCGACCGCTTGCGTCTCGATTTCGGTTCGGCTTCGGGAGTGGACATAAGCATTCGCCATTTCCGCATTCGCATAATGACCGACGCGGAGAAGGAACAACTGGCGCGTGCCGACAGTCTTGAGAAAGCCAAGAAGACTATGGCGCAAAATCTCACCAAATATCTTTCGGCTTCATACGATTCGAAAATAACAAATGTGGACGTTTCTTTCGACACTGTTACCATTACCGGTAACTGCGTAGGCGAAGGACAGTTCGCTGTTGCCGACGTTGCGCCGTTCGAAGACGTTACCGAAACCAGGAAGTTTGAATATACCGCCGACATTCCCACCGGCGAATTTACCATAAAGCTCCCACGCAAGTTGAAACGCAGCACTTTGCCGAACTATGACCGTGCCATTTCGAAATGGGCCATTGTCAAGGTGAACGAAGACGGCACTCACACTCTTGTGTCGCATGCGCGTTATGCCGATGACGTTATTGCCAAATATTCGGCAGAGAAGTGCGAGTTCAAGGGCAAGAAAGGCATTGCCGCAGGCGGAGGTTCCAAGTACATTGCCGATTTTGAAAGCCTCGATGTTCATAGTATTACGCAGAACATAGTATTGAGCACGATTATTTCCACCACGCGCGGCAGAGGATTCACCCAACCGTACTATTACGGAGGCAAAACTTACTACATTAATACGGGAAGTGTTGCGGGATATGACGCTACTCTCAAGGCTGCCCAGAAAAAAGACATCGTGGTTGAGGCTATTATTCTCACGCCTACGGGTTCGGGATACACAGACCCCGAATGTACAGGCGGATATTACACCATGCCTAACATGACAACGGCTTTGGCTACTAACTATTACGCTGCGTCGCTCGACTATCTTGCAAGACGCTATTCCACGGGCGAGAACGGACGCATTCATCACTGGATTATGCACAACGAAGTGGACCAGGGCGACACATGGACCAATATGGGCAGCCAGCCGGAGATGAGATTCTATGACAGATACATCAAATCCATGCGCTTGTGCTATAACATTGTGCGCCAGTACGACCAGAATGCATCGGTGCTTGGTTCGTACACCCACACATGGTACATATCTGGCAACGAATACTCACCCCGCACCATGCTCGAGCAGAATGTGCAGTACTCCAATGCCGAAGGCGATTTCCGTTGGGGAATTGCTTATCACCCTTACCCCATTAATTTGCTGCGTCCCGAATTTTGGGTTAATGACAGGAATTATGCCACATTCAACAACAATGCAGCTTACGTAACTTTCTATAATCCCGAGGTCATAAACGCCTGGATTCTCAAGAAGGAGCATCTCTATAAGGACGGCACGAAACGTGTGCTTGTTTTCTCCGAACAAGGCACCAACTCACCGTCGTACAGCGAGACCGATCTTGCAAAACAGGCTGCCGGCGCGGCTTGGATTTGGAAAAAGTTGCAAAAACTCGACGGTATTGATGCAATGCAGTGGCACAACTGGAGCGATAATCGCGCCGAGTTCGGACTCCGTATCGGTCTCCGTGCTTATGCCGACGGCGATTACAAGGATCTCGACCCCAAACCCGTTTGGTATGTATGGAAGGCGGCGGGTACAGAAAATGAAGACGAAGTATTTGCGCCCTATCTCAAGACCATAGGCATTTCTTCTTGGGACGGCATCGTCAGAACTGTGAAATAATCTCCGCAGCATAGGGGCAAAATCACATCCCGCCGTTTTACTGCGGCAGGACATATAAAAATAAGTCCGACGGAACAGGTTTCCGCCGGACTTATTCGTTTTCCGACGCATGGGCAAAGGCAAAAAGGCTTTACATAATGCGCTGAGAGGCGGCAAAATAAGGCGATTTTTGGTGCTTTTGTAAAATGTTGAAAATAAGACATTTGGAAAGACGAAAAATACAAGGCACTTATTTTAAAATAAGTGCCTTGTATTTTAAAATATATGGCTTGTATTTTTTACAACAAGCCATGTGTGTTTTTCCGTGTCGTGAAATCGCTTTCGCAACATGCACGAATGTCCCGAAATTGAACGGGAATTTTGCACGTTTTTCGGCATGTATGCCTGCCCGTGAATATTTTTGTACGGAAAACGAAGATTTCGAAAAAACATTTATGCGATTGAAAAAATATTTCATTATATTTGTGGCATTATAAAACGAAAAAAGAAAACAAGATTCACTAACTCACACATTACCTGAAAGCAAACAAAGGGGGAGGGAACGGAAATTCCCTCCCGCAAGTCCTCTGCATTAACATTTGCCAAAGAAAAATTGAAGGAAATGTCAGGATTTTCTGCAATATGATGCACAAAGAAAAACTGCGTTTTGCAATTTCATAACTCTCAAAAGCATTTGATTGCAAAAATTTTCATTGCGAAACGAAGTTTTCGGAGAAAAGTTTTTGCCGTTCGAAAGTATTTTTATATATTTGCGAGTGTAAATATACAATAACACAGAATCTAAAGCGAAAATTAAACATCGAAAACCGTCGGACACTCCATATCCGTCGGCAATAAAGAAAGATACAGTTTAACATTATTAATTCATAGTTTATGGAAAAATTTTTCTCGAAACTGATTGCCCTTGCGGTGCTGTTGATAATGGCACCTTCAGCGGCTGTCTTCGCTTCGAATGACGACGGAGACACAGAGGAGGAACAAACCCTCCAAGAGCTTCTGGACAGCTTCAAGTTTGGAGTTGACGACTATGCTTACGGCAGTGCGCCCGGCTATGTCGGAGACGAAGTTGTCTATGAAGAGTTTTACAACATCTATTCCGATGCTATCCAAATGGCAAGCAGCACAACGGCTACCGATGAGGAGAAAGCCGCAATGTGTGTCAAGCTAAAGGAAGCCAAAGCCAAAGTGGAAGCAGCCATTAATCCCGTAACCGATGGCACTTACTACATCGTTACAACCTATTCTGCTTTCGCAGACAAGGACACAATGGCTTGGTTTGCACCTAATGAGGGCAACTATCCCGGATGGAAGAAGAAAGAACCCAAGGTTCTCTTCTTGTGGAACGTTAAAAAACTCGACAGCGGCAATTACTCCATTCAGAGTCTTGCAACCGGTCAGTATGTAAACCACAATGATGTTATCGACGGTCAGGAAACAAACATGTACATGACCAATACCCTCGAAACCGAACAGGTGTTCGACAACATCAGCCCCAACGGTCAGTTCAACATTCACTGTGTTGGCGCAAACTGGACCTACAACATTCAGCATCATAACAGTGGTAATGCCGTTACCGGTCCTATTGGTAACTGGAAGGACAAGAATGTAAGCGGCGAAGGCTCTTGGAAACTCGTTCCTGTGAGTGAGGCTGACCTCGCTCTGGTAGAATCCACCCGCAATCGCGACCTCTTGCAGGCTAACATCAATTCCTTCGTTCCCGGCGACTATACATTTGGTAAAGATCCCGGTCAGTATTCAAAAGAAGCTTTCGATGCTCTCAACGCAGAACTCACCGCTTCTAAAAATATGCTCGCAGACAGCGTAACAACTCCCACAGAAGAAGCATGCAAAGCCGCTCTCGACAAATTCGTAGCAGCAAAAGCTGCACTTGATGCTTCGCTCGTTGAAGTAACCGACGGTTATTACACAATTTCTACCAACACTTATGCAGCAGTTACCGAACAAGGCAAGAGCGGAAGTGCTTGGACAGCGAAGAACAGCTATCTTTACGCTTTCGGTTGGGAAACCCTGAATCCTGCATACATTTGGAAAATCACCAAGCTCGCAAGCGGCAACTATTCAATCCAAAGCCGTGAAACGGGAGAGTATATCAATACCACCGACCTCTATCAGG
>UMHT01013264.1_pt1 | contig 9943 bp, 9 predicted proteins | sample 1965601 | NCBI WGS metagenome assembly UMHT01 (sample SAMEA4836105, study PRJEB28245) | human gut metagenome | biome: gut microbiome; material: fecal sample | place: Denmark | collected 2008 | reverse complement strand
CTCAACATCTCCTTTTCAGCCGACCTGTTCCTCCCAGAAGGCAACTGCTTCATTCAGCCAGCCCTCCGCATCGGTGCCCTTGCCTGCGGCCACTGCATGGGGAGCATCATCATACACATGGTAGATATGCGTCACATGGTTGCGGGCCAGTGCCTTTTCCAGCACAGGCCCCTGCGCCGACCAGCACATGGTCATAAGGGTCATGTCGTTTTTGCCGTACCAGTGATAGGTAGGCGGGTAATCCGGTGTGATGTAATCAGACAATGTCATTTTATAATACCGCTGCTTGCACACGCCGGGGTCCAGCAGGATATTATAGACCGGTTTGAACTCCAGAAAGGTGTTTACCGGGTAGCCCAGCAGCATGGCACCGGGCTTTGGCAGGCCGTAATTTTTGTAGCCCACCGCGTCGGTGCCGAACAGTCCGGCGATCTGCCCGCCTGAGGAATAGCTTACAATGGCATAATCCTCCACCTGCACGCCAAACTGTCCTGCATGTTCCGTGATGTATTGCACCGCGCGGACCACATCCTGCAGCGGCGCATTGTTGGAAGCCTTCATGCCGATGCGGTAGCGCAGCACGAACACCGGGTAGCCCATTTCGTGCAGGTTCCATGCAGTGGAAATGCCCTCGCGGATCTCCGCACTGACCACGATCGCATTACCGCCGATCACCAGCGCATATTTCTGGTTTGCCTGCGCCCCTTCTGCCGGCAGATAATACAGTTCCACACCGTCCCGGCTGGTATCCTGCGCGATCTCCTCCGCCGTATAAAGCGGGAAGGTCACCCGCTGCCCAGCGTTATAGGTGCGGATCAGATAGTTCAGTCCATCCGCCGCATCCTGTGCCGTCCAGTGATTGGAAAGGCGGCTCAGCGGCTGCGCGTCCCAGTACATCCGGTCCAGCACACGGTCCTGATCCAGCGAGTAGGTGTAGATGCCCGCACCCACAATGCTGGGGTTGGAGCGGATCTCTTCCATTTTGGTGCGCGGTGTGATGTTGGCCTGACCAAGCTCCTCCGCAAACGCCGACTGTGCCAGCAAGATCATCAGGCCAATACCAAACATCACCGTGCGCAATCGTTTTCTCACAGCAATCCCCCGTTTATCTCTTTATTTGCACTGTTTTTCCCAGAATGCCGTTGCCTGCCGGATCCAGCCGTCCGCATCGGTGTGGCGGCCCGGGCCAATGGCGTGGGGTGCGTTCTCGTACACATGGCACTCATAAATAGCCCCGCTCTCCCGGAGCTTGCGCTCCAGCAGCGGCCCCTGCTGGGAGTAGCACATGCGCTGCATATAAAGATCATTTTTGCCGTAGAAGAAATAGGTAGGGGTAAAGTTTTCGTTCACCACATCCGAAATATCAGTCCAGTAGTAACGCCAGCCAAGCACCAGCGGGTCAATGGCCAGCTGATACAGCGGCTTCACCTCAAAGAAATCGTTGATGGGGTAGCCCAGCAGCAGCGCCGCAGGCTGTGGGAGGCCAAATGCCTTATAGCCGAACTTTTCGTTGTCCGAGCCGATCAGGCCCACGATGTGTCCGCCGGAAGAAAAGCCCATCAGCGCATAGTTTTCGCGCTGAACGCCAAACTGATCTGCATTTTCGGTCAGGTACTTTACGGCGTTGGCAATATCGTACAGTGGCGCATTGTCGGATGCATTCAGGAAAGAGCGGTACCGCAGCACAAAGGCCGCATAGCCCAGCTCGTGCAGCTGGTTGGCAATGGATGCACCCTCGTTCAGCTCTGCGGTGGTGTTGCCGCCGTTGCCGGGCACCACGATGGCGTACTTTGCGTTGGCTGTTTTAGCCGGGAAATAATACAGCTGCACCATGCCCAGAGAAGAATTTTCCGCAATTTCTTCCGGGGTATACACCTGCCATGTGATCTGTACGCCCCTGTTGTAGTTTTCGATCACAAGGTTCATGCCTTCGGCGGCATCCTCGGCAGCCGCGTAGCTTACATAGCCCTCAATGGGCGTATCATCGTACTGCGTGCTGCCCTCGATCCATTCGTTGCAGTAGGTATAGTAGCCGGAGCCTTTGATGCTGGGGTTCTCCCGCAGCTCTTTCATGGTCGTCTCTGTTGTGATGTTCGGCTCGCCGTACTCTGCAGCAAATGCCGAAAGCGATACGCACGCCAGCATTCCCAGCGCACACACCATCGTTCTGATCCACTTCATTTTGGGACATCCTCCATTCTGCAGCGGCGTATCCTGCCGTGCTTTTCTTTGTTATGATTTATTGTATCACAAACCTTCCGCTTGTCAAAGAAATTTCTGTGCAGTACGGCGCTTGTACCGCACCGCAAATTCTGCTATACTGGAGCCGGATATTTTTGAGAGTTGAGGGCGCGGAAAGCTATGCACTTTCCGCCGGGATCGAAATATGAGCAAAATCGAGATCCGGCCCATGGAGCCGGAAGACTGGAGCGCTGTTTCCAGAATTTATTTGGAGGGCATTGCTACAGAACATGCCACTTTTCAGACCACCTGTCCGCCGTATTCTGCGTGGGATGCTTCCCACGCAAAAGAATGCCGACTGGTACTGCTGGCCGACGGCGTGATCGCCGGGTGGACGGCGTTGCGCCGGGTGGACCCGCGCTGGTGCTACCGCGGCGTTGCCGAGGTGAGTATTTACGTGGGTGAGCAGTTCCGGGGCCATGGCCTTGGCTATCACCTGCTGACCGAGCTGTGCCATCAGGCAGAAAAGGCCGGCTACTGGACACTGCAGTCCACCGTGCTGCAGGACAACGCTGCCAGCCGCGCCCTGCACACAAAATGCGGCTTTCGCTTAGTGGGCCGCCGGGAACGCATTGCCCGCGACTGTCACGGCCGCTGGCTGGACACATTCTTAATGGAATACCGCGCTGCCGCCAATGAACCGGAAGGCTATAAAAAGCTGTAAGATGCAAAAGAACTCCGCGCCCTGAGGCTGCGGAGTTCTTTTTTGTCCATTGATAAAATGATAAAGGTAAAAACAGGCTTACCACTCTTCGCCGTCGATGTCCACGCTGCCGTCCACCACGGCACCGGCGCGGGAACGCTGGAACATGCTTTCCACCACGGCGCAGTACTTATCGGCCAGACAGACGATGACTGCTTCGCGGCAGGTGGGCACATGACGGAAGGTCAGCGGCCACATGTGGCTTGCAATGATGCTCTGTTCCTTTCTGGTAATGCTGAACACCCGCTTTGCATTGACGCAGGCATAACCCGGATGGGAGAAGCCGTGCATCTCAAACAGGCGGCGCAGGCCGTGAAAGGTACCGGTGGTGTGCCAGTCATACAGATAAAAATCATGCAGCAGGGCACCCACTGCCAGCGAGGTCTCGTCAGCGTGCAGATGCAGACGGCGGTTGAGCCAGAAGCTCACCAGCGCCACATTCTTGCAATGCTGGTAGGTGGTGACAGAGCCGTGCTGGATGTACTCCCGCATCCGCTGCACATCCGGGTGATGATCGTATTTTTCAACGATGGCATAAAGCTGTTCGCGCTCGATCTCAGAAAGCTGCATGCTGCAAAATTTCCTTTCGCTTTAAGGTGATGTTTTCAGGAGCGGAGCTGGACCGGATTGGAATTGCCGAAGTTCTCTGCACTGGAAGGGTTCTCCCGCTTGAGGGAAAAATCTACCAGATACTGCTTGCCGTCGCCCAGTTCTTCCAGCTGGGCCAGTTTTGCCTTTGCGGCAGCTTCGTCCGGGTACCACTGGATCAGGAAGAAATTTTCTTCCTCTACACCGTAGTACAGCCACTGGCCGTCGGCACGCAGCCAGTCGTCCAGATGATCCACTTCTTCGCCGTCCGGCAGGCCAAGGCCTTCTTCGGCATAAAGGTTTTCCGGTTCCACCTGCAGCATTTCGATCACCTGAATGGAGCTTTGCAGGTATTCGTCCTGCGAGACCGTCTTGTCCGAAAGCTCCCATCCGGTGAGAAAAGCCTGCATCATCAGGTCGCGCACAGAGATGCGCGGCAGGGTCGGGTCCATAACCATAGGTATTTCCTTCTTCCTTTAGTTTGTCCCTGCTGACCAGTATACGTCAAAGGCTTATGCAAGTCAACAGTTTAATTGTGAATTTTTTGTAGGTTCGTTCAAATATATCCAGACTTAACAGACGGAAAAGGCAAAAGTGTCTTCCAGCCATTCCACTGCCAGTTCCACCCAGTGATGCCGGTGGCGGCTGGGCTGGTCCACCTCTGCCGTGCTGATGCTGGTACCGTGCACCCCCTTTTCAAACAGATGTGCCTCGCATGGCACACCCGCCCGGTGCAGAGCGTTCACCAGCATCAGGGTGTTCTCCACCGGAACGGTGGCATCCTCCATGGTGGTCCATACGAACACCGGCGGCGTCTGCGGCGTGATCTTATCCTCCAGCCCGAACACCTGCTGTGCCGCCGGGTCGGCGCTGCCCGCCAGCTGCACAAAGCTGCCGCGGTGGGCATACTGCCCTGCCGTGACCACCGGATAGCCCAGAATGACCGCATTGGGCCGGGGCTGGGCCGCTTCGCCGGGAATGTCCAGCACAGCACCGGAAAGGGCCAGGTGGCCGCCCGCTGAAAAGCCGCACACGGCAATTTTTTCCGGCAGGATATGCCACTGGGCCGCGTGCTGTCGCACAAGACCGATAGCCTCGGCCAGCTGGCGCAGCGGCATGTAGTCCTTTGCCTTTTCGCAGATGGCGTAGTCCAGCACAGCGGTGTGGTACCCCGCCGCCGCAAACTGCAGCGCCACCGGGTCGCCCTCGCGGGCACTCACATGGGTATAGCCGCCGCCGGGCACCACCAGCACCAATGGCCGGTCAAGCACATTCGGCATCCGCTCACAGCAATCACGCAGATAAACGGTCAGTGTCCCACCGCCGGCCAGTTCCAGCTGTTTCAGCTGCATGATATTTCCTCCTTTTACAGCATCCTTTGCGGTTCATTATAGCACAAAACGAACCATTTTTTAAACTTTTTATGAAAGCCCTTGATTTTTGCTTTTCGTCGGTGTATATTAGCACTCGAAAGTTACGAGTGCTAAGTATTCAAAAGCAATATCCTATTCCGAGTGCTTGGTGCCGAATACAGATAAAAAGAGGTTTTGCATTATGGCTAAGAAAGAATTTCAGGCTGAAAGCAAAAAGCTGATGGATATGATGATCAACTCCATCTACACCAATAAGGAAATTTTCCTGCGCGAGCTGATCTCCAACGCATCGGATGCCATCGATAAGCTCTATTATAAGAGCCTGACCGATCCTTCTGTGGGCATGAACAAGGGCGATTTCCGCATCCTCATCACCCGCGATAAGGAGAACCGCATCCTGACCATTGAGGATAACGGCATCGGCATGACCAAAGAGGAACTTGAGCAGAATCTGGGCACCATTGCTCACTCCGGTTCTCTGGATTTCAAGAAGGACAACAAGGACGAGAACATCGATATCATCGGTCAGTTTGGTGTCGGCTTCTACTCTTCCTTCATGGTAGCCGATAAAGTCACCGTCATTTCCAAGGCTTATGGCTCGGATGAAGCATGGCAGTGGGAGTCCTCCGGTGTGGACGGCTACGAAATGACCCCCGCCCAGAAGGACACCGCAGGCACCCAGATCATCCTGCACATCAAGCCGGATACTGAGACGGACCACTACGACAACTTCCTCGATGAGTACGGCATCGTGGCCATCGTGAAGAAGTACAGCGACTATGTGCGCTATCCCATCCAGATGGAGCGCCAGCACGAGCGCCAGAAGCCGGAACCCGATCCCAAGCCGGAGGATTATAAGCCCGAATGGGAGACTTACACCGAGCTGGAAACTCTGAACAGCATGGTGCCCATCTGGAAAAAGCAGAAGAGCGAAGTGACCGACGAGGAGTACGCGAATTTCTATAAGGAAAAGTTTGGTGATTATACCGACCCCGCCCGCGTCATCGTCAGCCGCACCGAGGGCACTGCAAATTATAATGCCCTGCTGTTCGTGCCCAGCCACCGTCCCTACGACTTCTACACCAAGGATTATGAAAAGGGTCTGGCCCTGTACGCATCCGGCGTGCTCATCATGGAGAAGTGCGCCGACCTGCTGCCCGATTACTTCAGCTTCGTCAAGGGCATTGTGGACAGTCAGGATCTGAGCCTGAACATCAGCCGCGAGATGCTGCAGAAGGACAACCAGCTCAAGCTGATCCACAACGCTCTGGAAAAAAAGATCAAGAACGAGCTGCACGCCATGCTGGCCAATGACCGCGAGAAGTACGAGGAATTCTGGAAAGAGTTCGGCCGTCAGATCAAGTTCGGTGCTTACTCCGACTACGGCATGCACGCCGAGCTGCTGCGCGACCTGCTGCTGTTCTGGTCTGCCAAGGAGCAGAAGATGGTCACTCTGCAGGAGTATGTAGACAAGATGCCCGCTGAGCAGAAGTATATCTACTTCGCTGCCGGTGATTCTACCGACCGTCTGGCAAAGCTGCCCGCCGCTGAACTGGTCATGGATAAGGGCTATGACGTCCTGCTGCTGACCGAGGATGTGGATGAGTTCTGCCTGCAGATCCTGCGCACCTATCCCCGCAAGGATGCCGAAGGCAAGGACGGCACCGTGGAGTTCAAGAATGTCAACAGCGGTGATCTGGGCCTTGAGACCGAGGAAGAGAAGAAGGCCGCCGAGGACGCTACCGCTGAGAACAAGAACCTGTTCGATGCCATGAAGGACGCACTGGACGGCAAGGTGAAAGAGGTCAAGGTCTCTACCCGCCTGAAGGATCACCCTGTGTGCCTGAGTGCTGACGGCCCGCTGTCCATTGAGATGGAAAAAGTGCTGTCCAAGCAGCCCGGCAGCGAAGGCGTAAAGAGCGATAAGGTTCTGGAACTGAATGTCAACCACCCCGTGTTTGCCGTGCTCAAGGCCGCACAGGAGGCCGGTGACACCGACAAGCTCAAGAAGTACAGTGCTCTGCTGTACGCACAGGCTCAGCTGATCGAAGGCCTGCCGGTGGATGATCCCGCCGCCTACGCCGAGGCCGTCTGCAGTCTGATGAAGTAACTTTTTCCGGTAGGCAGCAGACTTACTCCCCTGCCGCTTCCACGCACATCAATATTTCCCCCTTAACAAAAAGGCCGTGCTCCGCTATAATAGAGTGGAACGCGGTCTTTTTCTGTTCTTTTGCCGGACAGTCAGGATAAATTGAGAGGTTTTTGCTCATGCAGCCCAAAAAACATTATTTTGCCCACATTCCCACCATTGCCATCTTTATTGTGTTTGCCATGTCGGCACCGCTGGGCGTGCTGCTGTTCATCTTAAAAAGCATCGATAAAAACGCCGAAAAAGAGGAAACGGCTGCTGCGCAGGCGCAGGCAGACTATCGTTCCGACCTCGGCCCCGCCCTTGCGCAGACGGCACCCCGGCAGGAAACCGAGCCAACTTACGGCCACGATGTTCCCACCAAAGAGCAGAAGGACGCTAAGGAGCGTCACAAACTCCTTACCACCCTGTGCACCATCGGCGGTGCTGTCTTTCTGTTCGCGGGCTTCAGCACTCTGTTCATGGATGGCGCTGACAGCATGATGGAGGCGTTTACCGCCATTGCCCAGATGCTGGGCGGCGGTGCTGCTCTGCTAACCGGCCTGCGCATGGATCGTACCCGCAAGCTGGAACGCCTGTTGGACAAGATCGCAGGCGACCGCGACAATATTCCGCTGGACGAGCTGTTTGCTGCCGCGGGCATCGATGCCGCAAAGGGCCGCACCGTGGTGGAAAGTGCTATTTCCCACGGTTACTTCGGTGCAGATGCCTACATTGATAACCGCACCGCTACTCTGGTGGTGCGCGGTGCTGCGCCCCAGCCGCCCAAGCAGCCGGAACCGAAGCCTGCGCCCGCCCCAGAACCTGCACCAGCGGACCAATATACCGCAATTCTGCAGCAGCTGCGGCAGGTCAACGATGCCATCCCGGACCCCGTGATGACCACCAAGATCAGCCGTCTGGAAGCGGTCAGTGCCCGCATCTTTGAGCTGGCAAAGCAAGACCCCGGCAAAAAGGCTCAGCTGCAGAAATTCATGGACTACTATCTGCCCACCGCCCTCAAGCTGCTGAACACCTACGCCAGCCTTCCTGCGCAGGATGTGCAGGGGGAAAACATCGCCGATGTCAAAAAGAACATCGAGCGCAGCATGGACCTGCTGGTGACCGCCTTTGAAAATCAGCTGGACAAGCTGTTCCAGTCCGACGCACTGGACGTTTCGGCAGATGTGGCCGCACTGGAAGGGATGCTGAACATGGACGGCCTGACCGGAAACGAGTTTACAAAATAATATTTTGGGAAACAGGGAAAAGGCCCATGAGCTTTTTCCCTGTTTTTTCAAAGCGCAAATCTCCATGTTGTGCAGGCCTCGTCCGTCCCACGCAAAGCCGTGGATTTGCAGGCATTTTTGCCAATGGTTTTTCCGTTTTATATCTAATTTTATTTCAACCGTCAAATTCCACTCTGTGCGCCAATTTCAGTCTTTTTGCAACTTTTCATCCAGATGCAACAATAACACATGGTTTTTTCTGTCCGGATTTTATATGATAAGGACAGAAGTGTGCAGAGCATCCTGTATGCGGCCCTGCACTGCAGTTCCAACCCGCTCAAAAGGAGGATTATCCTATGATGAAATCTGTTTCCGCATGGAAGCAGGAGCTTTCCAGCGGCGCTCACGCTGCCCGGCTGGCAGCACTTTACTGCTGTGCGCCCGAAGAAACTCCTGCACAGGCTGCCCGCTACGAAGCTGTTCTGAATGGTCTGGATGCCACCTTTGGCCCCCATGCTGAAGCTGGTCTTTACAGTGCCCCCGGCCGCACCGAGATCGGCGGCAACCACACCGACCACCAGCATGGCCGCGTGCTGGCCGGCAGCGTGAATATTGATATGATCGCTGCCGCCGCGCCCAACACCCTGAACCAGCTGCGCGTGCAGAGCGAAGGCTACGACCTGTGTGTGATCGGCCTTGATGACCTTGCTGCCCGCAAGGAAGAGGAAAACACTACCCTCTCTCTGCTGCGCGGCGAATGCGAAGCCTTCCGTCAGCGCGGCGCAAAGCTGGCCGGTCTGGATGTGTACATTTCCTCCAACGTACCCAAGGGCAGCGGCGTTTCTTCCTCCGCCGCCTTTGAAGTGCTGATCGGCGTGATCCTGAATGACTGCTTCATGACCGATAAAGTCTCCCCCATCGAGATCGCGCAGATCGGCCAGTGGGCAGAGAACGTCTACTTTGGCAAGCCCTGCGGCCTGATGGATCAGATGGCTTCCAGCGTTGGCAACATTATTACCATTGATTTTGCGGACCCTGCCCACCCGGATGTGGAGCCGGTGGCCGTGGATTTCTCCAAGGCAGGCCTTGCCCTGTGCATTCTGGATTCCTGCGCAGATCATGCCGACCTGACCGACGAATATGCCGCTGTGCCCGCCGAGTGCCGCGCCGTGGCTGCTGTGTGCGGCGGCGAAGTGCTGCGGGATGTGCCGTTTGAGACCTTCCTTGCAAAGCTTCCGGAGTGCCGCAAGCAGTGCGGCGACCGTGCCGTGCTGCGCGCCTTCCATATCTATGCCGATAACGACCGCGTGGCAAAACAGGTAGCTGCCCTGCGCGAGGGCGATTTTGACACTTTCCTGCGTCTGGTCAACGAGTCCGGCCACAGCAGCTGGGAATACCTGCAGAACGTGATCCCCGCCGGTTACAAGGAGCATCAGGAGATGGGCGTGACCATTGCAGCTGCCAAGCATTATCTGAACGGCAAGGGCGCTGTGCGCGTGCACGGCGGCGGCTTTGCCGGTACGGCTCAGGCCTTTGTGCCGGTGGAAATGCTGGCCGACTTCAAGGCCCACATGGAAGCCATCCTTGGTGAGGGCCGCTGCCATGTGCTGAACATCCGCCCGGAAGGAGGCGCAGTCCTGTGATTTCTACCGCCATTCAGCAGCTCGTGAATTACGGGCTT
>UMHT01044893.1_pt1 | contig 9946 bp, 6 predicted proteins | sample 1965601 | NCBI WGS metagenome assembly UMHT01 (sample SAMEA4836105, study PRJEB28245) | human gut metagenome | biome: gut microbiome; material: fecal sample | place: Denmark | collected 2008 | reverse complement strand
AGATAAGACGCAGGGTGAAAGTTGAGTTCACCGATGAACTAAGAGTTAGACTTTCGTCTGTGTTGAATGAAATGCACAGGCTGTATAAGGCACATCATACACCTGTTGTGAAAAAGAGCAGGAGTTGTAATGCTTGTTCGATGAACAATTTGTGTTTACCGTCGGCAACATCTTCGTCAGCATCGGAATATATTAAAAATCGCTTGAAAGGGGACAGTATATGAGAAAGCTCAGAAATACGCTTTATGTGATCACACCTGACAAATATCTGTCCCTTGACGGCGAAAATATAGTAATGCATAGCAAAGACGATACGCAAACACGTCTTCCTTTGCATAATGTCGAGGATATTGTGATATTCGGCGGCAGGGGAGCCAGTCCTGCATTGATGAATAAATGCACTGAAGATAATATCGGGCTTACATTTATGAGCCGCAGCGGAAAATTTCTTGCAAGAGCAGAGGGAGCAATCAGCGGAAATGTGTATCTGCGACGTGAACAGTTCAGAATAGCGGATGATGAGGCGAGAAGTCTTTCTGTAGCAAAGAATTTTATTATCGGAAAACTGTTTAACAGCCGCTATGTTATCGAAAGAGCAGTAAGAGATCATTCTTTACAAGTTGATGTTGATAAACTGAAAAACCGTTCCGACCTTCTTTCACAGGCTATAATCAAGTGTCAGAGCGTTTCTGATATTGATACTTTGCGTGGAATCGAGGGAGAATCTGCACAGCTCTACTTTTCGGTTTTTGACGAATTTATACTTCAGCAGAAAGATGAGTTCCGTTTTGTAACAAGAAGTAAACGACCGCCGCTTGATAACGTCAATGCTTTACTGTCTTTTTCGTATTCTGTTGCAACCGGTATGTGTACCTCTGCACTTGAAACTGTAGGGCTTGATCCTTACGTCGGGTTTATGCACACAGACCGCCCCGGCAGACGGTCACTTGCGCTTGATCTTGTAGAAGAATTCCGAGCGATAATGTGCGACAGATTTGTTATAAGTCTTATCAACAAGCGCATTATAAATAACGGCGATTTTGAGAAGAAGGAAGATGGCGCAGTATTATTAAGCGAAGACGGCAGAAAGGTCTTTTTGACGCATTGGCAGAACAGAAAACAGGATATTGTTATGCATCCGTTTTTAAAGGAAAAGGTTGAATGGGGCCTGCTTCCTTATATACAGGCACTTCTGCTTTCAAGATATATCCGAGGCGATCTGGATGAATATCCTATGTTGCTCTGGAGGTAGTTATGCTTCTGTTAATAACTTATGATGTAAACACCGAAACATCGGCTGGGAAAAGTCGACTTAGAAAAGTTGCAAAACAATGTATTAATTACGGTATCAGAGTTCAGAATTCGGTTTTTGAATGTGTTGTAGATTCAACTCAGGCACACGAACTGAAATTTAAACTCAAAGAACTTATTGATACAGAAAAAGACAGTCTTAGATTCTATAATCTTGGCGATAAATACTCAAATCGTATTGAGCATTACGGAGCTAAGTCTGCAATCAAGGTTGAAGAACCTTTGATTTTCTAAATTTGTGCGAATGTGTAGTGCGCAGAATTTTCCGTAGACATTCGCACACGATAATTTACTTATAAAGGAAATTATCAAAGCGCAAATTTAGTTATTAATGATTTTATTGAGGGAAAATGTCCGAAATGTGATATTTAGTTCCAAAATAAAGATAATCATTGTATAAATTTGCTGTCGCCCTCTTCACGAGGGCGTGGATTGAAATGCCCCGGCGAAACCTCGGAGAGAGGGACGCAGGAGTCGCCCTCTTCACGAGGGCGTGGATTGAAATTGTGAAATTTCTATGTCAAACGTTTCCGTTTATGGTCGCCCTCTTCACGAGGGCGTGGATTGAAATAATGTGTAATCGTCATAAAAGAAACAGTTTTCACGTCGCCCTCTTCACGAGGGCGTGGATTGAAATAGATTTTAAAGGATTTTTGCAGTGTAGCGCCGTTGTCGCCCTCTTCACGAGGGCGTGGATTGAAATCACGTGGAACACAGTTTGCAAAGGGTGAAAAAGGTCGCCCTCTTCACGAGGGCGTGGATTGAAATAAAAGGGGCGGCTAAGGTCGCCCCTTAAATTTTAGTCGCCCTCTTCACGAGGGCGTGGATTGAAATCGCAACCGTCTTAAGCACTATAAACAAGCTGGTTGTCGCCCTCTTCACGAGGGCGTGGATTGAAATACGAATTTTGTGCCGCCGTTAGAACGGTATCTGGTCGCCCTCTTCACGAGGGCGTGGATTGAAATTCCGCTCGGCATACCAGAGCATAAAGGCAAACGTAGTCGCCCTCTTCACGAGGGCGTGGATTGAAATGGTTTATGTTGATACGCTGATTGGTGATTTGACGATGGTCGCCCTCTTCACGAGGGCGTGGATTGAAATGTTTATCCTTTCTCCGTTGCCCCGAAGGGCGAGAGTCGCCCTCTTCACGAGGGCGTGGATTGAAATAACAGCCAAACAACTGTTTCAAGCGTAGCTTTCCGTCGCCCTCTTCACGAGGGCGTGGATTGAAATATCTCTTCCTCGAAAACTGCCGCATACGCTTCAAGTCGCCCTCTTCACGAGGGCGTGGATTGAAATATTGCCGAAGTCCTTTTCGCCTGTCAGATATGGCGTCGCCCTCTTCACGAGGGCGTGGATTGAAATCTTAAAGTGTTTGAAGCTGTGCTGAACGTGGCACGGTGTCGCCCTCTTCACGAGGGCGTGGATTGAAATCGTCGCCGATCTTTTTCCGTCCCCGGCAGAGTGGAGTCGCCCTCTTCACGAGGGCGTGGATTGAAATAGTCGGCGTTAAAAGAATACCGTTAAAAAACAAAAGTCGCCCTCTTCACGAGGGCGTGGATTGAAATTTACATGTGGGATATGTTATTGAGCTTTCTTCCGGTCGCCCTCTTCACGAGGGCGTGGATTGAAATTGGAATGCGCAGACTGACAGCCTTATACCTACAAGTCGCCCTCTTCACGAGGGCGTGGATTGAAATATATTTATAGGAAACAATGTAGTTTTTGTAGTTTGGTCGCCCTCTTCACGAGGGCGTGGATTGAAATAGGTCGTGCGTATCGCAGGAAACAGAGTAACTTCGGGTCGCCCTCTTCACGAGGGCGTGGATTGAAATATCACTTAACAAACGTGACGAAGACGAGCGAATGGTCGCCCTCTTCACGAGGGCGTGGATTGAAATCATGCGTTATCATTACACCTGCACTTACAGCTTGGTCGCCCTCTTCACGAGGGCGTGGATTGAAATACGAAAAGCGCACTATCTTAAATCAGCTCCGGAGCGTCGCCCTCTTCACGAGGGCGTGGATTGAAATAATTCAGAAGAACACGTTGCAAACCGCCGTAACGGTCGCCCTCTTCACGAGGGCGTGGATTGAAATTGCTCAGCTTTTACCCGATTGCATTCTTGATAGGTCGCCCTCTTCACGAGGGCGTGGATTGAAATCAAAGATAATAGCATTTATCACATCTATGCGGTAGTCGCCCTCTTCACGAGGGCGTGGATTGAAATGTCTTGTTCTCCGAAGTACGTTTTATGTTGGCTTTGTCGCCCTCTTCACGAGGGCGTGGATTGAAATTTTGCCGTTTGACCTTTATCGTATTCTGACGATATGTCGCCCTCTTCACGAGGGCGTGGATTGAAATTATGCTTACTTTGCAATAGCTGCTTATTTTGCGCTGTCGCCCTCTTCACGAGGGCGTGGATTGAAATATATTCATGAAGAAGATACGAACAATAAGCCTTGGTCGCCCTCTTCACGAGGGCGTGGATTGAAATACATACAAAAACCTTATATTAACTGGTATTTTACGTCGCCCTCTTCACGAGGGCGTGGATTGAAATAATAAAAGCATTTGGCAAAAATATAATGCCCGCAGTCGCCCTCTTCACGAGGGCGTGGATTGAAATTTCATAAAACCTATTATTAAAAACTTTCTCACAGTCGCCCTCTTCACGAGGGCGTGGATTGAAATCACAGTCCCACGGTCTCAAAAGCTATCTCGTCCAGTCGCCCTCTTAACGAGGGCGTGGATTGAAATTGTCATATTGATATAATCTATCTGCATAATATTTGTCGCCCTCTTCACGAGGGCGTGGATTGAAATAAAAATCCGTCACAGACTGCAACACGGGTTTTTTGTCGCCCTCTTCACGAGGGCGTGGATTGAAATACACAGGGGGTGTATTATATAGACAATGAAACGAGTCGCCCTCTTCACGAGGGCGTGGATTGAAATATCGGCTGAAATGGAAGCACTCGACGCTGTACCTTGTCGCCCTCTTCACGAGGGCGTGGATTGAAATCCCGCTCTCACGATTTGTGCTGTCAGCGATAGCCGTCGCCCTCTTCACGAGGGCGTGGATTGAAATGGCAAGTATAATAAACCCTCTGTATAATAAAAACGTCGCCCTCTTCACGAGGGCGTGGATTGAAATTACTGCCGCTTTGCAGGAGTGGCAATCCGCTCAAGTCGCCCTCTTCACGAGGGCGTGGATTGAAATAGTTTTACGAATATCCCAGTAACGCAATAAAGAGAAGTCGCCCTCTTCACGAGGGCGTGGATTGAAATGCTTATCGAATTATTTTTAACCGAATTTATAAGAAGTCGCCCTCTTCACGAGGGCGTGGATTGAAATTTTTAAAAGCTTTTTGTTTTTATAAAATTCTGCAGTCGCCCTCTTCACGAGGGCGTGGATTGAAATATTTACATTGCCGCTTGACATGACCGCAAAGCGGTCGCCCTCTTCACGAGGGCGTGGATTGAAATCGTCAATGTCAACAAATCCGATATATGGGAGATGTCGCCCTCTTCACGAGGGCGTGGATTGAAATTCCATTTTTAAATGTAATTTCTTCCAAATTTAAACGGTCGCCCTCTTCACGAGGGCGTGGATTGAAATCAAAATATTACTGTACTGAGGGTCGTTTTGAACTCGTCGCCCTCTTCACGAGGGCGTGGATTGAAATTTTCCATTTTCATTGACGGAAAATCAAACTCTTGCAGTCGCCCTCTTCACGAGGGCGTGGATTGAAATCAAAATATTACTGTACTGAGGGTCGTTTTGAACTCGGTCGCCCTCTTCACGAGGGCGTGGATTGAAATATAACAAAGTTATAAGATTTTACATCTTTAGGATAGTCGCCCTCTTCACGAGGGCGTGGATTGAAATATTTTCCAAATATCTTAAAGCCAAATCTTTATACCGTCGCCCTCTTCACGAGGGCGTGGATTGAAATTGTTAGCATTACTGTTATTTCCGTTGCAAATGCAAGTCGCCCTCTTCACGAGGGCGTGGATTGAAATAACGCCTTTAAAGATCTGTTGCAAATCGCAATATGTCGCCCTCTTCACGAGGGCGTGGATTGAAATAAAGGTGTACCATAAACAGGACAAGTATATATATGTCGCCCTCTTCACGAGGGCGTGGATTGAAATAACATAACACTGTTATGTAAATCACGTTATGCAGTCGCCCTCTTCACGAGGGCGTGGATTGAAATAGACAGTCAGCGAAACACTGACAGTGACAGGAGGTCGCCCTCTTCACGAGGGCGTGGATTGAAATACAAAGGGGCATTATAATAAAGACCTAAAATAAAACGTCGCCCTCTTCACGAGGGCGTGGATTGAAATATCGTACATATCAGGAAAATTCGCTTCCCAGTCGTCGCCCTCTTCACGAGGGCGTGGATTGAAATAATCCTAAGCAAAAAATCGTCGGTATATCCATTTGTCGCCCTCTTCACGAGGGCGTGGATTGAAATTTACGGTCAAATATATGGAGTAGTTTGCGCGCGCGTCGCCCTCTTCACGAGGGCGTGGATTGAAATTGAGCCGATAACAGTTAGAGACGATAACCGCCAAGGTCGCCCTCTTCACGAGGGCGTGGATTGAAATAACTCCGTTGGCGGCACTTCTGCCGATAAGATGGTCGCCCTCTTCACGAGGGCGTGGATTGAAATTGAAACGGATTTTACTGCTTTTTGCTCTGCGGCAAAGTCGCCCTCTTCACGAGGGCGTGGATTGAAATATAGTAAGGAACATACACGAACAAACCACGATGCTGTCGCCCTCTTCACGAGGGCGTGGATTGAAATCCAGAAAATACATCGGAATACGCAGAGGAGGGTCGGTCGCCCTCTTCACGAGGGCGTGGATTGAAATGGCCTTGGGCGTTGGACCAGGGGCAATACAGAGGTCGCCCTCTTCACGAGGGCGTGGATTGAAATGCCATACACTTAAAGCCCTCAAGCAAATGTGTGAGTCGCCCTCTTCACGAGGGCGTGGATTGAAATTTGTAAGTGTTCCATGCGTCAAGTAAGCCGTTAGGTCGCCCTCTTCACGAGGGCGTGGATTGAAATTGACAACTGCGATATTGTGGCAAAAGACGGTGCAGTCGCCCTCTTCACGAGGGCGTGGATTGAAATAACGCCCGAAACGCTGGCTCGTACTGATGGGGTTTGTCGCCCTCTTCACGAGGGCGTGGATTGAAATACTGAGGGAGTGACAGCAGACGTAAACTCGCTATAGTCGCCCTCTTCACGAGGGCGTGGATTGAAATTGGTACAAAGCACCAAAAGACCTCTATCGAGTACAGTCGCCCTCTTCACGAGGGCGTGGATTGAAATGTCTTGCTATTTAAGCGAGTTACAACCCCGAGAGGTCGCCCTCTTCACGAGGGCGTGGATTGAAATTCTTTTTCATAAAAACCTCACATGATTTTTGTTTGTCGCCCTCTTCACGAGGGCGTGGATTGAAATGATCATCAGCGTAATGCTCTTGCAAGAACACTGTGTCGCCCTCTTCACGAGGGCGTGGATTGAAATGTTTCCGTTGTCTAAAAAACTGCCGATAGCGAAGCGTCGCCCTCTTCACGAGGGCGTGGATTGAAATATATTTATCATTTTATTGTAATCCATTATAACCTCGTCGCCCTCTTCACGAGGGCGTGGATTGAAATATCCCAGAACGAAATATGAATATGCGGCTGTCCCGTCGCCCTCTTCACGAGGGCGTGGATTGAAATAACCATAGAAACCACGTTGTAACCATTGTTTTTTGTCGCCCTCTTCACGAGGGCGTGGATTGAAATGTTATTGTAGTTTCTATAGGAAACTTAAATATCGGGTCGCCCTCTTCACGAGGGCGTGGATTGAAATTAGACGATATACGCCATTCCGTTAGATTTACTTGTGTCGCCCTCTTCACGAGGGCGTGGATTGAAATAAAGCAACTTTAGTTCCTGTAGTTAAAGTTTTTGGTCGCCCTCTTCACGAGGGTGTGGATTGAAATACGAGTATGACCGCATCATAGACGTCAATGTCAAGTCGCCCTCTTCACGAGGGCGTGGATTGAAATTATGGCAATATCTGACACAGGATACAACAAAAATGTCGCCCTCTTCACGAGGGCGTGGATTGAAATACATCTTTTCCCATATATGATGAGGCACATCGGGCGTCGCCCTCTTCACGAGGGCGTGGATTGAAATATTTGCAATACTTCAAAAGCGTAACCAAATTACGTGTCGCCCTCTTCACGAGGGCGTGGATTGAAATACGCTTTGTGGTGTCAGAATTTGGAATTCCTAAGTTGCCCTCTTCACGAGGGCGTGGATTGAAATATCACATCACCCCCCTCAAAGACTGTTATCAACACATCGCCCTCTTCACGAGGGCGTGGATTGAAATAGCAAATGCTGACTATAAAGAGATACTTACCGACGTCGCCCTCTTCATGAGGGCGTGGATTGAAACCTCCCTTTGCAAACAACGCACTTTTTATATCGGGGTCGCCCTCTTCATGAGGGCGTGGATTGAAACATCGAAAAAATCGTAACCACTATGTTTACAGCGCGTCGCCCTCTTCACGAGGGCGTGGATTGAAATATAAGTAAATTGTGAACCACAAAAATATATAATAGTCGCCCTCTTCACGAGGGCGTGGATTGAAATATTATAATATACGCACAAGCCGTATATATTATACAGTCGCCCTCTTCATGAGGGCGTGGATTGAAATAACAACCGCTACCCTTGGCTTACTCTTGAGCGTAGTCGCCCTCTTCATGAGGGCGTGGATTGAAATTTTTGACGGCGACAAGGAGAAGAAAAATATCGAAGTCGCCCTCTTCATGAGGGCGTGGATTGAAATATCCTGATTCAGGAGATGGCGATAATAGTTCGGAGTCGCCCTCTTCATGAGGGCGTGGATTGAAATAAGAGCTGACACTTTTTGCCTGTTTTCCTTTGTGTCGCCCTCTTCATGAGGGCGTGGATTGAAATTAGATACCATTGAAAGTAAGCGCACTGTAGAAGAGGTCGCCCTCTTCATGAGGGCGTGGATTGAAATGCGATATTCCATTGCCCGCCGTGCATAAATTCCGGTCGCCCTCTTCATGAGGGCGTGGATTGAAATAAAGTAGGGCTTGAAGTTGACGGGAAATTATTACGTCGCCCTCTTCATGAGGGCGTGGATTGAAATATAGGCAAAAATGATAAAGGTGATGTCGAAACATAGTCGCCCTCTTCATGAGGGCGTGGATTGAAATAATCAGCCGCATCCCAGCCCTTAAGGGCTTAATAGTCGCCCTCTTCATGAGGGTGTGGATTGAAATGCGTATGGATCGGGCGAGCAAGCTGATTATATGCAGTCGCCCTCTTCACGAGGGCGTGGGTTGAAATATACGCTTTAGGGACAGCTTAAAGCTATTACCATGTCGCCCTCTTCACGAGGGCGTGGATTGAAATATCGCTTATCCTGATGAAAACACATACGGCAATGTCGCCCTCTTCACGAGTGCGTGGATTGAAATGACAGTATTATTGACACATTAACAAATAATATTAAGTCGCCCTCTTCACGAGGGCGTGGATTGAAATTACGTCACATAGCCAAGCGTATGAACTGGACTTCCGTCGCCCTCTTCACTAGGGCGTGGATTGAAATCCCGTACAATTGAACTGCTTCTGATCCCGCTCGGGTCGCCCTCTTCACGAGGGCGTGGATTGAAATACTTGCACAGGCATCTTGTTTATTGTGCTTGCTGTCGCCCTCTTCACGAGGGCGTGGATTGAAATACGACGCTACCGCCGTTAGTATCAGTAATATTAGTCGCCCTCTTCACGAGGGCGTGGATTGAAATAAGGGAATATTTCTAGCATCACAGTGCAAATCACAGGTTGCCCTCTTCACGAGGGCGTGGATTGAAATAGCCTGGCGATGCCGTTATGTGCAAAGCTCATCAAGTGTTACATTAAGTGCTTCTGCAAGCTTTTTAGCTGTAGACATTTTGCAATCGCCATTGCGCTCGATGTTTTCAATTGTCCTTACCGGAACACCTGATAGTTGAGATAATGCCGGGACGGTAAGTTCCTTATTCAGTCTTAGCTGCCTTAAGTTCATATCAATCCTTCTTTCCGTTTTTTACAATCCAGTATACGATTTTTGCTGCTCCGAACGAGATGAGCAAGATGCCTAACGTGATAAAAATTTCTTTCATACCGTATTGACAATGTCCGCTTTGAATGATACAATTTAAGCGGTGGGAGTTTTCACTCTCAACACCTAAATCTCGGTTGCTACTCGACTATTTTACCGATTATCAAAAGTAGCGTTCCGATGATCAAGTCCATTAAAGCTGTTATAAGGATTTTTCTGTACTTCAGCTTTGTGGGCTTTTTCTTTTTCTTTGACACTGTCTTTTCCCTCCTTCCATAATATATCATACCACCTTTTAAGGTGGTTGGCAAGTGCTTTTTATAAATAATTAACATTTTTCCAATTTAAGACTTAGCTTGATTACCGTAAAAGTAATTAAGCTAAGCTTTTTTGTTTTTAAGCAAAAATGTTACAATTAAACTACATTAAATATAATACATAAAAATTACACATTATAAAGTCATTTAAAAG
>UMHT01034702.1_pt1 | contig 9953 bp, 10 predicted proteins | sample 1965601 | NCBI WGS metagenome assembly UMHT01 (sample SAMEA4836105, study PRJEB28245) | human gut metagenome | biome: gut microbiome; material: fecal sample | place: Denmark | collected 2008 | reverse complement strand
AAATTTACTATTTTCTAAAAGAGGAGTTATTATTTACTGTCCGTTTGCTGCTGCATACTCAGTTGCCCAGCCGTCTACGAATGCACTTACAACTGCATCCCAGTCACCGGTACCCTGTGCATACTCAAGTAATGCAGAACCAACACCATCTTTCCATGTCTCAGAAGGAATGGTTGAGAAGTTCCATGAAACAGGAGTCTTGCCATCTGCAATATACTGGTTTGCATCCTGAATGAATACGTTGTCAGCTACATAGTCACCGGTAAATGTTAAGAATGGTGTTGTAAATCCCATTACATGCGCCATGGAGTCACGTCCTTCATCCGAATTAATTACCCAACTTAAGAAATCAAGTGTTGCCTGAATATCTTCCTCCGAAGCCTGTTTGTTTACACACCAGTAGTTTTCGGAACCTGTGCAGAGTCCCTGATTTTCTTCACCAGGAGCACCAATGTAAATTGGCATCATGCCCATATCATCTGCTGTTACTAAATATCCATTATCCTCGTTTGTCAGATTGCCGTACTCCCATGTACCATTCTGATAGAATACTGCTTCTTCCATACCGAACTCTGACTCAGCTTCATCACCTGTCTTGCTGGAGAGGACACCTGGTTCACAGGTAGAATCTGTGATGTATAAATCCCAGATCTGTTTATAATTGTCAAGGTATGTTCCCTCAATCGCATCTGTGCTTGTGATGCCTTTGTCTTTGTATTCATAGTAAATTGGAAGATTTGCAAGATGTGTCTTAAATCTCCAGTCAGAAGATCCATCCATACCTGCGGATGTGAATGCACCCTGAAGATCGTATCCGAACTGGCTGTTGATCTCATCTTTTCTCGCCTGAATATCATCTGCCACTGCTTTTAATTTGTCAAAGCTGTTGATCTCATCCGGAGAAGAAATCACTGCGTTATCCATGGTACAGTAATCATTTAAAATCTTCTTATTGTAAATGATACCGTATGTCTCGAGCACATATGCGACACCGGAAACCTCGCCGGCATCATTCTTTAATGCAAAATCTTCACTTGAAAGCTGTTTGCAGATCTCGCTGTCAGATAAGTCGTAGCAGTAATCTTTCCAGTTTGCAAGTCCTACCGGTCCATTTACCTGAAATAATGTAGGAGCTTCGCTCTTTGCCATCTCAGATTTTAATGTCTGCTCATATGTACCATCTGCAGCCGTGATAACCGTTACCGGTACACCGGTCTGCTCAGTATAGATACCTGCTAAATCCTGCCATGCCTGATCCTGCTCCGGTTTGAAGTTCAGATAATATACAGAACCGCTTCCCGATGCACTGTCTGCAGTCTGCCCTGCATCAGATGCCTCTGTTGTCTTTGCAGCCTCTTCTGTCTTGTTTCCTGCGTTTGCCGTTCCGGAAGTATTCCCCGTATTTCCGTTACCACATCCTGCAAACATGGTTGCTAACATAGCGGATGCTAACATCACTGATAAAACTTTTCTTTTCATCTTTTTTACCCTCCTGAAATTGTGTATGATATCTCGTGAAACGTTTCCGGTATTGTTTGCGGTAATGCTTCCGGTAACGTTTTCATTTGATAGTCAGATTATAAGACGCTATTCAAAAAAACGCAATACCATTTTGACATTTTCAATGTTTTATCTAAATATTGCATCCTGTTTTTGTGCATATTGCACTTGTTATTGTTTTATATTGTAAAAAAGGAAGGAAAATGCTAAGATTTTGTTAGGAAATATTCAGAATGAGAACTCGTGTGATGGCATCTCTTCGCAGCAAGTTGCTCAGAAATGGGGATTATTATGAAAGAAATCATCAGACATAAGATAAAGCATAATTTAAAACGAATCGAAACTTCTATTAAATGGGTTTTATTTGCGATCATCTCCGGTGTTGTTGCCGGCGGTGCAGGAACATTATTTTATTTTGGTATGACATTAGTTACACTCATCCGCATCAAACATCCATGGCTTATTTTTCTGCTTCCATTTGGAGGTCTCGTGATCGTTGGCTGTTACCGTCTGCTGCATGACGAACATGACACAGGAACAAATCTCGTAATCTCTGCGATCCATTCTGACGATAATCTGCCGCTTAAAATGGCACCGTTAATTTTTATCTCCACACTGATCACACATCTGTTCGGCGGTTCTGCAGGCCGTGAGGGTGCTGCTCTGCAGCTTGGCGGAAGCATCGGTAACGGAATTGGTAAACTGTTTCATTTTGACGACAAGGACAAACATATTATGATCATGTGCGGCATGAGTGCCTGTTTCTCCGCATTGTTTGGCACACCTATGGCTGCTGCTATTTTCTCCATGGAAGTTGTCAGCGTCGGCATTATGTATTATGCGGCATTGGTTCCGTGTGTGATATCTTCCCTTGTCGCTCACGGGATTGCTGTTTCTTTCGGAATCTCACAGGAACTTTTTCTGATCGATTCCATTCCATCCTTTGGAATTGGCAACGCTGTCCGAATCTGTGTGTTAGCAATTCTCTGTGCCGGCATCAGCATCCTTTTCTGCGTGATGCTGCACCAATCCGAGGCACTTTATAAACGCTTTTTTAAGAACCCATATGTCCGGGTTTTCGTCGGTGGATGTATTGTGATCGTGCTCACGCTTCTCGTCGGCAACCAGAATTATAACGGAACAGGCGTCAATATCATTGCGCAATGCATCGATGGCACCGTACGCCCGGAAGCATTTTTACTGAAAATGATTTTTACAGCCGCCACACTTGGTGCCGGCTATAAAGGCGGTGAAATTGTACCTTCCTTTTTCACAGGCGCAGCTTTTGGATGTCTGTTCGGAAACCTGCTTGGTTTTTCCCCTACACTCTGCACCGCTGTCGGCATGGCTGCTGTATTCTGCGGTGTGACCAACTGCCCGATCACCTCTCTTCTGATCAGTTTTGAGCTGTTTGGTTATGATGGAATGCCATATTTTTTACTTGCAGTTGCTTTCAGTTATATGCTTTCCGGCTATTTCGGACTGTATCACAGCCAGAAGATCATTTATTCAAAATATAAGACCAATTATATCAATAAGCGGACGGAATAACGCTATATTTAAAAGGCAGATCAATCCATTGGAAAAATTGATCTGCCTTTTTTATTGACGATATAGAATATTTTTAAAGTATATTGATCACTTGTAAGTAATATAAGCCTTATATCCAAGAGTCCATTGTTGCGGTAATCGTAACAGTTCCTTTCTTTTTTGCTTTTACGACTCCTTTTGATGTTACGATCGCAATTTTTTATCTGAACTTTTCCATGTAACATTTTTAGATGCTTTTTGGGGACTGACACTCTTTACTTTCAGTTTTACTTTGCTTCCAACCGTAGTACTGACCGCTTTTTTACTTAATGTAATTTTGACCGGTTTCCTGGTTGCAGCCTGCACTTTCTCTGTCTGCCATCCCACCATTCCGGAAACAACAAGCATAACGATCAGTGCCCATGCCATAGCCTGGCGCAAAAACAGGCAGAACCTCGTCTGCCTATTTTTTGCGTAATATTTCTTCTGCATTTTTCCGCCACATTTCATAACTACATAATCCTTCCTTATACCATCTACATTTTCCACAACTTCTCGTAAACTCTTTTGCATCCATTTTTCCGGCTGCATCCAGTAATAATTCGTAATAAGAATAGCTTTTATTTTCTTCCCATTCGAATAACTTTAACAGCTCCAGATCTTTGATCTTCACATGATTTTTTTCATCAAGACATGTATCATCCGGTGTCCGGTTCGGGCAGCGCGCACAGATCATATCAGGATCTGTCACAAGAATAAGTGCTCCATCTAAATTATCTTTCAGTTCATGCACTTTCTGTGTCATATTATCACAAAATGCCCCACTATACCCTTCCCCCTGGTAAAGAACGGTGCATAAAATATGGTGAACGCGAAACTTTTTCATAGATATGTCGCCTTTAAGCTGCTTTTGCATCCTGCAAAATATTTCCTGCGCGAAGTGCCTTACGCACAGCGATCGCAACCAGATAAGCACCAACCACGGAAATCACATCTTTTACAAGATACGGCAGTGACACAGCAACCAAAGATGCACCAAGTGTAATCTTCGCCAAAACTGCATACTGGATCGCACCAAGCAGATGACAGATGATCAGTCCTGCCAATCCAAGGACAATCTTTACTGCTGCATTTTTTCTGTGCACAGAAATACCACATAATAAAGTCAGAAAGATAAATCCAAAAATAAATCCACCTGTATAGCCAAATAACACGCCCGGTCCTGCACTCATTCCTGCAAAAATCGGAACACCAACAGTTCCCAGTACAATATAAAGCAATGTTGCTGAAATTCCAAGCTGCCATCCTAACACATACCCACATAACGCCATTGCAAATGTCTGCAGCGTGATTGGAACACCTGTCGGCATCGGAATCTGAAGAATGGAAAGAACTGCAAGAACCGCAGTAAACATTCCAACGGTAACGATTGTTTTTGTTGAAATTTTCATGTTTCTCCTCTTTTCTGCGGACAAAACATTTTCCGCTTTTGTTTCTTTACAGTCTATTCCGATTCTCTTTTATTGTCAACCTTTTCATATATATTGTTTACATTTCATCATTTGCAGGTCACTGTTCAATCGCTGTCAAGCTATACTCCAAAGACTATATTTTACCAGATCACAGCAAAAACAGCTTCAGCACTTCCTGTTTTTTCCAAAGATCACATCATAATTAATATTATTATAAAAAATATCGTTCGGATCTACGCTGCAAAGATCAAAATTTCCAAGCATCCACATCGTTTTTGCGATCACAGATTCTAATGTCATATCATAGGACTCTAAAAAACGGCAGTACTTCTTCATATCATGACCGACCTCGTATACTGTCATATCGCTTCCCTCATGAGCCACCTGCGTCGCCATAACAACCAGTTTGTCAGGGTACTGCCTGCATAACCGGTAAAATTCATCAGCTATTGATTTTGGTATGCCGCCCACACCAAAACTTTCCACAATGATACAGTCATAATTTTCAAAAATACTCTGTAAAACTCTAGGTCTGATGCCAGGGATCAGTTTCATCAAAAAAATATTTTCATCAAGTTCTTCATAAAACCGTACTTCATCCTCATAAGGGAGCATCGGCAGATAACGCATAATATTCCCATCCTGAATGACTGCCAGTGACGGAAAATCAATACTCGAAAACGCATTATAACTTTTGGATCTGACCTTCTTTGCACGCGTTCCGGCGATAACTTTACCATCAAAAACGATCTGCACACCCTGTGATTTTTCATCTGACGCATACAAAAAACTATCAATCAGATTTGACTTTGCATCCGTGATCTCAAGATCGATCGGTTTCTGTGCTCCCGTGATCACGATCGGCTTCGTTGAATTCTGGATCATATATGATAACGCTGCTGCTGTATACGCCATCGTATCTGTGCCATGGGCAATTACAAATCCATCATAAGCATCATAATATTCCCGGATCGCATGCACGATCTTTTTCCAGTGCTTTGGCTCCATATTAGAACTGTCAAGATTTAATAACTGTATCGCGGATACCTCACAGAATTCTTTTACCTGTGGAATGTACTCTAATAATTCTTCCGGTGTGATCTGCGGTTTTAAACCATTTTCAGATTTTTTAGAAGCAATCGTACCTCCTGTTGCAAGTAATAATATCTTTTTCTTTGCCGGCATTTTATCTGTCTCCATTCCTATATGATCGCTCTTATGTCAGCAAGAAGTGCATCGATATTTTCTTCTTTCGTTGCCCAGCAGGTACAAAAACGGACTGCACTGTGTGTTTCATCCACTCTTGCCTGATATGCAAAACTGTATTTTTCTCCCAGTTTCTCTAACACATCATCCGGCAAGACCGGAAACTGCTGGTTTGTCGGGGAATCAATATAAAATGTTACCCCCATTTTTGTCAGTTCATCTTTTAATTTTTCTGCCAGATGTGCTGCATGTGCCGATATCTCAAAATAACGGTTTTCTTCAAATAAAGTCAGGAACTGGATGCCCAGCAGTCTTCCCTTTGCTAACATACCGCCACGCTGTTTGATGTTATACCGGAAATCCTTTTTTAACTCCGGATTGGTGATCACAACAGCTTCTCCGAATAATGCGCCTACTTTGGTTCCTCCAATATAGAAAACATCCGTATTCGCTGCAATGTCAGCCATCGTCAGATCATTTTCCCTGCATGCAAGACCGTAACCGAGTCTTGCACCATCCAAAAACAGATACAGGTCATTTTCCCTGCACACACGGTATAATGTCTCAAGTTCTGCTTTTTTATAAATAGTACCAAGTTCTGTAGGATTGGAAATATATACCATTTTGGGCTGCACTGTATGTTCAAAACTCTCATCTGCAAAATGCGCTTTTGTATATTTTAAAACCTGTTCTGCTGTCAGTTTGCCATCCGGCGTCTCGATTGTCAGACATTTGTGTCCGCACGCTTCAAGTGCACCTGTTTCATGTACATTGATATGTCCGGTTGTCGCCGTGATGACTCCCTGATATGATTTTAATGCGGATGCAATGACCGTAACATTTGTCTGTGTTCCTCCCACCAGAAAATGCACATCTGCATCCGGTGCAAGGCAGACAGCTTTTATCCGTTCTGCCGCCTCTCTGCAATATTCATCCTCTCCATATCCTGCTGTCTGCTCCATGTTTGTCTCTTCGAGTTTTTTTAAAATTGCCGGATGGCAGCCTTCCGTATAATCGCTGTTAAATCGTATCATTGCTTCTCTCCTGTTTCATTATGAATTTGAAACTCTGACTAATTCCTCAAGTTTTTTCATTGCTTTTCCGGAGTCGATCGTTTCTGCAGCTAATTTTACACCAGATTCTATGGAATCTGCAACCCCTCCGATATAAAGAGTAGCTCCGGCATTCAAAAGAACGATATCTCTTTTCGCTCCTTTTTCTTCTCCACTTAAAATTGCTTTCGTAATGGCTGCATTCTGCACACCATCCCCACCGCGCAGCTCTTCTAAGGAAACCCTCTTTAATCCAAACTGTTCCGGGGTTACTTCATAAGTTTTAACATCATCGCCATTGATCTCGGATACGGTAGTCGTGCCGCTTAATGTAAATTCATCCATATTGTCATTTCCACTGATGACAAATCCGCGCTCTACACCAAGTTTACTCATTGCTTTTGCTATTTTTTCCGTCAATGCCGGACTGTATACACCAACGACCATATTTTTTGCACGCGATGGATTCGCTAACGGTCCTAAAATATTAAATACGGTACGGACTCGCATCTCTTTTCTCGCCTGACCGACATACTTCATGGATTTATTGAAAAGCTGGGCAAACATGAAACCGATGCCAACTTCATCAACACATTTCTGAACCAGTGCAGGTTCTGCCATGATATTGACTCCAAGTGCCTCAAGCACATCCCCGGCACCGGATTTCGAGGAAATCGAACGGTTTCCATGCTTTGCGACCGGAAGTCCTGCCGCTGCAACAACGAAGGCAGATGTTGTTGAAATATTAAATGTATAGGTACAGTCTCCACCTGTTCCGACCAGATCCACATAGTTTTCTGCCCTTGGTGTGATCGTCTCGGCTTTATCCCGCAATACCGATGCAAGACCGATCAGTTCCTCTAATGTTTCCCCTTTCATACGCATCGCTGTTAAAAATGCTGCGATCTGTGCCTGTGTCGCCTCTCCACTGAGCATGATCTCCATTGCTTTTTTTGCTTCTTCTTCAGTTAAATCTTTTCCATCTACAACTTTTGCTATGTATTCTTTCATGATGATCCTCCCTGTTTTGCGGAGCAAAATGCGACTGCCTTTGCAGGAGCAGAGGATTTTCCTCCCTGTTTTGCGGAGCAAAATGCATGCTATGTTTTTTATAGCATTTGCCTCTTGCAGGAGCAATGCCCAGCATGCAGTGCATGATTTTCCTCCCTGTTTTTATTTAAAGCTGATTTAATTCTTTCTTAAATGTGCTGCAATATTCTGCTGCCACTTTTGTGCTGTAATCATTTTCCTCCATCAGACGGATAAAATGGCTTCCGACGATCGCACCATCGATCGTATCCTTCATCGGCTTCACATCCTCTGCCGTACGGATGCCAAATCCCATCATAACCGGGATCTTTGATGCCTCCTTAACTCTCTTAAGATAACTTAAAACCTCCTTATGAAACTCTGCTCCCTGACCTGTCACTCCCATGGATGACACACAGTATACAAATCCTTTTGCACCGTCTAATATCTTTGGAATACGATCGCCTGAAACAGGTGAAACAAGCTGAATTAATATCGTCGTATCATCCTGATTTAAATATTGGTTTATTTCTTCCTGCTCCTCGAAAGGAAGATCCGGGATGATCAGTCCATCTACACCAACCTCATTACATTTTTTTACAAACGCCTCTACTCCGTAATGCAGTACCGTGTTGTAATACATCATAAAAACGATTGGAAGTTCAGAGCCTTCTTTTCTTAACTCTTCTACCGTCACAAATACCTTTTTCAGATTAATACCGTTACAGATTGCTTTATAGGACGCATCCTGGATAACCGGACCGTCTGCCACAGGATCGGAAAACGGGATTCCGAGTTCCACCACATCAAGTCCTGCCTCCTCCTGCGCTTTTAAAAGTTTCTTTGTGCCCTCCAGATCCGGAAGTCCCGCTGTGATATAGGTAATAAATGCCTTTTCTCCCTTTTCCTGTAAGGCTTTCATTTTTGCTTCAATACGATTCATATCTGCTATTTTCCTTTCTTTTCTGAAACCATGTTTCTATATTTCCGCTCTGATCCATGACAATAGAATGTCTGCGAATCGTACATTCTATTATTTACTATTTTTATATCAGTTCAGGTAGCCTTTTCCAGCAAGATAATCAGCGATCGTATTGACATCTTTATCTCCACGTCCTGACAGACAGATGATCATTGTCTTATTCTTTGCTTCCTCTGCTCCCAGTTTTTCGGTAAGCTCTTTCGCATATTTACATGCATAAGCTACGGCATGCGCACTCTCGATCGCAGGAATGATACCCTCTAATTTACAGAGTTCCATTAACGCATCCATTGCCTCTGTATCGGTAACGGAAACATATTCTGCCCTTCCTGTGTCCCTGAGATAAGCGTGTTCCGGTCCGACACCCGGATAATCAAGTCCTGCGGAGATGGAATGTGCCAGTTTTACATTTCCATCTTCATCCTGCAGGAGATAAGAACGCATTCCGTGTAAAACTCCCGGCTCACCAAGTGCCATTGCAGAAGCGTGCTCCCCTGTCTCGATTCCTTTTCCGGCTGCTTCGACACCGATCAGCTTTACCGATGGCTCCTCAATAAAATCTGCAAACATTCCGATGGAGTTAGAACCGCCTCCCACACATGCCATCACAGCATCCGGCAGTTTATGTTCTACTTCCAGGAACTGTTTTTTCGCCTCTTTACTGATCACGCTCTGAAATTCCTTGACCATCTTCGGATATGGATATGGACCTACCGCAGAACCGATGATATAAAATGTATCTTCGGCTGTCTTTGCCCAGGTACGGATTGCCTCATTGGTGGCATCCTTTAATGTATTGCTGCCGGAACGGACGCTGACGACCTTTGCGCCTAACATTTCCATTCTCATAACATTTAATGCCTGACGCTTAATGTCTTCCTCACCCATATAAACCGTACATTCCATATCAAACAAAGCTGCACCTGTCGCTGTTGCCACACCATGCTGTCCTGCACCGGTCTCTGCAATTACCTTCTTTTTTCCCATTCGTTTTGCAAGTAATATCTGTCCGATGACATTGTTGATCTTATGTGCCCCGGTGTGATTTAAATCTTCACGTTTTAAATAGATCTTTGTGCCATATCTTTCACTGAGACGTTCTGCAAAATAAAGAGGTGTCTCGCGTCCCACATACTGTTTTAAATAATAGTAATACTGTTTCATAAACTCTGGATCATGGAT
>UMHT01031715.1_pt1 | contig 9996 bp, 6 predicted proteins | sample 1965601 | NCBI WGS metagenome assembly UMHT01 (sample SAMEA4836105, study PRJEB28245) | human gut metagenome | biome: gut microbiome; material: fecal sample | place: Denmark | collected 2008 | reverse complement strand
AGGACAAATAAATGAATGGAGCAGCAGTAATTCAGCCAGCACCAATTCCTTTCTATACAGTGTTAGTACTTTATCTTGGAATTATGGCATTTATTGGTTGGTATGCAGGACGTAAGACGAATAGCATTGGCGATTTCTTTGTATTGAGCGGAAAGGCTGGTGTATTAGTAAGTGGTATTGCATATTTCTCAACCCAGTTTTCTATGGGAACCTTTCTTGGTACACCGGGAACCATTTATGGCGTAGGCTATGCAGGAATGGCTATCTCTGTACCTGGAGCTGTGTTCTGTATGATTCTTCCGGCTCTTCTTATTGGCCGTAAGCTGATTACTCTTGGTCATAAATATGGTTTCCTGACTATGGCCGATTACCTGACAGACCGTTATCACTCCAAGAAGATGAGCGGTGTTTTGGGCGTAATGATGCTCTTCTTCCTGGTTCCGATGATGGGCGCACAGATTATCGGAGCAGGTGTTATTGTACATGTATTTACCGGACTGCCTGAATGGGTAGGTGTTGTGGGAATGGGTATTATCGTTATTCTCTACTGTATGAGCGGTGGTATGAAAGGTGCCATGATGACGGACGTTATCCAGGGATCTCTGATGATTGCTACTGCAGTGGTTACATTTATTGTATCTGTAGTAATGGGTGGAGGTTTCTCTAACATTAACCATACACTTCAGAGTATGAATGAGGCTTATCTGACCTTCCCGGGTGCTAACGGTTATATGCCTTGGACTTATTATGTATCCAACATTGTGCTATGGTCGTTCTTTACCATGGGACAGCCTCACCTGTTTACCAAGTTCTTTGCCATGAAGGATCATAAGACCATGTTCAAAGCAATTCTTCTTGGTACTGCAGGTATGTTTTTCTCTGCAACTCTGATTGAGTGGGCCGGTGTAAATGGTATTGCTTCCATTCAGAATATTGAGAAGGCAGATCAGATTATTCCTATGATTCTGCAGAGAGGCATGAATCCTTTCCTGGCTTCCATTTTCATCGCAGGTATTGTGGCAGCAGGTATGTCCACAATCGATGGTATTCTGGTAACGACTACCGGTGCTGTTACCCGTGATATTTATCAGAAGATTATCAATAAGGATGCTACAGATGAGACTGTTATGAAGTTGTCCAAGGTAGTAACTGTAATCATCGGTATCATCGTAATTTGCTTTGGTGTATTTCAGCCAGGCAGTATTTTTGAGATTAACCTGTTTGCATTCTCAGGAATGGCAATTTTTGTAGTGCCGATTCTGTTTGGAATTTACTGGAAGAAAGCAACAGCGAAGGGAGCAATCGCATCGGTTATAGTAGGTATTATTTCACTGTTGCTCTTTACACTGAATCCGTCTGTCAAGGCGTTGGCTATGGGATTCCATGCACTGTTCCCAACTACGATCATTGCTTCTATTGTAATGATTGTAGTAAGTAAATTTACAGAAACTCCGCCGCAGGAGACTATTGATCGTCATTTTACAGTATAAAAGTTAGGAGGCGTATTTAAAATGTATCTTGCAAAAATGACTACAGCACAAGCAAAAGAGGCTTTTGAGAAGGATCCGATTATTGTGATTCCGGTGGGAAGCACCGAGCAGCACGGAACACAGGGTGCGTTGGGAACGGACTTTATGGTACCGTCCTATCTGGCGGATCATGTGGAGGATGTAGATAACGTAATCGTAGCACCTACTGTTCCATACGGTGTATGTCCTTATCACTTAAGCTTTGAGGGAAGTATTAATATTGGTTATGAGGGACTGTATATGGTTCTGCATGGCATTATGGACTCTTTGATGCAGCATGGCGCAAAACGTTTTGTAGTTCTGAATGGCCATGGCGGCAATACTCCATCCATTGACCGGGCAGCTCTGGAGGTATATCATAAAGGTGGTGTATGTGCCAGCGTAGACTGGTGGAGTCTGGTAGCTCAGCTGGACAAGAAGTTTGAAGGCGGCCATGGTGATGTTCTGGAGACCTCAGCTATGATGGCAATTGCTCCGGAATCAGTACATCTGGAACTTAGCAAGCCTATCAATGCACAGGATCCTTCTGAGAATATGAAAGCGGCTTATATCCAGGCAGTTAATTTCAAGGGAGGTATCGTCCGTCTTGTGAGAGATACCAAAGAAATTGCTCCAAGTGGCTGGTTCGGTCCTTTTGATCCGAAAGATTCTTCCGCAGAACTTGGACAGGAGGCCCTTGATTTGGCAGTATCCTATATCCGTGATTTTCTGGAAGAAATGAAGCAGATAGAACTGTCTTCCTGATATATATCTGAAGGGATGGGGGTGTCGTAAAATCATCAAATTAGATGATTGAGCGATGCCCTCGCTTTATATGTGTAAAAAACCGGAAAGAATCTTTTGAACTGTTAGATCTTTCTGGTTTTTTACGTACTTTAAGCAGTTAGTCTATGAAAAATAGGTTAGCTGCTTTTTTTTCGCCTCAAAAACAGTTATTTTTGAATCAGTTATAATTATTTTATAAAATTCATCATATTACCGCTGGATAGTTCTATGCCAAATTGCACATTATAACATACAGAACAGGAGGAATGCTTATGACATTGGAACAGGTTGTACTGACAATGATTAATGACAAAATGCTTGATAATGGACAGATTTCCGAAAAACTGCACAGCAGTATCCAGAAAGACATTATAACCTTGAGTACATTCAATACAGTAGTCGCGAAGAATGGAGAACAGATGGACAGTTCAGATGAATATTGCCAGCGAATCAGTTGATTGGAAAGGAATAAGATGGATATCTATGCAACACGTGAGGAACTGAAATCCCGGCAGAAAAATATATTTGATCTGAAACTGAATGTGGCGTATTATGCCCGAGTCAGTACGGATAAGGAGGAACAGAAAACCTCTATTGAGCATCAGTGGACTTTTTTTGAACAATTGATTTCAGACGTAAAGAATTGGACGCTTGTGGATGGTTATATAGACGAAGGAATCTCCGGTATTACCGTAACCCACAGAGAGGAATTCCAGAGAATGCTCCAGGATGCAAAAGCCGGGAAAATTGATCTTATCATAACTAAAGAGATCACCCGTTTTGCCCGAAACGTATTAGACAGTATACGATATACAAGAGAGCTTCTGGACTGTGGAACTGCTGTCTGGTTTAGGAATGACAATATCAATACATTAGATGAGGATTCGGAACTCAGGCTGTCAATTATGTCTGGTATTGCACAGGAAGAAAGCAGAAAACTTTCAAGTCGTGTGCGTTTCGGTCATGCAAGATCCATACAGAACGGTGTGGTTCTTGGTAATTCACATATATATGGATGGGACAAGCGAAACGGAAAATTGTTTTTGAATCCCGAAGAGGCAAAAATGGTACAGCTTATTTTTGAAAAATATGCCCTGGGAAACTGGTCTACCCATTCACTGGAACAATTTTTATGGGAATGTGGATACAGAAATTATAAAGGGGGAAAGATTGACAGCCATGTGATTGCCAATATTATCCGAAATCCTAAATATAAGGGTTACTATGTTGGTGGAAAAGTAAAAATAGTTGATCTCTTTACTAAGAAACAGAAATTCCTGCCTGAAGATGAATGGGTGATGTATAAAGACGATGGTACCCATGTCCCTGCAATTGTGGATGAAAAACTGTGGGAAGATGCAAACAGGATTCTGGAAGAAAGAAGTAAAAATATCAAGTTGAAAAAAACTTCCTATAAGCAGGACAACCTTTTTACCGGACTTATACATTGTGCGGAAGATGGAGCTGCATACTGGCTGAAAGTCAGAACTGTCCGCGGAAAAGCTGCAAAGACCTGGGTATGCAGTCATCGCATAAAACAGGGCGCAGTTTCCTGCAGATCAAAACCGGTAAAAGAAGAAATCCTGCTGGAGATGATATCGGATGTTTATAACAATCTGGCTCAAAGCAATAAAAGTATATTGCATAAGTATCTGGAACTTTATGAGAAAGAGATTAACAAAACAGAAGGAACTGAAGAAAAAATTGACAACATACAGCATGAAATAACCGTACTGGAACAGAAGAGAGATAAGCTGCTGGATTACAATATGGGCGGCTACATTTCTGATGCAGAATTTTTAAGCAGAAACAAGGTTTTTACACAGCAGATAGCAGAGACAAAAGCGAATCTGGAACAATTGAAAAGCATGAAACCTCTTTCAAAAACAGAATTGACAGATCAGATGGACAGGATATTAGACTATGCAAAGGAATATTCCTGCGTAAAACCCAAAGATATCACCAGAGCCATGATTGAAAACACAATCAATAATATAGAAATAACTCCGGTTAATGAAAAGAAAGCAGAAGTGATGATCGTATTTAAAAGTGGAAGTCTGCACAGCTCTGAATCTGTTATTCCGGCACTGGGACAGGAAAAAACTTATACTACGGAGACAGGGTATGAATATGTTGTACATTCAGGAATTTCTATGTAGATATTGCACTCACATATGGAATTCTTTTGCGAAGGTTACGAAAAGTAAGAAGTAGTGAATATTTCAGTTTGAAATAATATATAAAACAGGTGTAAGACATGGCAAATACGAAAAAAAGATGGACAGCCGATGAAATCGAAATATTAAGAAAGTACTATCCCGCAGAAGGAGATCAGGTCTGTGAAAGATTATCCGGAAGAACTGCAAAAAGCTGCAGGATCCAGGCATCAAAAATGGAAATATCCAAAAACATTTCCTCTTCAGCAACTGTACAGAATGATGTTAAATATGTCAGATTATGGACAGAGGCAGAGGATAAAATACTCAGAGAGTATTATGCTGCGGAGGGCAGTAAGGTACGTTATCGCTTAAATCAGAGATCAGCAGAATCCTGCAGAGGAAGAGCTGCTGCATTAGGACTTACTTATTCCGGGGCAAACAGAAAATGGAGCAGCAGCGAAGATGAAATTCTGAGAAATTATTATCCGACAGAAGGTGCTGAAGTTCAGAAAAGACTGGAGGGAAGATCCAAAGAGGCATGTAATAAAAGAGCTGCCAAATTAGGTCTTTGCATACAGGGAAGAAAAGAATGGACTGCAGAAGAAGATGAAATTATAAGAACATATTACAAAGCGGAAGGCAGGAAGGCAGCAGAACGATTGGAAGGGAGAACTCTGACTGCCTGTCAGTCCAGAGCTAAGTACTTAAATGTCAGATCAGACAATAACAGACTTCCATGGACACAGGAAGAGGATGCGATCATTTCCCGATATTATGAAGAAAAAGGTGCCGGATATGTGCATACTCTTATTCCTGAAAGATCTCTTCAGGCATGCAAATACAGAGCGATGATTCTGGGATTAAGCAGGAAAACCAATGATCCATGGACAAAAGCCGAAGAGAAGATACTGAAGAAATACTACCCGGTTGAGGGCAGCAATGTTTATAAACGTCTGAATAACCGTACCAGAAATGCCTGCATCAGCAAGGCGGCCCAATTACATCTGCAATATGGACTTCCTATGTATAAAGGACCTGTATTGGATGAATGGATCATACTGGCAGTGAAACAGGGGATCACAAAAGTAAGACAATCTATGACATACAGTGAGATAACCTTTAAACCCGGAAAACTCCCTGAACTGCATCTGAGACTGGAATGTGATGAAACCGGAAAATTCAGGGTTTATGAGAAGTCTGTTCTTTTGGATGAAAAAGAATATGACAGGCAACGGGTTGAGAATCTCGCGGATACAATGGGGCTTCAGATAGAAGGAAACAAAATTACTTTAAACAGCAGCGAAAAAGAGATAGAAGATGATATTTTCAGACTGATAGCAGGATGTTACCTGATTTATTACCTGCATTATTTTATGGAATTGCCATAATCGCTCTATTCTGTCTTATCTTGCTGTGAAATGATAAAAATTTGTCAACAGGATACTGCTTGATTTATGAGATACTTTCTCAACAGATGCAGAATAATTCTCTTGCATTTTCACACAGGTTAGAATATACTAACCAACAGAGTTAACCAAAGCAAACTATTGCGTGATTTGATCATTTAAACTTCCACTGAAGAACTGAGATGAATCGGAGGATTTTATCCGCCTCATCTGAAATGAGATGATACACAGATAGCTTCAAGTCAGGGACGAAATATCTTTTGCCCCTGATATCATATTACAGGAGGATAAAGAAACAGATGAAGAAAAGAATGGCAATTCTGATGTCTATGGCAATTGCGGCAAACATGATTGCTTCTGTACCGGTATGTGCAGCAGACATATTTACAGATTCAATGACTACGGATTCAGAGATCACACAGGAGGCAGATGATGATTCCTTTAGTGATGGATTGGGAACACCGGATTTTGCGGATGAGCAGGAGAATGTACAGGTGGCTCAGGATGAGGGTACACAAAGTGTGAAAGAACCGCCGGAGGTGATAGCAGAATATGAAAGTGGTTCTTTTGCGAATGTTTGTAAACTAAAAACTTCTCTTAACTCAAGGTATGTTGAGCAAATTACAGGAATATCTATTAATGGAACAGAGTGGAATGAAGTAACTTATTCGTGGGATCTTACAGGAACAACATATATTAAAAAAGACTCAGACGGTTATGTTGGACTATCTCCAGATAGACTTGAAGTGGGTAATGAGATTGTAATCACCAGTACCGGATACAAGGATCTTACTTTAAAGGTAACAGGAACCGGAAAACACTGGAACGTTGAAAAAGTAACTTCACAGTCTGAACCTGAACAGACCAAAGATGCGCCAACATTTGCGGGAGATCAAGTGGAAATTTCAGGTACAGACTACAAGATCATTAAACCAGCTGATGAAAATAATGTTTCTGATTATATCAGTAAAATCAAAGAAATATCTGTAGATGGGACAGTATGGGATAAAACAGATTATGCAATAGCATTATATGGCAGAAAAGCATATTGTCCAGACAGCAGTAATAATCGTGTTGTATTTGATTCAACTGTACTTCATACTGGAAATGTCATTACAATAAAAAGTGATGGATATAAAGAACTTTATCTTAAGGTAACTGCAGAAGGAAATGACTTCAAAGTTGTTACAGCTGATTCCGGTGAAACTAATATTAACGGTGCATCTAACGGAGTGAACACTTTTCATGTCAGATTAAAAGGATACTTCGAAAGCGCTGTTACAGGGCAGCAGAAATACGATGCAGTTTCAGGGGCATCCACTTCTGTTTCATCCAACAAAAACAGTAATGTAGTTGTGGAAGCAGCTGATCTTCCGGATGGGCAGGAACCTGTTGAAGCTGACTGGAAGGAGTTAAAAGAAACAGGTGTAAAAATTGACACAAAGAATACAAAGGTAAACATTGACAGTGAAAGTGGGATGGCAGGGATGTATTCCACATATGACAGTTCTCTGTCTCTCAGCGGAACTCCTGCTAAAATCGGTACATATCCTGTCAATGTTACAGTAACTGATGAATCAGGGCGTACAGTAACAAGTAATGAGCTTACTTTCAAGGTTTACAGTACTAAGGAAAAACTGGCAGATCATCTGAAGCTTGAAAATGCAACCAAGACTGCAGATGGAAAATACATGTATGATATGGATCCATGGGTAATTCCTGATTTTAATGATACAGATGATATTGTAACAGTCCCGGCAGAGATTAAAGCATGGTATGGCTCTCACACCAGCGGTACATATGGAGAACTGGGATATGCTGTTTCAGAGGGAGAAGCTACAACCCAGACATTGATCATACCGGCTGGATGTGATCTTACAATGGTCAATATGAAGGTTCTCAGCAGTGTGAAGATAAAAGTAGAAAATGGCGGAACATTGAATCTGAGAGATTCTTCCATATATGGACAGATTGAAGTAGAAAATGGTGGAACAATATCTGTCAATCACGATGATTATAGCGGAAAATTCCTGACAGGTACTTCCATTAATGGACAGCTGATTCTGAATGATGGAGCGACCATAAGGAATTCCATGATCTACTCCAACACTAATTTCCTTCCCAATGGAACACAGGCACGTCACAATACATCACCTGTTGTTGTGATAAGCGGAAATGTAAAGGTAGAAGGAAAAGTATATATCAAAGGTGATGAAGCTGCCACAGGAACAGATCCTGCCACAGGAAAAAGCTACAGCGGACAGCCAGCCTTGAAAGTCAGCAGCGGAACACTTACTATTGGCGAGGGCAGCCAGCTTGCAGCATACGGCGGAGGAAACATAGCAACTACTTCAGTTGGCGGTGCAGCGGTGATTCTTGATAACGGAACGATTTCCGGAGCAGGAACGTTGATTGCTGTTGCAGGACGAGGAGATGGTGATAACGGTGGCAATGCAGTTGAGGGCACCGGAAATGTAGAAACAGCAAAAGCATATCTGGAGGGAGGTTCTGCTTATTCATTTATGAACAAAAATGCGGAGCCAGGTAAAGCGTATACTGAATCTGTCACTATATCTCCTTCTACAAAAGGAACAGCAGTAAATGGTAAAAAAATAACTTCCAACAGTGAATCTGCTCCGGATACATATTGGAGTGACATTACAAAAACACCAGATGATAAAATTCAGAACTGTACTATATCAGATACCACAATCATACAGACCGTAAATCCATCACCATCGGTAAATCCGTCACCATCAGTGAATCCAACAGTAACGCCGGTACCAACTGTTACTCCGATACCGGATGCTTACCCGGAGGGAACTGAGGAAGATAGAAATGGAAACCTTGTTACACCGGAAGGAATCGTGATCAGTTCAGATGGAACTGTAACACTTCCGGATGGCACGAAGCTGACACCTGATGCAGATGGTAAAAAGCCAACTGTAAATAAAGATGAAACTGTAACAGATACAAAAGGAAATACCTACAGTACAGACGGAAGTATCACAGATTCAGACGGAAATTATACCAGACCTGCAAAAGCAGTTATAAAGAATGTATCTGTTTCCAAAAACTCCGTAAAAATGGTGCTGAATGAAGAGTGTAAGGGCGCTCTGAAATATGATTATGTGATCGGTACCTCTGAGGATATGCTCAAAACAGGACAGTATACAAAGGTTCTGAAAAATCAGGAAGAATTGAAGTCTGCGTTTGCATATATGGATAAGGGAACCTGGTATGTAGCATGCCACGCATGGTTTAAGGGTGAAGATGGCAAAAAAGTATTTGGACAGTGGTCTGAGATCCATAAAGTAGATGTGAGTGCCATTACGCCACAGGCACCTGTGATCAGTAAGGTAATTGTTAAAGGCTCCACAGTGACAGTAAAATATACGAAGAGCAAAAACGCTCAGGGCTATGATGTAGTTCTCAGTGATACCCTTACCAAAACTAACGGACAGAAATGCCCTGCTGTTTCCGGAGAAAATTATTATGTAAAAAAGATAAAAGGAAATACAGTAACTGTTACATTTAAGAATGTTAAATCAGGCACTTATTATATTGGTTTACATGCATGGAACCGTACTTCTGAGGATAATTCAAAAACATTCAGCGAATGGTCAAATGTCAGAAAAGTTAAAATGAAATAAAAAATTGTGAATAATGGTTGAATAAATCAGAGGGGATACCGGCAATGCACATTATACATTGCAGTATCCCCTCTGATTTGTCAGGAATGTTGCAGAGATTTCGCTTTTAAGAAAAAAGATACCAGTTTTACTAGCAGTTTATGTGGAAAACCGGAAAGAACCCTACGGAATAAAAAGTGTGTATTGGAACCGTTACTGTTCAGGGGTTAGCTGGACAGTAACTTTCCATGTTTATAGATTCGATTTTATCATAGGCGGTATGAAAGATGGTATGTTGGAAATGGCGAATGGGCATTTTTTCCGCGGGATTAGAAAAATAAACAGCAGGTCCTCACCCACTGCTTATTGCTTTTCGCAACCTCCACAGGGGAGTTACTTGATTCGGTTAAAATATATGTAAATTTTCCACCAAAATATTATTGACGTAAGAACAACCACATGGTATTTTATTTTTTGGAAAAAATGAACAATATTTTAAAGGCGT
>UMHT01026725.1_pt1 | contig 10025 bp, 8 predicted proteins | sample 1965601 | NCBI WGS metagenome assembly UMHT01 (sample SAMEA4836105, study PRJEB28245) | human gut metagenome | biome: gut microbiome; material: fecal sample | place: Denmark | collected 2008 | reverse complement strand
TAAAAAGAATATTGGAGAAATAAATCCTAAGTTGTCCCTGAAAAATTGGAACTTTGAATGGAGGGATTTCCTTGAACATAACCTCAAATCGTAGTATAAAATTTTATGTAAAAACATTTTTGGTTGGAATTATTGTTGGATGCATTTGCAGATTGTTGGACTTTTGTCCGGCAGACACACTATGGAGTTTTTCATCACCGCAAACACTGTTAGGTTTTTGGATTATTAGCAATACAATCATCGTCCTATTAAGCACATCAAACGTTTGTGCAGGAATTAGTTCGTTCCTGTATATGTTCGGAATGACATTGAGCTTTTATGGCTTACAGGCAATACTGGGAATGTTCATACCGCTGTTTTCTGGCGGATTCCGCTTCTCCCTGTTTGTAATGTTTACCGTTCTTTCAATTCCTTGTGCAATAGCAGCGTTTATTCTGTACTATTGGAATAGAGAACACATTTTTAATTCCATATTGTACTCCCTGCCGATTGGCGCTTTAGTTTCAGAGGTAGTGGCGGTTTCTGTTTATTTTTCAGAACATCATACATTCCTGTTTCAACTATTGATGGATAGCATAGGTACAGTCGTTTTTCTTTTTATGTTTTACAAAAGGGCAAAAAGCAAGGTGGTTTTTCTTATAGCTTCGGTAATCAGTTCCTTTATCTTTTACATTATTTTTCCGTGGTAATACAGAAAAACAACTCCTAATTTAACAATTTCATATCCCACATATAAAGCGGTTACTCCATTGGAGATCGACCGCTTTTTCTATACTCAAATTTAAGATTGGAGTGATTGATTGAACGATATTTTTACGGATATACAGGAAAAAATCGGGTGTCCGTATCTCTCCGACCTGCCCTATTACAAGCGTGCGGTCTGGTTTGAGATGAAACGCCTTTGCCTGTCTGACTACCCTAAGAAACAGTTAGAAGATTTTTCACGCTATGTATTCGGTGTGCCTTACGCCGTTATACAGGAAGCGTTGACAAGAGAGGACGTGATGAAACATGGAAGAAATGCGTGTGCAGATTGAAGCAAGAGAACCGACAGACGGCGAGATACGAGCCTTTTGGTTCACCCTGCCTATCGACACAGAACAGGTGGAAGAACTGCTGGGGATTGATATAGATACAGACTATTACTATATCACGGGCAAGGAGCTTCCCTTTGCTGATGAAGTGCAGGAAGATACCACAGTTGAAAAGGTCAATGACCTGTACCATACCTACGAAAATCTACCCTCTGATTTGAAAGAGGACTATGCGGAGCTGATGTGCTATTTTTCTGACCTAGACGAACTGCACAGATACAGAAACAACATCATTCATTATTCGTGGTGTAAGAACATGACGGACGTTGCCCGCCACATACTGAACAATGACCCAGACTTTACTTCCCTTAGTGAGAGTGTCACCCGCTATTTCGATTATGAAGCCTACGGGCAGTACCTTGACGACAACGGACGCTTTGTGGAAACCGACCACGGTATCTATGAACTTCCGTAGAAAAGAGGTGTGTGCCTGTGGTTGACGACATGAGGGTATATATCGCTAATCTTGGCAAGTACAACGAGGGCGAACTTGTAGGGGCTTGGTTCTCTTTCCCTATCGACGAGGAAGATGTTGCGGAGCGTATCGGGCTGAACAGTTATTATGAAGAATACGCTGTCCATGATACTGACAACTTTCCTATTGAAATCGGGGAGTATATCTCTATTCAAGAACTCAATGAGATGTACGAGATGATTTGTGAGCTTCCCGACTATATCACCGACGCTCTGGACGAGTTTGTTTCCCATTATGGAAGTCTGGAAGAAGTCTACGAACACAAGGACGACATTTATTTCTATCCAGACTGTGACGACATGACAGACATTGCATATTACTTCATTGATGAGTTACAGGTTTTGGGCGAGATACCACTACCGTTGCAGAACTATATCGACTATGAAGCATACGGCAGGGACTTATCCATAGAGGGGACATTCATTGAAACAAGCCGAGGGATATGCGAGATACCATATTAGAGCTGGCAGATCAGCGACAGTAAAGGTCGCTACTGACAGCTTTTTGTATTTTACGGGGACGGCCAGAAGCGGGCTGTCCCTTAATCATTGAAAGAAATCCCACAAGGGGATACCTCTATGCCGTGAGGAATACGGCAGGGATAATGAAAGGAGCTGAAACGAATTGAAGAAGATTAAGAGCTACACGGGTATCTGGAACGTGGAGAAAGTCTTATACGCAATCAATGACTTTACTCTCCCGTTTCCCGTTACCTTTACCCAGATAACGTGGTTTGTCATTACGGAGTTTGCCGTCATTCTCTTAGGGGACTTACCGCCGTTATCGCTTATCGAGGGTGCGTTTTTGAAATACTTCGGTATTCCCGTTGCCCTCACATGGTTTATGAGCCAAAAGACCTTTGACGGCAAGAAGCCTTACAGCTTCTTGAAATCGCAGATTACATTTGCTCTGCGACCAAAAGTGACCTATGCAGGAAAAGCCGTGAAGCTGGAAAAGGAAGTGTTCAGCGAACCCGTCACGGCGGTTAGGAGTGTGATGTATGTTCCCGATTAAGTATATCGACAACAACCTTGTCTGGAACAAGGACAATGAGGTATTCGCCTACTATGAGCTGATACCGTATAACTATTCTTTTCTGTCAGCGGAACAGAAATTTATCGTCCATGACAGCTTCCGTCAGCTTATCGCACAGAGCCGTGAGGGAAAGATACACGCCTTGCAGATAGCAACGGAAAGCTCCGTCAGAAGCATACAGGAGCAGTCAAAAAAGCTGGTGACAGGGCGACTTCGTGATGTGGCGATACAGAAGATTGACGAACAGACAGAAGCGTTAGTAAGCATGATTGGGGACAATCAAGTGGACTATCGCTTTTTTATCGGCTTCAAGCTCATTGTGACCGAGGAAAAAGTCAGTCTGGAGAGTGTGAAGAAATCAGCGTTTATGACATTCAAAGAGTTCTTGAACGAGGTCAACCATACGCTGATGAATGACTTTATCTCCATGCCAGATGATGAAATCAACCGCTACATGAAAATGGAAAAACTGCTGGAAAATAAAATCTCCCGCCGTTTCAAGTTCCGACGCTTGGACAAGAACGACTTCGGTTATCTTATCGAGCATATCTACGGCAGGGACGGCGTGGCGTATGAGGACTACAAGTATTCGCTTCCAAAGAAGAAACTGAAAAAGGCAACGCTTATCAAGCAGTACGACCTTATCCGTCCGACCCGCTGTCTGATAGAGGAAAGCCAGCGATACTTGCGACTGGAACATGAGGACAGCGAGAGCTTCGTGTCCTACTTTACCGTCAATGCCATTGTGGGCGAGCTGGATTTTCCGTCGTCGGAAATCTTCTATTTCCAGCAACAGCAGTTCACCTTTCCTGTGGACACAAGCATGAACGTGGAAATTGTCGGGAACAGAAAAGCGTTATCGACTGTCCGCAACAAGAAGAAAGAGCTGAAAGACTTGGACAATCACGCCTATCAGTCTGGAAGTGAAACAAGCTCAAATGTGGTGGACGCATTAGACAGCGTGGACGAGCTGGAAACTGATTTAGACCAGAGCAAGGAAAGTATGTATAAGCTCTCTTATGTGATAAGGGTATCGGCTCCCGACCTTGACGAGCTGAAACGCCGTTGTGATGAAGTCAAGGACTTCTACGACGATTTAAACGTCAAGTTGGTGCGACCCGCTGGGGATATGCTGGGGCTTCACTCTGAATTTCTCCCCGCCAGCAAGCGTTACATCAATGATTATGTGCAGTATGTGAAATCCGACTTCTTGGCTGGGCTTGGCTTCGGGGCGACGCAACAGCTTGGCGAGAATACAGGTATCTATATCGGCTATTCCGTGGACACAGGAAGAAATGTATATCTGCAACCCTCTCTTGCCAGTCAAGGCGTGAAAGGTACGGTCACAAATGCTCTGGCTTCCGCTTTTGTCGGTTCGCTGGGCGGTGGAAAATCATTCTGCAATAATCTGATTGTCTACTATTCCGTTCTGTTCGGCGGACAGGCGGTTATCCTTGACCCTAAGAGCGAGCGTGGCAACTGGAAAGAAACACTCCCAGAGATAGCCCATGAAATCAATATCGTAAACTTAACCAGCGATAAAGGAAATGCAGGACTTCTTGACCCGTTCGTGATTATGAAGAATGTAAAAGACGCTGAAAGTCTGGCGATAGACATTCTCACATTCCTTACAGGGATTTCCTCTAGGGACGGTGAGAAATTCCCTGTCCTTAGAAAAGCGGTGCGAGCCGTGACCCAGAGCGATCAGCGAGGACTTCTCCATGTGATAGACGAGCTACGCAGAGAGGACACGGCGATTGCCCGCAACATTGCCGACCATATCGACAGCTTTACGGACTATGACTTTGCACATCTCCTGTTCTCTGACGGTTCGGTGTCTAACGCTATCAGCTTGGACAACCAGCTCAATATCATACAGGTGGCAGATTTGGTACTTCCCGACAAGGACACGACCTTTGAGGAATACACGACCATTGAACTGCTGTCCGTAGCTATGCTGATTGTCATTAGTACCTTTGCCCTTGACTTTATCCACAGTGACAGAAGCATTTTTAAAATCGTTGACCTTGATGAAGCGTGGGCGTTCCTCAATGTGGCACAGGGCGAAACCCTCTCTAACAAGCTGGTGCGTGCGGGACGTGCTATGCAGGCAGGCGTGTACTTTGTCACGCAATCTTCTGGGGACGTTTCCAAAGAAAGCCTAAAGAACAATATCGGTCTGAAATTTGCTTTCCGTTCTACGGACATCAACGAGATAAAGCAGACCCTTGAATTTTTCGGTATCGACAAGGACGACGAGAACAACCAGAAACGACTTCGTGACTTGGAAAACGGACAATGCCTGCTTCAAGATTTGTACGGGCGTGTGGGCGTGGTACAGATACACCCTGTCTTTGAAGAATTGTTGCACGCCTTTGATACCAGACCGCCCGTGAAAAGCGAGGTGGAGTGATGAAAGATAGGATAAAGGGGCTTCTGACAAGAAAGAAGCTCTTTCGTTTTTTCAAGATGGCTGTGATTGTGGTACTGACGACCATTGCCCTGCTCTCCTTATTGGGGACGGTGGCACACGCTTCTGGGCTGGTAGATGATACCGTCAATGCGGACAACCTGTATTCGCAGTACCCGTTGGAGAATTACCAGCTTGACTTCTATGTGGACAATAGCTGGGGCTGGCTTCCGTGGAACTGGCTGGACGGTATCGGAAAGAGCGTGCAGTATGGCTTGTACTGTATCACCAACTTTATATGGACTATCAGCCTGTATCTTTCCAACGCCACGGGGTACGTCGTCCAGCAGGCATATAAGCTGGACTTTATCAACGACATGGCAGACAGTATCGGGAAAAGCATACAGACCTTAGCTGGCGTGACGGAAAACGGCTTTGGAAGCACTGGCTTCTATGTGGGCTTCCTGCTTCTCATTATCCTTATCGTGGGTATCTATGTTGCCTACACGGGGCTTATCAAGCGAGAAACCAGCAAGGCACTCCACGCTGTTATCAACTTCGTTGTGGTGTTTCTCGTGTCTGCTTCCTTTATCGCCTACGCTCCCGACTATATCAAGAAAATCAATGACTTTTCTTCGGACATATCCACGGCTTCACTGGATTTGGGGACAAAAATCATGCTCCCCGACAGCGACAGTCAAGGAAAAGACAGCGTGGACTTGATAAGGGACAGCCTGTTCTCCATACAGGTACAACAGCCGTGGCTACTCCTGCAATTTGGTAACAGCGATATAGAGGAAATAGGAGCTGACCGTGTGGAAGCTTTGGTATCGGTCAGTCCGTCAGCAGACGACGGGGCGACCCGTGAGGACGTGGTGAAAAAGGAAATCGAGGATAACGACAACGACAATCTGACGATACCGCAGGTCATCAACCGTCTGGGAATGGTATTCTTCCTGCTCATCTTCAATCTGGGGATAACGATATTCGTTTTCCTGCTTACGGGCATGATGATATTCTCCCAGATACTATTTATCATCTTTGCCATGTTCCTGCCTATCAGTTTTCTTTTGAGCATGATACCCAGCTATGAGAACATGGCAAAACAGGCAATTGTGCGAGTGTTCAATACGATTATGACTAGGGCGGGGATAACGCTCATTGTTACGGTGGCTTTCAGTATTTCCAGTATGTTCTACAACATATCCACGGATTACCCGTTCTTTATGATTGCGTTCTTGCAGATAGTGTGCTTTGCGGGTATCTACATGAAGCTGGGCGACCTTATGAGTATGTTCTCTCTCAACGCTGGGGACAGTCAGAGCATGGGACGCAGGATATTCCGTCACCCGTATATGTTCATGCGACACAGGGCTAGGCGTATGGAAAACAGATTGGTAAGAGCTGTCGGAAAAGGAAGTATGGTAGGTGCTGGAACGGGTGCAATGGCTGGTTCTGTCTTATCCAGTGCAGGCAGTAAACAATCTCATGCCAGCACGACCCGCAAACGTGACAATACGACCTTTGGAAGCCGAGCTGGTTCTGCCGTGGGTGCGGTACTTGATACGAAAAACAAGGTCAAGGACAAGGCAACGGCTGTCAAGGAAAATATCAAGGATATGCCGACCCAGACTGCCTATGCCGTACACTCCGCAAAGGAAAAGGCAAAAACAAATATGTCCGACTTCAAGCGTGGCATTGTGCAGGGGCAGGAAACCAGACAGAGTGAGCGTGCCGACAAGCTCCAACAGCACAGACAGAATATCGCTGACAAGCGTATGGAGCTTCAAAAGGTACAGGAAGCAAAACAGGCTGGCAGAACGACGGACGGATCAGCGACAACAGGAGCTACCCGTCCCCATGAAAGACCTGTCACCGCTTCTAAGACAGACACAGGAAAAATGCAGGAAATCAAGCGTCCTGTCACTACCGACAAGGTACATACCGAGCCGACCACGCCACAATCTGTCAAGGAGCGTCCGCTTGCTTCTGGTATAGAAAAGAAAACTTCTGAACCTGTATCACAGCCACAGGGACAGCGACAGACCGTAAGACGTACCGTGGAGCAGATAAGCAAGACAGAGCGTACTCTTTCTAGCCAGCAGAAACAGACGAATTACCAGAAAAATCAACAGACCGTGAAGAAAATCACCACAAAGAAAGGACGTAGGAAATGAAGCTGAGACATCTCGTCATTATCGGCAGTCTGTTTCCATTCCTCATTGCAATAGTGCTTTTCTTTGGTGTGCTTATCAGTGCCGAGGACGACGACGGGGGCGGTGGCTCTTCCTCATGGGTAACGGGCATGAACCTGTCCGCAGAGGTCTTGAAACATCAGCCTATGGTGGAGAAATACGCAAAGGAATACGGCATATCCGAGTACGTCCCCTATCTGCTGGCAATCATACAGGTGGAAAGTGGCGGGACAGCCGAGGACGTTATGCAGAGTTCCGAGAGCATGGGCTTACCGCCTAATTCCCTTGATACAGAAAGCTCAATCAAGCAGGGGTGCAAGTATTTTGCGTCCCTGCTTTCTTCAGCAGAAAATCAAGGCATAGAGGATATAAACGTCGTGGTGCAGTCCTATAACTATGGCGGTGGCTATATCGACTATGTGGCTAAAAACGGGAAAAAGCACAGCTTCACGCTGGCAGAGAATTTCGCCCGTGACAAGTCGGGTGGAACAAAAGTCACTTACACGAACCCTATCGCTGTCGCCCGCAATGGTGGCTGGCGTTACGGGTACGGGAATATGTTCTATGTGGAGCTTGTCAGCCAGTACCTCACTGTCAGTCAAGTATCGGGCGAGCTGGCACAGAAGATAATGAATGAAGCTCTGAAATATCAAGGCTGGGACTATGTGTACGGCGGGAGTAACCCTAACACGAGTTTTGACTGTTCAGGGCTGGTTCAATGGTGCTATGGCAAGGCTGGTATCAGTCTGCCGAGAACGGCACAGGCACAGTATGACGCTACCCAGCATATCCCGCTTTCACAGGCACAGGCTGGGGATTTGGTGTTCTTCCACAGTACCTACAATGCAGGAACATATGTAACCCACGTCGGTATCTATGTGGGAAATAACCAGATGTACCACGCTGGCGACCCGATAGGCTACGCCGACCTTACAAGCTCCTACTGGCAACAGCATTTGATAGGGGCTGGCAGAATTAAGCAATAGAAAGGAATGGAAATCATGTTCAAGAAGAAAGAAAAACCGATAAAGGAAAAGAAAGTCCGCACTATGAAAATGGGGACGCATAAGAAGTCTGTCATTGCCCTCTGGGTGGTGCTTATCGCAAGCGTGAGCTTTGGTGTGTATAAGAATTTTACCGCTATCGACCAGCACACCACACATGAGGTAGAAACCATACAGCTCCGCTTGAATGACACCAACGGCATAGAAAATTTTGTCAAGAACTTTGCGAAGTCCTACTACACATGGAACAACAGCAAGGAAGCTATCGAAGCAAGGACACAGGCTATCAGTGCCTATCTGACACAGGAATTGCAGGAGTTGAATGTTGATACGGTGAGAACGGATATACCGACCAGTTCCACGGTCACGGACGTACTTATCTGGGACGTGGAACAGTCTGGGGAGAACGCTTTTTCTGTTACCTACAAAGTAGATCAACAGATTAAAGAAAATGACCAGACAAAGGACGTATCAGAAACCTATACCGTGACCGTTCATGTGGACGCTGACGGGGATATGGTAATTATCCAGAACCCGACCCTTGCCCCTGCTATGGAAAAATCCGATTATGAGCCAAAGTCACAGGAAGCGGACAACAGCGTGGACGCTGATACCACAGCAGACGCTACGGCATTTCTGGAAACATTCTTCAAGCTGTACCCTACTGCAACGGATAAAGAGCTAGCCTACTATGTAGAGGGAAATGCCCTTGAACCGATAAACGGGGACTATCTCTTTTCAGAACTTGTCAATCCTGTATTCACGGCTGACGGCGAGAATGTGTCAGTGAGCGTTGCGGTGAAATTCATTGATAATCAGACAAAGGCGACACAGATTTCACAGTATGAGCTGACGCTTCATAAGGATAGTAACTGGAAAATCATAGGATAGTTAATAGGCTTGCGTCATACATTGTATGGTATGCTACGCAAGCCTTTAACTCTTGCATATATTTATGATTTTGTATATAATTAAACCCTCCATTAGTACACCAACCTTTGAAGTGCTGATATACTTTTAATAAGATAGGAGGTTTTTTGATGAATACATATCAAACAACAGAAGTTGCTCGAATAATTGGTGTACACCCAAATACAGTTAGGTTGTATGAACAGCTCCATTTAATACCACTAGCAAAACGCAAAAAAAATGGATATCGCATTTTTACGGATTTTCACATAGAGCAATTTCGTTTAGCCCGTACAGCTTTAAAAGTTGAAATTTTGCAAAATGGATTGAGAAAAAAAGCTATGAATATTATTAAAGTTTCTGCTACAGGAAATTTTGATATGGCTATTAAATTGACAGATGAATATTTATCACAGCTTGAGCGTGAAAAGCATAATGCGGAGCAGGCAATACAAATTGTAAATGAACTCTTAAATGGGGAAAGCAGTCCTAATCAGGTACTATTGAAACGTAAAGAAGTATCAGAGTTTTTAGGCATTACAATGGACACTTTGCGAAATTGGGAGTTGAACGGTTTACTGTGTGTTAAGCGTAAAGCAAATGGTTATCGAGTATATTCAAATGATGATATAAAACGATTACACATTATTAAAGCATTAAGATGTGCGAACTATTCTTTATCTTCTATTCTTAGAATGTTAAATGCTTTATCGGTCAATCCAGATATAAATATAAAATCTGTGATTGGTATGCCGGAAGAAAACGAAGATATTATAACCGCCTGCGACAAGCTATTGCTGTCACTTAATGACGCTTCTGAAAATGCTCGATTTATGAAAGCAACCCTAATTAATATGAAAAAATCCTTTTAAATACACCCTACATTTTAACACCAGAGTTTTC
>UMHT01008058.1_pt1 | contig 10031 bp, 7 predicted proteins | sample 1965601 | NCBI WGS metagenome assembly UMHT01 (sample SAMEA4836105, study PRJEB28245) | human gut metagenome | biome: gut microbiome; material: fecal sample | place: Denmark | collected 2008 | reverse complement strand
CATACCTGGTGGGCTATCCACGGACTTCCGCACCTGAGCCAAAGATTTACTCGTATTCTTTGTCGGCTGCTTTCGTTGCAGCCTTGTTGAGTGTTTCATCTGTAGCGAATGCACAGGATAACAATGCAGCAGTGACTGCTGAGGCTTCGCTGGATGCTGCTGTGGCAACCTTCGACGATTTGACTTTGGAGCCTGAGAGCCACTGGGCTGGCCCTGCTGATAATGCAGAGGAAGTATCTGGTGCTTATGGTCCGGAATGGGTTGGTACATTCAAGAGTGGCTCTTATGAGTTTGTCAACTCTGTAAACCCAACTTATGGTTCCTGGATGGGTTGCTCTTACAGCAATATGACAGCAACCTCATTTGAATCTTATGACAAAGACCAGTGGAATTCTGCAGCAGGTCATGGTGCAAATGGTTCTGCCAATTATTGCGTATTGTACGGTAATTCTATTCCCAATATGCCAATGGAAGTAATCAAGGTGGCTGATGCTCCTGATGGACGAGTAGTAAAGGGTATGAACATCACCAACTCTGCTTGGGTTGTAGAATGCGTGAAGAATGGCAATGGAGCTGCCAATAAGTTTAAGCAGGGTTCTTGGTTCAAGGTAATCTTTACCGGTACTAAGGCTGACAAGTCAACTGCTTCTGTAGAGTATTATTTGGCTGATTACCGTTCTGAGAATGAGGCAGACTGGACTTGCCTGACTGATTGGGCTTGGCTTGACCTTTCTTCTTTGGGCAAGGTGGTTTCCTTGAGCATTAGTTTCGATGGTACAGATAAGAGCTATGGCTATCTGAATACATCTACCTATGTCTGCATCGACAATGTAGGTTGCGAAAAGAATGTTTCTACAGGCATTACTGCCAACAAGTGGAACAGTGTAGAGCTTCACGAGGTGGCTCGTTTCTCTGCTGACGGCAAGCGCATCTCTGCTCCTCAGAAGGGTCTCAACATTATCCGCATGAGCGATGGTTCTACCCGCAAGGTGGTAGTAAAGTAATTCTGCTTTTTAGCAATCAGTGAAATATCTGAAAAATAATAAGCCCAGGGCAATTTGCTCTGGGCTTTTTAAGTAATTTTCGTTTCCGAATCTTTATTCTTCCATCAACTTGCGATAGCGACCCTTCTTGATCTCTGTATCTCCAAGGCGGCGCGCCTTGTTGATTTCATACTCAGAATAGCTGCCCTCGAAGAAGAATACCTCACCGTTGCCCTCGAAGGCAAGGATGTGGGTACAGATACGATCAAGGAACCAGCGGTCGTGGCTGATAACCACAGCACAACCGGCAAATGCCTCCAAACCTTCCTCCAATGCACGCAGCGTGTTCACGTCGATATCGTTGGTAGGCTCATCGAGAAGCAATACGTTGCCCTCCTGCTTCAATGCCAAGGCCAACTGCAGACGGTTGCGCTCACCACCCGAGAGAACACTGCAGAGTTTGCTCTGGTCGGTGCCCGAGAAGTTGAAGCGGCTGATGTAAGCACGTGCATTCACATCTCTGCCACCCAGACGCAAGGTCTCATTGCCCTGAGAAATCACCTCGTAAACGGTCTTCTGAGGGTCGATGTCCTTGTGCTGCTGGTCAACATAAGCCAGCTTCACGGTCTCACCCACCTCGAATGTACCGCCGTCAGCCTGCTCCAATCCCATGATGAGGCGGAAGAGGGTAGTCTTACCGGCTCCGTTAGGACCGATGACACCCACGATGCCGTTAGGAGGAAGCATGAAGTTGAGGTCGTTGAAGAGAACCTTCTCGCCGAATGCCTTCTTTACATGCTGAGCCTCGATAACCTTGTTACCTAAGCGAGGACCGTTAGGGATGAAGATTTCCAGCTTCTCCTCGCGCTCCTTCTGTTCCTGGTTGAGCATCTGTTCGTAAGAGTTCAGACGAGCCTTACCCTTAGCCTGACGGGCCTTAGGCGCCATGCGAACCCATTCCAACTCACGCTCCAATGTCTTGCGGCGCTTAGAGGCGGTCTTTTCCTCCTGAATCATTCGCTTGGTCTTCTGGTCGAGCCATGAAGAGTAGTTGCCCTTCCATGGAATACCCTCGCCACGGTCCAGCTCCAGAATCCACTCGCTCACGTCATCAAGGAAATAGCGGTCGTGGGTTACGGCGATGACGGTTCCCTCATACTGCTGCAGGTGCTGCTCCAACCAGTCGATGCTCTCAGCATCCAGGTGGTTGGTAGGCTCATCGAGCAGGAGCACATCCGGTTTCTGCAAGAGCAGGCGGCAGAGAGCCACACGGCGGCGCTCACCACCAGAGAGGTTGGTTACCGGCCAATCGCCAGGAGGACAGTGGAGAGCATCCATCGCACGCTCCAGTTTGGAGTCGATGTTCCAGGCATCGGTAGCATCAATGATGTCCTGCACCTCAGCCTGTCGCTGCATCAGCTTGTCCATTTTATCTGGGTCTCCATAGTATTCTTCGAGACCAAACTTATTGTTGATGTCCTCGTACTCAGCGAGTGCATCATAAATCTTCTGCACACCCTCCATCACGTTCTCCTTCACGGTCTTGTTTTCATCGAGCGGAGGGTCCTGTGGCAAGTAGCCCACAGAGTAACCTGGGCTCCATACCACCTCGCCTTGTGTAGGCTGTTCCAATCCAGCGATGATTTTCATCAAGGTAGATTTACCTGCACCGTTCAGACCGATGATGCCTATTTTTGCTCCGTAGAAGAACGATAGGTAGATGTTCTTCAGAATCTGTTTCTGGTTTTGTGGGATAATCTTAGATACGCCCACCATTGAGAAGATGATCTTCTTGTCGTCAACTGTTGCCATATAATAATAAAAAAAATGTGTTATGCCAATCGGATGCTCATCGGGCTCACGGTGATGAGTCGCTTCTTGTAGAGATCTCCGATGGCACGCTTAAATACTTTCTTGCTTACGTGGAATCGCTCGTAGATATCGTCTGCCTCGCTCTTGTCGCCCAGATTGCATTCCCCGTCATTGTCGAGCAGGTACTGGTAGAGGGTTTCAGCGAAATCGGCAGTCTGTTCCATGCCGGTCTTCTGCAGGGTGACGTCTATCTTGCCATCTGGGCGTACTCGTCCGATGTAGCCCTTTAGTTTGTCGCCTGTATGGATATACTGGAATATCTGGCTCTTGTAGAGCAGACCGGAGTACTGGTTATCGATGATGACCTTGAATCCGAGGTCGGTTTTCTGCCAGATGAGCAGATCCACTTCCTCTCCGTGCTTGTAGTGAGGATGGTCTTCCTTCAGGTATCTTTCCACCTTGGCTGAGGCTACGATGCGGTAACTCTCCTCATCGATATGGATATGAACGATGTAGGAATTGCCCAATACCATGCGCTTCTTCTGTTCACGGAATGGACAGAAGATATCTTTCATCAGTCCCCAACCGAGGAAAGCACCATATTCGTTGACCCATTTCACTTCGAGATAGGCAAAGTCGCCCACTTTGGCAAGAGGGGTTTCAGTGGTGGCGATGATACGCTCTTCCTGGTCGAGATAGATGAAAACGTCAATCTCGTCGTCAATGGAAAGTCCCTCCGGTACGTAGCGGGTAGGAAGGAGGATTTCTCCCTCATCGCCTCCGTCGAGGTACATGCCGAAATCTACTTTCTTTACAACTCTGAGGCGGTTGTAATCACCGAGCTTTATCTTGTTAGCCATGTTTTCTTGTTAACTTCTTTTCTTGGATTCTTATTCCTTCTTGTGAATTCTGATCTTCTTTCTACGAATGCGAATTCTATGATCTTAGATTACATCCTCCTGTTCACTCTTTTTCTGGACAATATTTTCCTGGACTTTTTCTTCCTGAATGTCCTTTGCAGGAGTCTCGGCTTCAGCAGAATTAGCCTCTACGGTTTTCTCGATCATTCCGTCTTTCAGGTGAATGGTGCGGTCGGTGATGGCAGCAAGTCCCTCATCGTGGGTTACGATAACGAAGGTCTGTCCGAACTTGTCACGTAGATCGAAGAACAGTTGGTGCAGTTCTGCCTTGTTTTTGGTATCGAGGCTTCCTGATGGTTCATCGGCCAGGATGACGGCAGGATTGTTGATCAATGCCCTGGCCACAGCCACACGCTGTTTCTCGCCACCGGAGAGTTCGGCAGGCTTGTGGTTGGCTCTATCGCTCAGACCCATGAACGCCAGCAGTTCCTCAGCGCGTTCCTTCGCCTGTTTGCGACTCTTGCCGGCAATGAAGGCAGGAATCATGATGTTCTCCAGTGCGGTGAACTCAGGCAGGAGCTGGTGAAACTGGAACACGAAGCCCAGATGCTGGTTGCGGAAATCGCTCAGTTTCTTGGTGGAGAGCCTGCTCACATCAATGCCATCGATGATGATATTTCCTGCGTCAGGCTTATCGAGGGTTCCGATGATCTGGAGCAGCGTGGTTTTGCCGGCTCCACTGGGACCGACAATGCTTACCACCTCGCCCTTGTCGATGTGCAGGTCGATGCCCTTAAGTACCTGCAGCGAGCCGAAGCTTTTGGTTATGCCTTTGATATCTATCATTTTTCTTTTCTTTTCGTTTGTATCAGTAGGCAAAGTTAAGCAAAATAATTGGAAATGCCTAATAGTTGAAGACAAAATAACTAAGTTTTTCTTAAAAATGTTTGGAATGTAGGGTTTCGGGAGAAATGTTTACATTATTTAGTGCGGAAAATGTGCTCATTTCAGATAAAAGTAGTAACTTTGCATTTAAATAGTTTCTGATTTTGATATTTTTCAAATATGATTTGATATTTTACCAGATATGATAGATAGACCGACGATAGAAAGAATTATGGATTCCACCAAGATAGAAGAGGTGGTAGGAGAGTTCGTGACCCTTAAGAAACGAGGGGTCAACTACATCGGCTTGTGCCCTTTCCATAACGACTCCCATCCGTCTTTCTCCGTATCACCGACCCGTGGCATCTGTCATTGTTTCACCTGTGGCAAGGGTGGTAATGCCATCAACTTCCTCATGGAACTGGAACAGATGACCTATCCCGATGCCTTGCGCTGGCTTGCCAAGAAATATCATATCGAAATCAAGGAACGCGAACTGACCAACGAGGAAAAGCAGCGGGAGAGCGAAAGGGAATCTATGTTCATCGTCAACGAGTGGGCTGCCAAGTATTTCCAGGATATCCTTCAGAATGATGTGGACGGTCGTGCCATCGGTATGCAGTATTTCAGAAGCCGCGGTTTCAGAGATGACATCATCCGAAAATTCCAGCTCGGCTTTTCGCTCAACAGTCGTACTGCTCTCGGCGAGGCGGCTGTGAAACAGGGTTATAATCCGAAGTATCTGGTCAAGACGGGTGTGCTCATCGCCTCTGATAATGAACCGGGAAAGTTTTTCGACCGATTCTCAGGCCGTGCCATCTTCCCATGGTTTAGTGTGAGTGGCAAGGTGGTGGCTTTCGGCGGACGTGTGCTCGATAGCCGTACCAAGGGTGTGAGCCAGAAATATGTCAACTCGCCCGACAGTGAGATTTATCACAAGGAACGTGAACTCTACGGACTTTTCCAGGCGAAGAAGGCGATTGCCAAGGAAGACTGCGTATTTATGGTGGAGGGCTATACTGACGTGATTTCCATGCACCAGTGTGGCATTGAAAACGTGGTGGCCAATTCGGGTACGGCACTCAGTATCTATCAGATCCGACTCTTGCACCGCTTTACCAATAATATCGTATTGCTCTATGATGGTGACAAGGCGGGTGTGCATGCAGCCCTGAGAGGAACCGACATGCTGCTGGAGGAGGAGATGAACGTCAAGGTACTTTTCCTGCCTGACGGTAACGACCCTGACAGTTTTGCACGCAATCATACTGTCGAACAGTTCAGACAATATATTGCAGACCATCAGACAGACTTTATCCAGTTTAAGACCGACGTGATGCTCAAAGGCGTTACCGATCCCGTGAAGCGAAGTGAGGCCATCAATTCCATCGTGGAGAGCATCTCGAAGATCAAGAATCAGATTACCCGAGCGGCTTATATCACCGACTGTTCTCATCGTCTGGGAGTCAACGAGGCGGTTATCATCAATGCCCTCAATTCCTTTATCCGCAACGGAATGAGCGAGCAGGTGAAGGAGGAACGCCGGGCTGCAGGACTCAGAGATGCCGGCTATCCGGTGAAGCAGCAGGCATTGCGACAGGCGGCTGTCACTCCGCTCGACAAACTGATGGGGGTGGAAGACCTGCTCATCAAACTGGTAATCCATCATGGCGATGAAATCATCAAGGTGCAGGATGCTGACGGCAATGATGTGGAACTGCCAGCCGCTCAGTATATCTATCTGGACATGGAGGGCGATGACTTCAAGTTCCACCATTCCATCTACAATCAGATCATGGCTGAGGCTATGGAGCATATTGAGGAGGAAGGATTCAGATGTGAAACCTATTTTGCTTCTCATCCCAATCCGGAAATCAGTAGGATAGCCGGTATTCCGACGGGTGAGCAGGAGATAACGACGGCAAGTCTGCAGATGAAGATGAACGAGGAGAAACTGCGTCAGCAGATATTCAAGGACATGCTTTCCTTCCGTACCCACTATATTGCGCAGCGTATTATCGAGGTGCAGCAGGAGTTCAAGCAGAATCCTGGCAACAGGGAACTTCTGGAGGAATTCGTGAAACTGAAGAAGATGAACATGCTCGTGGCGTCACAGTCGAATAATGTCTTCAACTAAAATATAATATAAGGAGGTAAGAATATGCTGTATATCCATTGGTTTCTGCTGGTAGTATATCTGGCGATAACAATAAGTGGAATCGTGGCTGTTCTCATGGACAACAAGCAACCGGAGAAAGCTATGGCATGGATTCTTGTGCTCTGTTTCATGCCGGTAGTCGGCATCATTTTCTATCTTTTCTTCGGCAAGAATACCCGTAAGGAAAAGGTAATCAGCAAGCGCAGTATGGACTTGCTCACCAAGCGCAGCATGCTCGAATTTGCCGAGCAGGAAGACCTGCATATTCCTCGCCGCAACAGACCGCTGATGAAACTGTTTACCAACCAGAACTGGGCGCTCCCTTTCAAGGATAATGAGGTGGATATTCTCATGGACGGCTATGAGTTTGCATTCTCACTCCTGAATGCCATCGGACAGGCAAAGGACCATATTCATCTGGATACTTATATCATCGAAGACGATGCTTTAGGAAATCTGGTGGCTGATGCGCTGATAGACAAGGTGCGTGAGGGCGTGGAGGTACGACTGATATACGACGATGTGGGGTGCTGGAAGGTGAAAAACCGCTTCTTCGAAAGGATGATTAAGGCAGGAGTGCGTGTACAGGCTTTCATGCCAGTTAGGTTTCCTGCCTTTACGGGTAAGGTGAACTATCGCAACCATCGCAAACTCTGTGTCATCGATGGAAAGGTGGGATTTATCGGGGGCATGAATATTGCCATGAGATATGTGAAGGGAACGGCCAAGCAGGCTTGGCGAGATACGCATCTCCGTATCCGTGGCGGTGCTGTCTATGCCATCCAGAGAGCATTCCTTGTGGACTGGTATTTCGTATGTCGGGAGCTCATCAACGACCGCCGCTATTATCCGTCTGTAGATAAGAGTATTTCCAATAATTGTCTTACGCAGATTGTGACGAGCAGCCCTGTTTCACCTTGGCCTGACATAATGCAGGGCTATGTACGCATCATCCTGCAGGCCCACAGGTATGTGTATATGGAGAGTCCTTATTTCTTGCCTACTGAACCCGTGCTCTTTGCCATGCGAACCGCAGCTTTGGCGGGAGTAGATGTCAGACTCATGGTGCCTCGCCGGGGCGATGCTAAACTGGTGGAATGGGCTTCGCGTTCTTATCTGATGGAGGTGATAGAGGCAGGTGTGAAAGTTTATCTTTATGAGGATGGATTCAACCATAGCAAACTTCTGGTAAGCGATGATAATCTGAGTTCCTGCGGCAGTACCAATATCGATTTCCGCAGTTTTGAGAATAATTTCGAGGCAAATGCTTTCTTCTTTGGTGAGGGGATGGCTTTGCGTATCAAGCGGATATTCCTGGCAGATCAGGAACGCTCCATGCTGGTAGATGATGTGGCTTATTTCATCAAGCGCCCGTTCTTCCAGCGATTGTTTGAATCGCTTGTGAGACTGCTCTCGCCATTGTTGTAGAACGATTTCTTGATGATGTGTCGTAGAGTAATTTTTGCTGAAGATGTCGTATAACGATTTTTTTGATTTAGAAACTTAAAACTATAGAATATGGATGCAACTTATATGGAATTGACTATTCGTCTTACGCTGGCGCTCTTGTTGGGTGGAGCGATAGGTATCGAACGTGAATATCGTGCCAAGGAAGCTGGTTTCCGTACTCATTTCCTTGTAGCTTTGGGTAGTGCTCTTTTCTGTCTCGTGTCCCAGTTTGGCTTTGGAGTAGATCTAAAGGATTCCTCCCGAGTGGCAGCGCAGGTAGTTTCGGGCATCGGATTTTTAGGTGCCGGTACGATTATCTTTCAGAAGAATGTGGTGCGCGGCTTGACTACGGCTGCTGGTCTTTGGGTCACGGCAGCCATCGGCTTAGCTTGCGGTACGGGCATGTATTTGGCAGCGGTGCTTACCACGGCTATGGTGTTGTTAGGACTGGAGGTGCTGAACTATTGGATTCCTCAGTTGGGATTATCCACCATTGAGTTGTCCTTTTCTGCTCCATCCCGTGAGAGTGTGAAGGAATTTATCACGCGCATCAAGCAGGACGGGATGGAAGTACATTCTTATGAGTTGAAGGAACGTCGCTTGTCGAAGGAAGAATTTCTGGAAGCAAGCATAGAAATCAGAGCGAAACGCGACTTTCATACATTGGAGATACTGGATTATATGAATGATTTTTCGGATGTCACGATTTCTACGATTAAGTAGAACTTGGTGTGTCAATAAGTCCACTCTGTATGCTCGAAAAGGTCCCACAGATATCATAGATTTGGCTTGAGATCTCAAAAAATCTGTGTAATCTGTGGAACTATGTGTTTTAGGCGTTCCGTTTTATTAAAAAAAATCTTGCCAGATAATCGTAGTGTTCGCCTTCAGCAATCAGTTCGCCATGTAATCCACAACTCTCTGCGATGGATTTGAGCAGCGGGAAATCAACATAGAGCCAGTCGAAAGAGTCTCCCTTTACGTCTTTGTAAACCATCTGATAATCCACTTCGCCATAGTAGGCTGCATTGAGATTGATGTCGAAACTTCCGTCCTCGTTCTCGTAGATGTATTTGATGTCAGAAGAATCGATGAGAATCTGTCCGCCTTTGTTGAGCAAAGCCTTGAGACGGTTGAAGAGGGCAGGGAGGTTTTCTATTTTCCCGGCAATTCCAGTACCGTTCATCAGGAGAAGAATGGTATCAAAGCCACTCTCGCTCTGTGATCCGCCTTCATTCTGCAATCTATCTTCGCTTCCCATTCCGCTTTTGCTTCCCAAATGTGGGTCAAACAGGTTGATGCATTCTACATCCTTCACTCCTCTCTGGAGCATGGCTTGGCAACTCTGCGGAGAAATATCAATGGCTTTTACGGCAATCGATTGGGCTTGCAGGGCGAGTGCATGACATCCTGCACCAGCTCCAACATCCAGCACCTTTCCTTTGGCGAGGCTCAATGCTTTCTGCTCCAGTATCGGCATTTCTTCCAGGTTGCGGAAGAGATGTTTTACCGGCATTTCGTCTTCTTCAAACATAGAAGATAATATGCTCAATTTTCCAGCCTTCCCTTTAGTTTGGTACTCAAGGATGGCGGCACCCATCGGATCTTTGTCTTTTGATAGTATATCTGTGTTCATACCTACAAAAATACGATTATTTCGCTAAACAGGCTTATCTATATGCATAATTTAACATAAAAAATATCTTTATGCCATAAATAGGTGTCGATTTTTCGTTTATCTTCTTGCAACGATGCAAAAAAATGCTTACCTTTACCGCCAATTTGGACAATGTCAGAAAACGTGTTATCAAAAACAGGTGACTGATTTGTCTATTGTCCTATTATAAACCTAAAATCCGCAAGCAATCTCAATGGCAATCTCAA
>UMHT01047072.1_pt1 | contig 10099 bp, 6 predicted proteins | sample 1965601 | NCBI WGS metagenome assembly UMHT01 (sample SAMEA4836105, study PRJEB28245) | human gut metagenome | biome: gut microbiome; material: fecal sample | place: Denmark | collected 2008 | reverse complement strand
GGGGGGCGTGTGGTCGCAAGTTCGAATCTTGTCATCCCGACTGAGTAAAGTGCTGGTAATCTAATGATTATCGGCACTTTTTCTTTTTATACATTTCCTAGTTTTAGCAGTAGAAATGGGACAAAATCAAGGTTGGTGTAAACCATAGTGTAAACCGCTGCACAACCTTTAAAGCAATGAGTATCAAGGTTTCAGTGATTTGTTTTAAGAGTAAAGTGTTATCAAACGGAGAGCACCCTCTCATGTTACGTATTACAGAGAGCAAAAAAAGAGTAATGAAAAGTTTGGGAATATCCGTAAATCCTAAGCATTGGGATTTCAACAAGGAAGAGCCCAAGCCAAAGTGTCCGAACTACGAGCTAATTCAGAATATTATCCTAAAGGTAAAATCTGAGTACCAGCATAAAATACTGGAAAAGTTATCAAGGAATGAAGAATTTACAGCCTCATCTTTAATCAATGAACAAAAAGAAAAAATCAAAGCCAAGACTGTAGAAGAGTTTTATGTATCGTTAATCGAAGCATTAAAGCAAAAAGGTAAAATTGGAAATAGTTACGCTTATCTCAACTCGTATAATACCCTGCGTAATTTCAATAAAGGCAAGAAATTGAATTATACCTTTAGCCATATAGATGTTGCTTTCTGTCGAAAATTTGAAGATTGGATGCGCAGTAAGGGAAATAAAGACACAACTCTCAGCTATCAATTCCGTACCTTACGCGCCACATTTAATAAAGCAATTGAGGCAAAGATAGTGGCACGTGACAAAAATCCATTCACTGAATATAAACTAAGCCACTTCAATACAAAGACCATTAAACGAGCTTTATCTAAGGAGGATATTCTTAAAATCATTAATGCTAATTGCACCACTCAAAGCGAATTGAGACAGTTGGCTCATAATCTGTTTACTTTTTCATACCTATGTGGAGGGATTTCATTTGTCGATATTGCAAATTTAACGCCCAAAAATATTATTGATGGCAGGTTAATCTATCAACGACAAAAAACACATGGAAGTATAAACCTTATGCTGTCTGACAAAGCACAACAGATTATAGACAAATATGCGGATTATCAAAAGCAAGCGACATACTTATTTCCCATTTTACATGAAAAAAAACATATCACACCTATGCAAAAAAACAATAGGGTACATAAAGTCTGTCATCAAATAAACCAAGAGTTAAAAGTTTTTGCGAAAGAACTGGATATCAAGGCAGAAGTTACGACCTATGTGGCCCGGCACTCATTCGCCACAATATTAAAGAAGTCAGGAGTTAATATAGGAATTATTTCCGAAGCATTGGGACATCAAGATATAAAGACTACTCAAATTTACCTTAGCCGTTTTGACAACGAACAAGTAGATGAGGCAATGAAGAATTTGCTGTAATCCGCCCTACTATTTTATACTTGACGAATGACTGCACACTTTTATAGTCACTACATATATGGTTCTACGGAATCTAGCATAAGATAACACTTGTACAATGTTAAGACATTAACCTTTGAAGGCTTCCCAATAAGAGAAATACCATAAAGAAGCCGTATACGGCAACTTATAGAATATACCGATATAGGGAGAGAGTAAAAGTATCTAGGTTAACTTACACTAATTACGGTAGAACCGGAATATCCTTAACGATTTAGTAGAACGCTGTACTTGTCAATTTATTATAAATCTCTGATAATGTCGGTTTATCAACTATTAATCAACAATGCAAGGATAGATATTTTTTGAAAATAATCAAAATATGTATATTTGCGGTTACTAACTTTAAGATTTTCAATCATGGAAAATGAAAAATCCAATTTACCTAAAAATGGATGGGTTATAAGGCATATTGATTTGGCTGCACTAGACCAAACCTGCCGTCCTCAAAGATGTTCTCGTAAAGAACAGCAACGGATTAGAAAAGCTAAATATCAAAATAATCTAAAAGAAATCAAGAATGATTTATCAGTCCTTATAGACGAAGATTTTACACCTCGTACTTTAGATTTTTTTCAGAGCCATCCATTACTACATTTGATTGTACCAGTATTGAAAGAAAGGGTTCAGACTTACTATTTGAGCGTGGAATTATTTATAGAAATTGCCTTACTACTGTCTCAGATTCCTTCACTTGAAGCAAAGGATATTAAATCTTTAATTAATGATACCTTATGTAGTGTGCGTGATATTGAAGAGAGTCAGAGTCATCCTATGATACCACAAGAAGATTTTAAACTATTAGACGAACTTAGATACTTATTAAGCAAGTATTCTTCCTATAAAGGAAATGTCCGAAATTTAGACCGAGATAATTTTGAATGGCAGTCTTTAATATCAAGAGATGATTTCTTATCTGTGAATTATGAAGAATTACATGTAAACAAGGATATTTATGAAAATAAAATTTCCCAATATTTCCACTTTTTCAAATTAGGTTCCCTGATATTACCCTCATATTTCTCCTTATATCGAAAGGTTTTTACTGAAGATTATCAGGTTGAAAATTTATATGATGAACTATGTGTAAAAGGCAATGTCGTTGAGGTAGTAACAGAATCAGGAAAAATATCCCGTAAAGCTGTTCTTGATAGAATGGATTACCCTTTAGCACTTTGCTATATTATAGCTTTAGACAAACTAACGGCATCGGGAACAATAAGTGACAAATGGATTATAAATAATATAGATTATAAGTATATTCAAACTTTTCGCTCATTATGGTGGGATTGTTCTGTATATGCAAAATGTAGTGAGGACTCAAAAGACGGTTTAAGTTTTGAAGAGTGTGTGCAGAAGAACTTAACATTAGCAGAGATGGAAACAGGAGAGAGACTAATCATGCCGGATGATTATTTTGTGACCAGTATCCTTTTGGAATCTATGGAAGTAAAAAAAGAAACACGTGGTGAGGAGTCGAAAGTAATAAAAGAGACTTCGGAAACAAAGACGCACTTGGATAATACCACTCCAAAACCGTCTAGAATTGAAACAGCTTCACTGGAACAACCCTATGAAATGCCGAATAACAATGTTCGGAAAGTTGCACAAAGAGGGCGTCCGTCACGCTCATTCAGAGATTGTTTTTATAGCAACTATAATGACGTTCAGGACAAATATATAGAAGAATTTAAAGTTATTGCAAAAAATGGAAAAGGAAAAAAAATTGGATATATGATAGCCGTTGCATATGATTTAAAAATATTGAAAGCAACCCCTTCTTTTAAAGAAGCCCAAAAAGAGTTAGGGGATATAGGGAGTGAATCCGGGTATAAGAAATATAAACAAGATCTCGATCAAAAAGATCGAGAATATGAAGATATAAAAAATCAGTTACTCAAGATTAAAGAAGAAATTGGCGAGTAGAATGTCGTATTTACTATATCTGTATTGACTAAACAATAGTGGCTTTTAATGGCTTTAAATCAAAAGTTTCACCATAATTGGCTGATTCTGAAGGCAATATGATTTTTATTATTAAGCCATTTAAGGAATATTTTAGTCTCATTTTCTTCTCATACCTTTGTGCTCAAAAATTAGATTATTATGAATACAATGTGTAGAAATATAATTGAAAAAAGTTTGATAGCCATATTAACATACGCAGGAAAGCGTCTTGTTAATAAATATTTTTTTCAAGAAAAGAAAGAGAAAGAAGTGAGGCAAATTAGCAATATTATTGATAAAGATATTAAGCCTGTTCCGCTGAAAGAGATCATAGAGCGGAACAAAAGCCAAGGCGGACTCCCTAAAAAGCGTAAACTCTTCGCACAGGGAGAGCTGCACGTGATCAGTGCCCCGACAGGCATAGGAAAATCCGTATTAAGCGGAGGACTGGGATGGGCCATGGCCGGTGGGAAAGAGTCCGAACATTATAAACTTGTCAAGGGCATATTGGGTGACGACTGGGACACCACGAAGCAGCTGGTTGAATATATTGACGGCGAGAATGGCGAGGACGAGCTGTACGATCGTTACGGCAGGGCGGATATGGACTGCCCCGACAATTTCACCGTGCTTCTTCCGGGAACGCTGTCCACTATTGATGAATTGGAAGCCTACATCACCCGGCGTGCGCAAGAGAACAAATCCAAAGGGGACTATACCATATTCATTGACCAGCCGAGATGTTATACAGGATATTCCAGCCATCAGCGTATGCAGGATTTCTATGTAACTTTAAAACAGATCATATCGGACTACCGGAAAGGAGGATACCGCCTGACTCTTTTCATCATAGAGTTTTTAGAGACCAAGACCTTTTGCAAGCCTGTATCCCACGAGAATATCGCGGGCACCAAGGAACTGAAGAGAAAGGCCCATACCATCGTGGCGCTGTGTCCCTGCCGTCTGGGGGAGGAATACTGTTTTCTCAAAGTCCTTAAATGTAGAAGCTATAGTCCGGGGAAAGAAGTGACCGTCCTCAAAAGAAACACAGACAACGGTGTGTTCTTCCATTTTGCAGGAAAAATGCAAGAAGAGGACGCATTGCCATTAAAAGATCAGGAAGCTTCCGCCGCTTCTCCTGTTTTTGGGAAAGATACGCTTGACACATCTTGTGCCTCTGTAGTTCCGTCTGTGCACGAACTCTATGAGGAAACAACCGGGGCAGTGAAAAAGGTGTCCTGTTCAAGTAAAAGAGGTAAAAAAGTTACACTGGAAATTTTACAGCGGATGAAACAACTGTGCAATCAGAAAATTCCGCAGCAAAAGATAGCCGATATTTTGAATTTATCCAGAAAGACTGTCAACAAATACCTGCAACAGATCAATCAGGGAACATGTGCTTGGGACTTGTCATCTTGTTGACATGTTTTCCATTGTGAACTGTCCGTTTCCCCTGTAACCTGTCTGTGACCGGCAGGTTACTTCTTATAAATTAGAAGCGGTAAGTCGATATGCGTTCTTACCTTAAGAATGTTCATTCCGGATCATTTTACAGGTTTCGGGATGCGGATATTTATTGTACATATACTGACTGCCACCCTATTTATGTTCGAAGAAGCAGATGTTCCCCCATCTTTTCTTTTTAGCGGAGAATTGTTACCATGTAACCTGTTATAGAAAGTACGGAAAGACATATCCGACAACCTAAAAGCTATTTTAAAGAGAGTATAAGTTACAGTTACATTTTTATATAATCTGCTTAAATTCAATAGGAAATACCATAGAAAGGTTACAGTATACGATTACACTCTAAGTTACAGCCGACTATAGGCCAGGTTACAGTAAGAAAAACCTCGAAAAAAGAAATACCTGCCAGGCTTCCATACCAGGTATTTAAAAACCAGTGGGAAGCTTGTTTACCGGTTACAGTTCAGAATATGGTCACAAGGTATGTGTAATTTAAAGTCACTATTCACAGCAGTCTGATAAAAGGAAGACAAGTATGAGCCCTTGTACCTTAACCGGATTTTTACAGTCCCCAGGGGTGTAAACGACAATATACGACTTACCCATTGATTTTATGCCCTGTACTGTCTTGCGCAGAATATTAGCATTTTATCATAGAGAAAATTGTCTATCTTTGGAGTATGCAAAAAAACTGGACTCCTGTATATAACATGAATGCGATAAAATAGGCAATCTGTCTGTTTACCGCTGCAAATTCACACCAAGGTTAATCGAGCAAAATATGTTACAACTGATATGAAATGAACAGTGCAACGGTCTGTCTTTTTCCGGTTCATTCGTCAAGGCTATAAATATTCGGTCAGGAGAGGTCAATGTTGCCGCAGTGATCAATAATAAACCCGAAAGTAACAACACCGCAGCAGAAAGTCGTTATATTCTTCTCGTCTGAGTGATAACAATGCGTATGTCTCCCAGCTTTTCACCCCTATACCTGTCTAGCATTTTATAAGGCCGGGAGATATGAACGGGCAAGAAATCAAAATGCCTGGGGGTATCGGGAGAAGACTTGTATATTACCTCCCGTTTATTATTCAGGCACTCTTTACTGTTGCCCGTATTCATTCCTCATCATTCCCGGATTTAAGACTTTTTACCGTCTTATTCTTTATAGCTGTGAACCGATGATAAAATATGGAAATATTATACTTCAGGGGATTCAGTCTATTTGCATAATTAAAGTTCACACTTCCCATTTTTGTGTAATTGGTTATAAATCAACAGATAAACATGTAAATTAGTTCACACCATCTTCCCATGTCACTTCACAGGTATAGGTTCCCATGTCACTTCACAGCTTCACACCTTGGTTTTACCCAATGAATGACAGATATTATCCAGTATAAGGAGAAAGGAACTGATACTATCCTTCGCTGTCCTTCTCGTATCTAAGCAACAATATTGCCAGGTCCTACACACCATGTTGCCAACTGAAACCAACTGTCACCAACCAAAGTAAACTACAGGCAACAGGTTATCTGTTACCGGTTGCTCTTTATTGTATGTCTGATGTTACTATAACCAACTATAATCATCCGGCTTATCCATCATATACACATCGGGCAAGAAACTGAAGTGCCTTGGTTTATCGGGAGGGCAAGTATATATCATAATCTCCCGGATATATAGGCACTGAACCGAATTGCCCTTAACGATAGAGATACCCAAACCGTCACTTCTGAATCCGATTGCCCGAAACTCCACATGGCTGGTATTACAATTGGTTACTGTGATGACGGATTATAATGGAGTCCGGCATAATACATCCTGCAACATTTCTGATTACCATAATTGCTATCAGACAGGTTAACGGAACGCAATCAATTTTTTTAACTGGAAACCATACTCTCTTTAAGGTATATTCCTCATTTTAAGAAAAAAAATTGCATAAAACATTACATATCTTTCTTTCTTCGTCAGTTGTAGGCTCACGCCGCCTGAGTGAGTATTATTGTTAATTACAGTAATATATGGTGCAATGGGCTTCCAGTTAACTCTCGCATACCATTATTTATGTGATATACGGACAATGTGACTTTATCCCTCCTTGCTTCCCTTGGCCGGACAGATGGAATGTCAACATATGGTTGTCAAGAAAAAAAGCAGTTCCGTCCATTATTATATGAACGTACTGCCATGTCATTGTTTATATATTCAGAATCTCGATAAAGAATACCCGTTTACCTTCATCATTCAATTTTTGCCTTTCACGAACAGAGAGATATTGTGCCAGTTCTGTTGCCTTGGCTGTTTTCCCGGAAAGTCCCAAGTTGTCGTATATCTTCTGTAACTTGGCCTTTACCTCCTGTTTGGAATAGAACATACCTGGAACGAACTCCTGTCTGCAAGCCTCCCTTATCGGTTCCTGTGCACAAAGAACATTATAGGCATCCTCAACATCAGCCTCACGAAAACCAAGACTTGACAGGGTATCATAACCAAGAGTTCCATACCACCCGTGAAATCTGAAATCAATGAACGGATTTTGTAAGAGCAGGGTGTCATATTGCGGACATTGATTTCTGAAATTCGCATATCCTGCAAGCCTGTCCTTGTCAGGTGCATTATAATACCACTGCTCGAACTGTTTCACCTCTGCCGGCTTCTTCCGCATCCCGACCGCAGACTGAATGCTCGTCAACAGTTGGCAGGAGTTATTATAATAGTAATTCCTCTGGTACCACCTGTTCCACATTGCCGCCATTACCAGATGATTGTAACCTATCGTCGTTTGCCCGTTCTCCTGTATGAGGTCAGTATAATCATCTGTAAACTTCTTGTCTGGTTCCATTTTTCTGTAAGAATCTATTAATACAGTTCTGTATTCTTCAGGAGCACTATTGAATACATTGAGGATGTTATTTGTTTTCAAATCCATCATCTTCTGCTTGTGTTCAAACTCCGCTTCCGTCATAGTGGCAGGGTAGGTCTTGTAATATATTGTGGCATCATGACGGAATGGATTTGTATCAAGCCTCTGTCTGCCGAGTATCTGAGGTATATCCAGCATGATGTCAAGGGTCTGCCACTCCTTCCCTGCATTGATGAAGATATAGGTGCTTGCATTGTCCGAATAGAAATCCACACCTTCAAAAGATGACTTCGTGCAGAAAGTGAAAGGTTTGTTTTTGGGATTGTTCCTGTCCGTATCCAACCCGCCTATCGTGAATCCTTTGGGCAGCTTTGAGGACTGGCTTTCAGAACACAGGATTGTCACCTCATCCGGCTTCAGACTGTTTTGCCCGATTATTCTTATGATTGACTTGACCTCATTGAGAAATATGCAGGCTTCACGGGAACAGACTATATTTCCATCCACTATTTTCCTTTCAAAATATCCGTCCCTTCTGTAACGTTGTATCAGTTCCCCACACAGTTTCTCCGCAGTCTCACCGTTCCTCATCTGCCTCTCCTTCAATGTCGGTTCCACAATCACATCAGGATCCCATTCCAGTTTATAGTAGGGAATGTTGGCGAATTGAGGTATGTAGTCAAGATAGATGTCAGGGATAGGTGTAGCTGACAAGTAACAGATACGTTTCACTTCACTGTCAAGCCGGATGAGAAAATTCATGTCCGTACTGCCTTTGAACGTCGCATCACCCATCAGACACTGGAACTCATCGACCACAAAGAGGCATGGATCCAGCATATTATTTCCTCTAAGGACACTAAGAACCTTGTCCGATGAATCCAGTGTGACCAGTATCTTGGCTGGTCGCATTGGCAAGGGGGTGAATGGTGTGCTTCCATGATGATAATTCAAGTACGAATCAAGATCCCGCATCATTTGGATTATTGCTTGTCCTCTATTACCACACAATGGGACATGGAAGTGGAAGCTGTCGGGGTATTGTCTGTGCTTCTCTTTCAACACCTGAAGCCGTGGCGAAATTATTACCACAGGAAAGTTTGAATCGAGAAACAGGGATGTACCACCACAACCGGTTACAGTCTTGTTCAGGATAAACTTACCATCCAATGGCAATTCCCCATTCAAGAGACTTTCATAATCACTCATATACCTGCAACCTTTCGGCATACTAATTGATATCATATTATTTATATTATTATCCATTGTTTTATTTTTGTTTATACTCATTTCATATATAAAGGTTTGCAATGTTTTTATATACCCTTTTTACACTTCGATGAGTAAACGGAACGCATCAATATTTTTCCTTATGCAATCTATTTCTTTTAAGTAAAATCTCTCATTTTGACAAAAAAAGTTGCATGAAACTATTGTATATCTTTCTTCTTTCGTTTGTTGTAGGCTCACGCCGCCTGAGTGGGTTATTATGATATAGTGTATAGTATAACCAATCATATAACCTGCCTGCGGTTGACTGTCGACAGGAACTTACCGGATACATCATCCATCTTCATTTATGTCCATTGTCCGGAGGTTAAAATACAAGTGGGAAATATGTATTGCCGGCAGAATCATACATTATCTTTTGCTATTCGATAAGAGGAGGACAAATTCAGGGGGATACAAATATTGCTTGTCGGATAAGGGGTTATAAGTCAGGGCGTTATTTTTTTTCATAGGGGTGTATCCAATTTGTCCCCCTCTCCCTACCACCAACCATAACCAACTTTGATATATAAACAGCAAAAAGACATTCAAGGGGCAAAAAAACAAAGTGCCAAAGACTACCGGGAGATGATATATGGCTTTTCTCCCGGGTTTTACAGGCACTGATCTTTCCTGCCCTCCACTATGCAGAAAAAAAGGATAGAAGCATCCGGACTGTCTCTATCTGATTGTAGCGTTACTCTAAAATGCCCGTACAATGCCATCAAAGGTTATGAAGGGAGTATTGTAATGATATTGGTAACTTTACACTGCATACCATACCATCGGACAGGAAGGGAGTGTCTGAGGTATCATGCAATTTTTTTATGTCACTTGTTCCGTATTGAGTGAGTCAACAGAATGCATCAATATTTTTCCTTATGCAATCTATTTCTTTTAAGTAAAAATCTCAATTTTAGCAAAAAAAGTTGATTTTGGAATATAATATTTTCTCTCTTTCGTCAGTTGTAGGCTCACGCCGCCTGAGTGGGTATTATAATAAAACATGCAGTATATGTATAATAAACTTGCCTCCGGCAACTCACAAGGTATTTTGCAATATTTTTCACCTGTATCCTTGACATATGGATTCTTTATTGGCTTTGATGAA
>UMHT01052283.1_pt1 | contig 10195 bp, 8 predicted proteins | sample 1965601 | NCBI WGS metagenome assembly UMHT01 (sample SAMEA4836105, study PRJEB28245) | human gut metagenome | biome: gut microbiome; material: fecal sample | place: Denmark | collected 2008 | reverse complement strand
CTCCGGTCGGAGGGAAGCGCACCCGCCAAAACCGCCTCATGCATCGACCACGATCACCTCGATTCCGCGCTCGCGGAGCCGTTCGAGGTAAAGGGGCTGAATGCCGCTGTCGGTGATGATGCGATCTACGGCCTCCAGATCGCAGATCTTGCTGAAGCCGCGACGGCCGAACTTCGAACTGTCGGCCAGCACGATCACTTTCTGGGCGGCGTTCATCATCGCTCCGTTCAGCGTCGCTTCGAGCATGTTGGTCGTCGTAAGGCCGAATTCCAGATCGATGCCGTCCACGCCCACGAACAGCTTGCTGCAATTGAAGTGGCGGAGCATCTGCTCGGCGAAAGGCCCTACGACCGACACCGAACTGCTGCGGGTGATGCCGCCGAGCTGAATCACGTCGATGTTGGCGTCCTGCGAAAGGATCGAAGTGACGGGCACCGCCGCCGTAATGACGGTCAGGTGACCTACGGGCTTTATTTCGCGCGCCAGAAACGCCATGGTGGTTCCCGACGCGATGATGATCGAATCGTCCTGCGCGATCAGGCTGGCGGCCTTGGCGCCGATGGCCCGTTTCTCCGCGACGTTCTTTTTTTCCTTCTCATTGACATGGCGGTCGCTGATATAGGGACTGATCAGAATCGCACTGCCGTGAGTTCGGTACAATTTTTTCTGTTGTTCGAGATAGGAGAGGTCTTTACGGATGGTGACCTCCGAGACCTTGAACAGTTCGGCCAGTTGGGCCACGGAGATGGAGCCGTTCTGCTGAAGCAGCGCAAGAATCCGGTTATGACGTTCCGGAAGGCTCAAAATAGTCTCTTCGCCGGATTTGTTCATGTGAGTAAAGTTTAATCGTTTCGTAATGCAAGATAAGAAAAATAATTCGAAATCCGCCGGAACGGGCAGAAGAAATAACCATTCTTGCGCAAAGGAAGCATATCGAAACGGAATATTATGAAATAAAACATATTTTATTTTGAAATACAAAAAATCATATGTAATTTTGTTGCGAAACGAAATTCACTAACTATGGAAAGACTTGCACAAATCAAAAAACTATCCGAAAAAGACAAAGTTTGGGATATCGTCGTGGTCGGCGGAGGCGCAACGGGTCTCGGCGTCGCCGTCGATGCCGCGACGCGCGGCATGAGCGTGGCGCTGCTCGAAAAAACCGACTTTGCGAAATGCACTTCGAGCCGCAGTACCAAGCTCGTACACGGCGGCGTCCGCTACCTGCAGAAGGGCGACGTCATGCTGGTGCTCGAAGCGCTGCGCGAACGCGGCCGCATGAAGGCGAACGCCCCCCATCTGGTGAAAGACCAAGCCTTCGTGATCTCGAACTACAGGTATTGGGATAATTTTCTTTATTTCTGCGGTCTGACCTTCTACGATATGCTTTCGTTCGGTTTCGGCTACGGACGTTCGAAATACATTTCGGCGAAAAAGGTAATGAAATACATCCCGACTTCGGTCGAGAAGGGACTGAAAGGCGGCGTGGTGTACCACGACGGACAGTTCGACGACTCGCGTATGGCCGTGAACCTCGCGCAGACCTGCGTCGAAAACGGCGGCACGGTCGTCAATCAGGCTACCGTCACGGGCATCGTGCATGACGCGGCGGGCCGCGCCGCAGGCGTGAAGTTCGTGGACAACCTCACCGGCGAGGAGCACACGCTCAAAGCGCGCAGCGTCGTAAACGCCGCCGGCTGCTTCGTGGACGACATCATGCACATGGACAGCCCGACACACCGCAGAATGGTGACGCCGAGTCAGGGCGTGCATATCGTACTCGACATGAAGTTCCTGCAGAGCGACTACGCAATCATGGTTCCCAAGACCTCGGACGGCCGCGTGCTGTTCGCCGTGCCTTGGCACGACAAAGTCGTCGTCGGCACCACGGACATCGTGCGTCCCAAGGCAGAGGAAGACCCGCGCCCGCTCAAGGAGGAGATCGACTTCATCCTCGGCACGGCGGGACTCTACATGAACCCGGCTCCGACCTACAAGGATATTCTTTCGGTCTTCGCGGGCCAGCGTCCGCTGGCGGCGCCCAAGAAGGAGGGCAAGAACACGAAGGAGATTTCGCGCAGCCACAAGATCATCGTATCGGACAACGGTCTGGTTACGATCACGGGCGGCAAATGGACCTCGTACCGTCTGATGGCCGAGGACACGGTGGACAAGGCGATCGAAGTCGCGAAACTTCCGGCCCGCAAGTGCGTCACCAAGAAACTGCACATCCACGGTTACCGCAAGAATCCCGATCTGACGGACCACATGTACGTATACGGCAGCGACGAGCCGAAGATTCTGGAGCTTATCAAGCAGCAGCCCGAATTGGGCGAAAAACTCTCGCCGAAGTACGGCTACACCTACGCCGAAGTACTCTGGGCCGTGCGCGAAGAGATGGCCATGACGGTCGAAGACGTGCTTTCGCGCCGCGTACGCCTGCTCTTCGTCGACGCCCGCGAAGCGATGGCCGCTGCCCCGAAGGTGGCGCAGCTCATGGCCAAGGAACTCGGACGCGATCAGGCATGGATCGACGGGCAGGTAAAAGATTTCACGGAATTGGCGAAAACTTATATCTTTGCAGGAGAAGCCGAGGCTTAGACCGAACGAAGTTCCGAACGAACGAAACAACTTTTATAGGGAACAAATCCGAAGAATCCCGAATTTCTCCTCTCCGCGAGGAGGGATTCGGGAGGATTTGGAAAATGACGGGCGTAGCCGAACGCCCCGACGCGGGTCCGACGCAGGGACGCACGTCGCCATGAATGAACCAATACCAACTTCAACTCAATCGGGTTCCTGCGTCGAGCCCCACGTCAATTATGTGGAAAATTCTTCAACCCCCGGCCTATAAACCGGAAATGGAGGCCGACAAGGTCGATGCGAAATACAAACGCATGCGTCTGCAGGTGTTTCTCGGCATCTTCATCGGGTACGCCGGATTCTACATCGTCCGGAAAAATTTCTCGATGGCGATCCCGGAGCTCGCCCTGCTCGGCTTCGACCAAAGCGAACTGAGCATCGTGCTGGCGATGAACGCCGTGGCCTACGCCCTGTCCAAATTCCTGATGGGAAGTGTCTCCGACCGCAGCAACGCGCGCGTATTTCTGCCGCTGGGACTGGTGCTGGCCGCCCTGTCGATGATGTTCATGATCGTTCCGGTTACGCTGCTCGGCCCGGAACACAAGCGGCTGGCCATCTTCATCATGGCGGTCCTGAACTTCCTCGTGGGCTGGTTCAACGGAATGGGCTGGCCTCCGTGCGGCCGCGTCATGACCCACTGGTTCTCGATCAAGGAGCGCGGCACGAAGATGTCGATCTGGAACTGCGCCCACAACGTGGGCGGGGCTTTGGTCGGCCCGATGGCCGTCTACGGCGCCATCTGGTTCGGCTCATGGTTCTGCGGCAGCCACACGGAACTCTATTTCCTGATAGGAACCTATCTTTTCCCGGCGGTCGTCGCGATCTTCATCGCCATCCTCGCCTACGTGCTCATCCGCGACACGCCGCAGTCGTGCAGCCTTCCCTCGGTGGAGAAATGGCGCAACGACTACCCGAAAAATTACAGCGCCAAGCAGGAGGAAGTGCTCACGACCCGCGAAATCTTCTTCAAATACGTCCTGAACAACAAACTGCTGTGGTTCATCGCCATCGCCAACGCTTTCGTCTACATGGTACGCTACGGATGTCTCGACTGGGCCCCGACCTACCTCCGCGACGCGCAGGGTTACGACATCAAGCAGGCCGGCTGGGCCTACTTCGCCTACGAGTTCGCCGCCATTCCCGGCACGCTGATCTGCGGCTGGCTGAGCGACAAGGTGTTCCACGGACGGCGCGCCGTTCCCACGATCCTCTTCATGGCGATCGTCGCGGTATTCATCTACCTCTACTGGCAGTTCTCGTCGAACTATTTCATCGTTACCATGTCGCTGATCGCCATCGGATTTTTCATCTACGGTCCGGTAATGCTCATCGGCGTGCAGGCGCTCGACCTCGCTCCGAAAAACGCGGCGGGAACGGCCGCCGGACTGACCGGATTCTTCGGTTACTTCCTCGGCACGGCCATTCTGGCCAATATCGTGATCGGCTCCGTGGCCGAAGCCGCAGGCTGGGACTGGACGTTTATCCTGCTCATCGCGGCCTGCTTCCTCTCGATCGTATTCATGGCGTTCACCTACAAGGGTGAAAAGGAGATACTCGGCCAGAAATAGGACTGCCGAGACTCAACGGATTGCGAAAGCCCTTAACTCACGGTTAAGGGCTTTTTCATTGCCCCCGACCATGCGGTCCACGAGCGCATGGAAACGCGGCGAATGGTTGTGGTGGACGGTATGGCAGAGTTCGTGGACGATCACGTAATCGCGCAGGTGTTCGGGCAGGGTCATCAGAAAAAGGCTCAGCGAAATGGTATTACGCCCCGAACAACTCCCCCACTTGGTACGCGAAGCCCGAATCGTGAGCTTGGCGTATTTCAGCCCCGTCAGCTGCGACAGCCGCTCGATACGCGCCGGAAGATCGGCTTTGGCGGCCCGGCGCAGCTCTTCGATGCGGGCTTTGGCCTCGGCGGGCGGAAGCGGGGGTTCCGCAGGCATCCGGGCCGCCATACGCACGCGGGCCTGCTCGACCCAGTCGGCCTTCAGGTCGAGGAACTGCATGGCCCTGCGGACCGAAACGCCGTACGGAAAAGAGACCCGCACGGCCCCCGTACCGCGCACGCTGATCGAGATGCGGCGTGCGCGCCGCGTCCGGGAAAGAGTCACCTCGCCCAGCCGGGGATGCGTCACGGTCGAAATCATCGCATCAGCACTGCGTTGATCGACATGCCCTGTATCACAACGGCCGAATCCGTACGTTCCAACCTGATATTCTCGAACAGAATCCGGCAACGGTCATCGCGGTAGTCCAGCAGCCGCAACAGCTGATCGGGCGTCGGCTCGCACCCTTCGGAGGGTTCGAATCCGCTCTCTTTCAGCTGGCGTTCGAGCAGTTCCCGGCAGGGAATCCGGTGCACGGCACGCTCCTCGCCCAGAAACAGCCGGAGCGTATCGCCACCGAAATGATAGCTGCTGTCACTCCAGCCCCGGAGATTCATATAGTAATGCGGATATTCGGCATTTACCTCGAACCGGGCATTGACAGGCGCTTCCAGCTCGATGATATTATTGACGCAATATGAATTGCAGTAATCGTAACCCCACCTCACGTAGCTGCGCATCCGCTCCGGGAATATCGCGGCAAACTCGTCAAGTTCGGTCCCGAACCGGGCAAAGACCGCAGTATCGCGCCTCTCGACGAACTTCAGCGATTCATAAAGTCCGTGATACGCCGCCCGATATACGCTGTCAGCCGGCGGCACGGGGGTCAGGATCAAACGCCCGTCGTCGCCGAGCCGTCCGAGGGATTCGGCGATGCGGACGGCGCGGCCGACCTGCGAGCGCACGGCCAGCCGTTCGGGTTCGAGCGACGGCACGTAAGCGAACGCCGCGAAGACCGCGAAAGCCGTCAGGCAGACATACATATAGCGTCCCGCGCGCCGGAAGAGGAACAGCACCACGCAAAGAGTCATCAGACCGCCGCAGACAAGCAGGTAGATACGCGGCGAGGTAAGCCCGTATTCGCTCGTACGGCGAATCGCACCGACCCAGAACAGAAGCTGCGTCGGCAGCGAGATCAGGCTGAACCGGTCGAAAAACCAGTCGTAAAGCCGCTTCCGCATCAGGAACTGCAGCGCCTTCACGGCCAGCGCGAAAAGCGTGAATCCGAACACGAGATAGGCGACGCCCCCTTCGGGCAACGACCACGTAACGAGGATTTTGGCCATGTAGAGGTAGAGAATGGCCGTATAGATCAGCAGCGCCGGAGCGACGATGTAGTTGAGCAGGATTTCGAGAATGCGGTTGCTCTCGTACCCGGCTTCCCGCCAGCGGTCCGCCATCATCAGGAAGAGTACCGGCACGGCGAAGGTCTCGAAAACGATCAGCGCATAGGTCCACACATGGTCGATCCACGCCCCCTCCAACCCGAAGATATAGGTCATGGAGAAGAGAATCGCCCCGAACAGTCCGAGGGCGACATTGGCGAAGAACACCGCCAGCACGCCCGACCGCAGCCACAAAAGCGCGTCGCAGACGAAACGTTCGTTGTGCACGGCGCGGCGGCACATCAGCAGCGCCAGCGGGACCAGTATGCCGAAGGTCAGGAAAGCCGGCTCCGAGACTATCCACGCTTCGAGTCCTCCCCAGAGCGACAGCGGGACGATCGGCGTCCAGCTTACCCAGTAGACGCGCCGCCACGGGCCGCGGCCCGCAAGGTTATTGACGACCAGCGCGACGGCGAAAAACAACGCCGCGAGGGCCAGTTTCGGAAGGGAGTGGTCCCAATCCAACTCATAGGTGAGCAGGCATCCGGCGCAGGCGTATACAGTAAGCGCACTCTCGACGGGATGCAGGCGCAGCATCTGCAGAAACCCCTCGCGGAGCCAGCGCAGGTAACGTTCCAGTTTCGCTTTCATGGTCTTCGGTCAATTATACGGTTCGATGAATTATTCGGCGATTCGCTGGCGCACCGCTTCGAACAGCATCACGGCGGCCGCCGCCGAGACGTTCAGCGACTCGATATGTCCGATCAGCGGAATCGCCAGCTGCTCGTCGCAGAGTTTCAGCACCTCTTTCGAGATGCCCGTATCCTCGGCGCCCATCACCAAAGCCGTCGGCTTGCGGAAATCGGCGTCGTAAAGCAGTTTGCGGCTCTTCTCGGTCGCAGCGACGATCTGGAATCCCTCGGTTTGCAGCAGTTTGACCGTATTGCGGATCGAACCCACGCGGCAAACCGGAATCGCCGTCAGCGCCCCCGCCGACGAGCGGATCGCCTCGGCGTTCACCGGCGCCGAATTCTTCAGCGGCGTAATCAGCCCGTGCGCCCCGGCGCACTCGGCCGAGCGGGCGATGGCTCCGAAGTTGCGGACGTCGGTCACCCCGTCGAAAATCACCACCAGCGGCGTTTCATCTTCGGGCACGCGCTCCAGAATATCGGCCAGCCCGACATATTCGATGGCCGAGATCTGCGCCACGACACCCTGATGGTTGCCGCGCGTCAGGCGGTTGAGTTTCTCGACCGGCACCTCCTGCACACGCACCTTATGCCGGAAGCAGAGGTCTCTCAGCTCCGACATCAACTGCCCCTCGGCGCCCTTGCGGATGTAGAGCTTTTCGATCTGTTTTCCGGCCTCGATCGCTTCGGCCACGGGACGTATCCCGAAAATGATATTGTCCATATCCGTATGATTTACTGTTTTTCAATCGCTTATCCCGAATACCGGAAACGCGGCCGAGCAGGCTATCCCTGCTCTTCGACTATTTCAAGTTCGTACGACGCCTTCTCCCACTCGTGCATCTGGTGGTCGTAGCGGGCTTTCAGGTCGTTGTAAGCCTTGTAATCGGCTTCGTTGTATTCGGTCGCGGCGGCGAATTTCGCATCGTACGCCGCGATCTGCTTCTCGATTTCGGCCAGTTCCGCTTCGACCGTCTCGACCGCCCGGCGCAGTTTGCGGAGCTGCTTCTCCTGCTCCTTGCGCTGCTCGTAGGTCAGTTTCCCCGACGCCGCGGCGTCCCTGTTCGCAGCGGGCTGCGCGGCGGATTTCGCCGCGGGATTCGCCATCGGTTTTGCCGGAGCGTCGCGGCGTTCGATCTCCTGCAGGGATTCCAGCTTGCGCTTTTCAAGGAAGTAATAGATGCCGCCGAGATACTCCTTCACCCCACCGTCGCGGAACTCGTAAACCTTCTGCACCATGCCGTCCAGAAATTCACGGTCGTGCGAAACGACCACGACCGTGCCGTCGTACTTCATGATGGCGTTCTTCAGGATGTCCTTCGAACGCATGTCCATATGGTTCGTCGGCTCGTCGAGAATCAGCAGGTTGCGCGGTTCGAGCATCATGCGGGCCATCGCCAGACGCGCCCGCTCGCCGCCCGACAGGACCTTGACCTTCTTGTCAATGTCTTCGCCGCGGAACAGGAACGCTCCCAGAATATCGCGCAGGCGGGTGCGGATATCCCCCACCGCCACCCGGTCGAGCGTATCGTACACCGTGAATTCGCCGTCCATCAGGTCGTCCTGATTCTGCGCATAGTAACCGATATTGACGTTGGCGCCGAGCCGCACCGAACCCTCGGTCGGCGTCAGCTGGCCGATCAGCATGCGCGCCAGCGTGGTCTTGCCCTCGCCGTTGCGCCCTACCAGCGCGATCTTGTCGCCCTTTTCGATGATGAAATTCGCACCGCTGAAGACATGCTTCGTCCCGAACGACATGCCGGCCTCGTTGATCTCGGCCACGATCTGTCCCGAACGGGGCGCAGGCGGGAATTTGATGTTGAGCGTCGAAAGATCCTCCTCCTCGATTTCGAGCCGCTCCAGCCGCTCCAGCTGCTTGATGCGCGACTGCACCTGATTCGACTTGGTGGGTTTATAGCGGAACTTCTCGATGAACTCTTCGGTCTTTTCGATCATCCGCTGCTGATTCTCGTAAGCGGCCATCTGCTGCGCCCGGCGCTCGGCGCGCAGCACGACGTATTTCGAATAGGAGACCTTGTAGTCGGTAACCTTGCCCAGCGACAGCTCGACCGTGCGGTTGGTCACGTTATCCAGAAAAGCGCGGTCGTGCGAGATGAGCAGCACCGCCCCGTTGTAATTTTTCAGGTACTCCTCCAGCCATTGGATCGACTCGATGTCGAGGTGGTTGGTCGGCTCGTCCAGCAGAAAGATCGAAGGACGGCGCAGCAGCAGTTTCGCCAGCTCGATACGCATGCGCCAGCCGCCCGAAAACTCGCTCGTGGCGCGGCCGAAATCCGTGCGCTTGAATCCGAGGCCCAGCAGCGTCTTTTCGATGTCGGCTTCGCGGGTGTCGCCTCCGAGGATATGGTAGTGGTCCTGCGCGTCGTTCAGACGATGCAGAAGCTGTTCGTATCCGGCGCTTTCGTAATCGGTGCGTTCGGCGATCTCGCGCGTCAGGGAGGCGATTTCCGCCTCCAGCCGCAGCACCTCATCGAAGGCTTTGGCCGTCTCTTCGGCCAGCGTCGTGGTGTCGGCCACGCGCATCGTCTGCGGCAAGTAGCCGATCGTACATTCGCCGTTCAGGGTCACATGACCCGACGTGGGCTGCTGTTCGCCCGTGATGATGCGCAGCAGCGTGGTTTTTCCCGCACCGTTGCGGCCCACCAGACCGATGCGGTCCTTCGGGTTGATCAGAAATGAGATATTGTCGAAGAGGGTCCAGCCCCCGTAGCTTACAGTAAGGTTGTCTAACGAAATCATGGTGTCTGTAAAATCACCGCAAAGTTAATGATTTAATCCGACATATCGCTATCTTTGCAAGTCCTAAGATAGGATACTCCCCGGAGAAGCCCGAAAATGAATTGGCCCTGTCTCCCGGTTTTCGCTATCTTTGAAATCCGAAACGAAGTCCTGCCATGGAAAAATTGATCCGATACCTGCAGTTTATCCGCGAAGCCGAACGGCTGAAAAACGTCCTGCGCACCGCCTACACCTCGGAAGGACGGCACGAAAGCACGGCCGAACACTCGTGGCGGCTGGCGCTGCTGGCCGCCGTGCTGACCGGCGAGCGGCCCGAACTGGACATGCAACGGGTGGTGCTGATGTGTCTGATTCACGATCTGGGCGAAGCCTTCGACGGCGACGTTCCGGCCATTGCGCAGACCGCGCCCGGAGTCAAAGCCGCCTCGGAACTGGCGGCCATGGAGCGGCTGACACGACTGCTCCCGCCGGAAGCGGGAGCCACGATACGGGAAATATGGGAAGAGTACGAAGCCTGCCAGACGCCGGAGGCACGCTGGGTGAAGGCCCTCGACAAGGCCGAAACGATCATCCAGCACAATCAGGGCGCCAATCCCGCCGGATTCGATTACGCATTCAACCTCACCTACGGAAGCGAATACTTCGACGACGGAGCGCTGCTAAGCGATCTGCGGCTGCTACTCGACGAAGAGACCGGACGGCACGTCAGGCGTTGAGCATCTTCACGATCTCGGCCTGCGGGTCCTCGGCCCCGAACACGGCGTTGCCGGCCACCAGCACGTCGGCGCCCGCTCCGAAAACCTCGTGCGCGTTGTGCGACGAAATGCCGCCGTCCACCTCGATGATCGTTTCCGTCCCCAGCTCGTCGGCCAATGCGCGCAGC
>UMHT01035203.1_pt1 | contig 10242 bp, 8 predicted proteins | sample 1965601 | NCBI WGS metagenome assembly UMHT01 (sample SAMEA4836105, study PRJEB28245) | human gut metagenome | biome: gut microbiome; material: fecal sample | place: Denmark | collected 2008 | reverse complement strand
GTACAATTTCCCCCAAAAAATATAGTACAATTTCCCCCAAAAATACAGTGCCGTGTTTCAGAAAAAATACAGTGCCATTTTCTCATGAAAAATATTTTATAACAAGTAGAAAAACTATGACTAAGGTGCTAGAATAACTTTCGTAAAAATAAATTTTCACAAGCAGAAATAGGAATTTTTATGAAAACAAATACATCCATTACTCATTTATACAGCAACCAGGATCTGCGGAAACTTTTAGTTCCGATCATTGTAGAGCAGCTGCTTTCCTCCCTGATGGGAACTGCCGATACAATGATGGTCAGCAATGTCGGATCTGCAGCTATTTCTGCAGTATCTCTCGTAGATTCCATCAATATCTTAGTGATCCAGGCACTCTCCGCACTCGCGGCAGGAGGTGCGATCCTCTGTTCCCAGTATCTTGGAAGCAGCAATAAAAAAGCCGCCAATGAATCTGCCAGACAGGTACTCTTTGTCATGACTGTTTTATCGGTGACCTTATCCGTCATCTGCCTTTTGTTCCGCGGTCCACTACTCCGTGCAATCTTCGGTGCCGTAGAAGCAGATGTTATGGAAAACTCACAGATTTATTTTCTGTTCACGCTGTTGTCCTTTCCTTTTATCGGATTATATGACGCCGGTGCTTCGATCATGCGTGCACAGAATAACAGCAGGGAACCGATGATCATTTCCATCATATCCAACTTTTTAAACATCGGTGGAAATGCCCTTTTGATCTTTGTTTTCGGAATGGGCGTGGAAGGTGCTGCAATTTCAACTCTTGCATCCCGTATTTTCTGCGCTATTGTCGTGATCTATAAGCTGCGCAGTGAAGATGAGCCAATCTTTATTAAAAATTATGCCTCCATCCGTCCTGATTTTTCTCTCATAAAGAAAATACTGTTCATCGGTATCCCATCCGGAATCGAGAACAGTATGTTTCAGTTCGGTAAACTCGCCATCCAGTCCACAGTTTCCACCCTTGGAACCGTCGCGATCGCAGCACAGGCAATGACAAATATTCTGGAAAATCTAAACGGTGTCGCCGCGATCGGTATCGGTATCGGTCTGATGACCGTAGTCGGTCAGTGTCTCGGTGCCGGCAGAAAAGATGAAGTCATCTATTACATTAAAAAGCTGTCCTGGCTTGCCCAAGCAGCGATCGTGATCAGTTGTCTTACCGTGCTCGCACTGACGAAACCGATCACCCTCTTAGGCGGTATGGAAGCAGAAAGTGCCATCCTTTGTTTTAAAATGGTCATTTTTATCACGATCACAAAACCAATCTCCTGGGTGCTTTCTTTTATCCCCGCATATGGAATGCGTGCAGCCGGAGATGTAAAATTCTCCATGATCACTTCCTGCTGCACGATGTGGCTGTGCCGTGTAAGCCTCTGCATTTATCTCTGCCGTGTATGGGGCTTTGGACCGATCGCCGTCTGGATCGGTATGTTTGCCGACTGGACGATCCGTGGAATTGTATTTTCACTCCGCTTCCACGGAAGAAAATGGTTAAACCATCACATTATTGATTAGGCAAAAGCCTGTCTGATGCTGTCATAATGGAGGAATTTTCCTTCTTCCCCAAGTTTTTTAATCTCCTCCGTGGAAGCAAACATATACCCATCTGTTTCTTCCTCCTGGAGGCTGATGTCCGACTCATCAAAATCTGCGGAAAAACGGTATACATCCACAAAATAGTTATCTCCTTCTCCCGGATTATCCCTGCGGTAGGTAAACAGATATCCGCCGTCCCACGCAGAGACATCCAGTCCGGTTTCCTCCTTAATCTCCCGAAGTACCGCGGTCTTAGAATCCTCTCCCGCCATCGCAGCACCACCGGAAACCTCCCAGCAGCCCGGTGCCCATGCTTTTGTCATAACACGCTTCGTGATCAGGAAACGCCCATCCGTTCTTTTTATCACGCCAAGTACGGTAAGATGATATTCGCCATCTTTTAAGCACCAGTCATTTCGTTTCATCGTTCTGCCTGTGCGCTCTTTCTTCTCATTATAAATATCCCATAATTCGTATTTTTCTGCCATTCGTATCTTCCTCATTTCCTATTTTTCAAACTGTTGTGTGATAGCTTCTTGAACTGTCACACATTAGCACAGCAAAGTGTTCTTATTTCTATTATAATCAAAAATATGTTTTCGGCAACTGATTTTAAAAAAACATTCCCTGCAGCAGATAAAAAAGACCGCTTAATAAAAATGCAACACCTAAGAAAAATGTAAACAGATCTTCCATCTGAAAATTTTTCCGCAGATAACATAGTTTTTTTGGATTTTCCTCATTGATCCGGATCACATAAGTTTTTCCTTTTTCCAGTGAACTTTTTTCTCTGCGTGAAAGCCGCTCCATCGTACACTGGCGAAATTTTTCTTCATGATAGACATAAGAAAACACCGCATATGTTCTGACATGATCCCCTGTTTTCTTTGTCACAGTCCGCTCAAACACTGCTTCAACAGGTACTTTACAACGGATGCGCCTTCTCCATTTGCCAAATCCGATCCGTATTAACAGTATCCCGTATGCTATTCCTGTTATCCCCAGTAACATAAATCCTATATTCATACTGGTCTCCATTCCACAACTTCTGGTTTCAATCCGGCAGACTCTGTGCCACGCAGAGTGCTCCCCATCCAAACACCGGATTTGGATAGTACTGCATCGCAGGAAGTCTCCTTGCCCCCTTGATCAGATATGCTTTCATTTTTTCACCATACAGATACAGATCATTTTTATTCACGATTCCCCACTGCATCAGCAGTGCTGCCCCACCTGACACAAAGGGAGTTGCCATCGATGTCCCACTCCTTACCACATACCCGCCCCCAGGTGCACAGGAAGTAATATCCACACCAGGTGCCACAAGATCCGGTTTGACCTGATTTGTCTCACGCGTATAACCACGCCCTGAAAACGCTGCTGCGCGGTCAAAATAGCCATCGTAGGCTCCAACTGTGATCACCCGCGCTGCTGTCGATGGAATGGTTAAAGTCGTTTCCACCGACGGCAGCACAAATCCGGTACCTTCATTTAAAACACCGCCTGCCGGCAGCCACATATCATAATTTCCAACTGCGATTTTCTGTGGCAGCAACTGTATTGTCCAGATACCACTGTCAATAAAATCGTCTGTCGGAAGCAGTTCAAAATAAATTTCCTGATAAGGACTGTACGGACTCGGTTCCCCATAATAAAGCAAAACATCTGTATTCCCCAGCCGGAAACGCTGTGGCCCTAAAATCTGCTGGATCGGTCCGGCTTTGCTTCCGTCAGGATGAATTAAAGAAACTGCAATCTCATCCGCGTAATTTTTCCAGATCTGCAGATTCAGTGATATTTCATATCCGCTCACTGCAACCTCAACTTCTTCCGTAACATTTTCGCGCAGGGTTCCTGCTGCATGCACCGCCGATGCCCCCTCATTCCCGCTGCCGGTAATAATTGATGTGCGCCAGTAATCTGCCATATCATCAAGATAACTTTCCAGCAGGGAATTGCCGGAATGTGAACCATAATTATTTCCAAAACTTAAGTTTAAAACGACAGGCATCCCATACTCCTGTGCTTTTCTGATACAGTAATCTACCGCCTGCATCAGTTCTGTCGTTCTTGGAAAAGACCGCTCACCCGGTGTTCCTAATTTAACGATCAGAAGCGGACTCTCATATGCTACTCCCCTGTACCGTCCCTGCGAGGCTATACCATTTCCGGCTGCAATCCCCGTCACATGGGTGCCGTGTCCTGAAATATCACGGCTGGGACATACCGCATACCGCTCTCTTTCCGTCGTCTGCTCTAATGCACGGTTTATCACTGCCTGCGGAAATTCTGTTCCAAGAAAATACCCTGCCGGGGCCTCTAAAAATGACTGTTCCGCGTTTTCTTCAGACAATGGATCTGCCACACTGCCTGCTGGAATCGTCTGATCCCAGAGATCTAAGATTCTGGTCGTTCCGTCCGCATTCCGGAAATCAGGATGTGCATAATCAATCCCGGAATCGATCACTGCCACGATTACGCCGGTTCCACTTAAATCATTCCTTCCGGCTGTTCCTCCCTGCATCTGTCCGGTCTGCAGAGGATTGATGCACGACACACGTCTGCCATTATTCACTGCAAAAAACAAAAGTTTCGGTTTCTCCATATATTCGATCTCTGTCAGCGCCGCCACCAGCTCCACAATGTGCTCCGGCAAAAGCAGGATCGCATATTCATTCCGCAGATTCGTAATTTTTATCCGGTCATATTCCTTTGGAAAATTTTCTGCAAGCAGTCTTTTTAACGATTCCTCCGTTCCTCCAAACTTCACGATCACTTCCCAGGTTCGTTCCTCCTTGTCGTATCCTGTATCAAGATCTAACGACTTTTCGCGTTCCTGCTCTGTCGCATCGAGTGCAAGATTCAACAGATTTTCTATTTTCTCATTGGACATAAAAATCCCCCGCGATCGCACTCCTTTACTTATTAGAAATGCGGCTGCGGGGGATTTTATGACTTATTGTTTTTATTTTTAAAATTCTACCGACTTATTATTGTTTTTTAATGCATGATATAACTCTGCATGTGTCAGATATATGTATGGTTCTACATAAAATACCAGAAGAATACCGACTGTGCAGATGCCTAACAATGTCCAGCCGATAAATGAAAGATCTAAAACAAATGCATTCCATTTATTTCCATCCATCATCCGCTTACTCTCTGCAAATGCTTCCTGTCTGGTCATTTCCGGATGCTCTGCTAACAGATATGGGATCATCATATATTCATAACTTTTCACAATACCAGGAATGATAAACAGCAAACTCCAAAGTGCGGTAAACAGTCCGCGAAGGAACATGATCACACCGATATTTGCATATCCGTTTTTAAATCCGTGTGCCAGATCACCTAACTGTGCATTGCCATATTTACAGTTTACAAAGAATTTCTGGCATCCTACCTCAAGCGGATTCCAGATAAAAATACTGAGCAGTATACTGATCACCATGGCAACGAGTACCGCTGCTAAGATAATTCCGATCACGGAAAATAAAACTGCCGGGTCCATGTATGCCATTCCATCCGTTGATGACTTTGCTGAATTTCTGGTAGCTGTCGAACCTGATCCCAAAATAAGCGACAGGATCAACCCAACTAATACCGCTTTCCAGTAATTCGCTTTCAATGCAAGTTTTGCATTGCTTTTTAAATCACTTCTGTTCCACATATTAAACTCCTCCTTAAATAAAAACATTTTTCACTTCGTCAGTTTAACATATTAACGTTTCATTGTCATCATAAACAGCGCAATCTTAAAAAATTTTTAAAAATTTTTCATAAATCTTAATTTTTAAATCAGGCTGCAGTTATACCTCTATCTTTCCTTCTTTCAGCAGTTCAACAAATGCCTCTGACAACTTTGGATCAAACTGTGTTCCCTTGTTACGTTCTAACTCACTGATCGCATAATCTACCGGCATTGCTTCCTTGTAAGAACGCTTTGTTGTCATCGCATCGAACGAATCACACACTGCAAGTATACGTCCAAGCAAAGGGATATCTTCTCCTTTCAGACCTCTCGGATATCCCTTTCCGTCGTATCTCTCATGATGTGATAATACAGCCGGTATCACATAGTTCATATTAGGCAGGAAATGGATCATCTCAATCGAATTTGTGACATGTGTTTTCATGATCTCATATTCCTCAGCATTTAGTCTTCCCTGTTTTTTCAGGATACTTTCCGGAATACCGATTTTCCCGATATCATGAAGCAGACCCGCCTCTTTTACAATTTCAATATCATCTGGTGAAAGTCCTATTTTCTTTGCAAGCAGAACTGCATAATCCGATACATGACATGAATGCTCAAATGTATACGAATCCTTCGCATCAATTGCTGCAGTCAGTGCATAGATGGTCGGTGCGATCTGTTCATAATGTTTTTCTGCCTTCTGATCCTCGATCTCATCTTCCGTGCGTTCTCCATAAATTTTAATACAGTTCTTTCCATCCCGTTTTGCATAAAAATTTGCACGTTCTGCCTGACTGAGCAGCTCATCCTCTCCGGAAGCTGTATCCGGATAAAATGCAATACCGATACTTGCAGTGACCGGCTGGAGTACATCCGGCTTTTCCTTATCCTCGATCAGGAAATTCTTCTGTATTTTCTGTGCGATCAACGAAACTTCTCTCTTTTCCCCCGAATTGATCAAAACAACATATTCATTTGATCCAAACCGGAACGTTTCTCCCTGACCTCCTACCGTATTCTCTATGATATGCCCGCACCATTTTAAGATACGGTCTCCACATTCTTCTCCATACAGCTCGTTAAAGAGCTTAAAATCATCCAGATCAAGATACAAAAGAGCCACCGGCTGTCCCACTTTCCAGTTTTCCATCAGAAATTTTTTAAAATATCCCCGGTTATAAAGTCCTGTCAGTTCATCATGGATCGATATCTGGTATACTTCCTGATATGTACGGATATTTTTCAGACATACACCGGCATATAATCCAATTCTCCAATAGTAATCTCTCTCTAAATAATTGAGTCTGGTCCGCCTTTCGAGTTTTATATAAATAAACCCCTGTATCTCATTGTCATACTTCATCAGGGAAATCTCAGAACGTTCGCCTATTCCCGGTTCCTCCAGCATAGCTGCGATCTCATCCTGTTCTTCCTGCCCCGGCATCTGTCCACTGCCTGTTTTTGCGAGTGTAAATTTATTTTCATTTCTGGTAAAGATAAAAACATCAATTACCGGAAACATCTCATTTACCACACCGATCATTTTATCAAACAATTCTTCCTGCCGAAATACGGATGCCGACTCATTCTGAAAACAACGCAATACTTCAATCTGTTTTCTGTTCTGTCCCTGCATGACTCCTTCTGCCATTTTTCTTGCCAGATAAAATATAAACAACGACCATCCCATAAATCCAAGCACGATCACTATGATCTTCTGCTGCATTTCCGGCAATACACTGCCAAGATACCTCTGTGCATTATGATTAAAATTAAATACCGGGAGAAGGCTGACTGCCAGTGCAACAGAATAGATGCATCCGATCACGATACGGTTTGACAGATCAAACAGATACTTGTGCCACATGATATACAACAGACACAACGCCATAAAAATGCCACCGAGCATATCGTAAGGGAACTGATTGCCCGGCAGTGCATCCAAAAGATTGCCGGTCAAAACCAAAACTGTCCCAAGCAGCAAAGGAAATAATTTCTTTCGTTTTTCCAGTTTATTGCCGATCGCCCTGTGTGCCAGAACGGTCGCATATACGATCACGCCTGCCTCCACAACTGCCAACAGATAACTTCCCCACGATATATGATAAGTATATCCTATACTTCCATCCGTATATCTGACGATATCCGGTTCCGGGATAAATACCTCTGTAGCAATATTGATCCCCATTGCTGCTGCAGTAACGATACAAAATCCGATTAGGAATCCATTCTTTCTGATCTCCAGCATATAAAACAAAAAGGCATACATAAAAATCGGCACCGTCAACAGTCCGAATACCGACACATGAAACCAGAACCGTATTCCAGGCATGATCTGCATACGCATCATTACCATGCCGCCTGTCCATATCAGGCAGGATAAAAGAATCTGTCTGAAATACCTGACTGCTTTTGCATCCGCCGCATTCAGGAAGGAAAAGAATATAAACAGGAAGCAGAAAAACGCTCCGATCGGAACTCCAATATATAAACTATCCAGCGTCAAAGCCGTTTCCTCCAATTAAAAAAAATAACTTATTAAGTATAACATATTCCAATATATAATTCCAAGTTTTTCTTGGAAATCCGACTGTTTTTATCATTTTTTGGATAGCAATTTATCATAAATATAATGGGTCTGCATATACTAACAGGGAATAAATCTGTTTTCAAAAAATGGAGTGAACTTATGTGCGGAATTGCAGGATTTTGCAGTCTGAAACGCTGTTATACGGACAGACAGTCCTTTTGGGAGAATGTACTGATCTCCATGCATCAAAAACTGATACACCGTGGCGGCGATGCTTCCGGTATCTATCTGGCACCGCATGCCGGCCTGTCACATCAGAGACTTTCCATCCGTGATATTACGCACGGTGCCCAGCCTATGATACGCCACCACAACGGTGCTGATTATGCTATTGCCTACAACGGAGAAATCTATAATACCGATGAACTGATACCAGAACTTACCGCTGCAGGATTTGACTTTCTTACAACCTCTGATACAGAAGTGATCTTATATGCCTATATGCATTTCGGTGCTTCCTTTGTCTCTCACTTAAACGGAATTTTTGCTTTTGCCATCTGGGATGGTGCCACCGGACAGCTTTTACTCTATCGCGACAGGGTAGGAACAAAACCTCTTTTTTATTCTGTAAAAGACAACGAACTGGTTTTTGCTTCCGAACCCAAAGCCTTATTTTGTTTTCCGGATCTGACACCTTCCATCGACAAAAACAGCTTAAGGGAACTGCTTGCAGTTGGTCCTGCACGCACACCCGGCTATGGGATTTTCCGCGGCATCTGCGAAGTTCTGCCCGGTCATTACATGTGTTTTAACGCCTCCGGTCTTTCCGACACCATCTACTGGGATCTGAAATGTCTGCCTCATACGGACTCCTATAAAGATACAGTAGCACATGTATCTTTCCTCATAAGCGATACTGTAAAACGGCAGATGGTATCCGATGTACCGGTCTGTACATTTTTATCCGGCGGCATTGATTCAAGCATCGTTACTGCCCTTGCCGCATCTTACCAGAGCGCACATGGCAAAACCCTAAATACTTTTTCCTTCGATTTTACGGAAAATGATATTTATTTCCAATCCAATTCCTTTCAGCCGGAACGCGATCTTCCATATGTAAACTGCATGTTAAAGCATTGTAAAACAAACCATACCTATCTGGAATGTACACAGGAAACACTTGCCGACATGCTCTATACTGCCGTAGATGCGAAAGATATGCCTGGTATGACGGACGTGGATGCCTCTTTGCTTTATTTTTGTTCACTCGTAAAAAAACAGAACAAGGTAACACTGACCGGGGAATGTGCTGACGAAATTTTCGGCGGCTATCCATGGTTTTACCGCAAAGAGCTGATGCATCAGGACGGTTTTCCATGGTCTGCAGATACAAATGCCCGTACTGTTTTTCTTGCCGATGATGTCGTAAAGAATCTTGATCTTTCTTCTTATTCCCATGCCAGATACGAAGAATCTTTAAAAAAGACACCACATCTTCCGGACGAAACTGCCGAAGAATACAGACGCAGAGAGATCGCCTACCTGAATATCAAATGGTTTATGCAGACACTGCTCGACCGCATGGACCGCACCAGTATGTATTCCGGTCTTGAAGCGAGAGTTCCATTTGCAGACCATCGCATTATCGATTATGTATACAACGTCCCCTGGGAAATGAAATACCAGGGCGGTGTAGAAAAATCCCTTTTACGCGATGCCTTCTGTGATCTTCTGCCGCCTGAACTGCTGCACCGCAAAAAAAGCCCTTACCCCAAGACCTATCATCCGGGTTATGAAAAAATTCTGATCTCACGAATGACGGATATTTTAGCGGACAGCAATGCTCCAATTCTTCCGCTTATTGACAAAAAGAAAGTTAAAAAATTTATGGAATCTCCAAAAGAATATGGAAAGCCCTGGTTTGGACAGCTTATGGCAGGTCCCCAGCTTTTAGCTTACTTTATACAGCTAAATTACTGGATGGAAAAATATCATCTCTCCATATAAAAAATGGCTTGAAAAGTCTTTTATTTTTGACTTTTCAAGCCATTTTCCAATTCATGTAACAAAATATTTCAGAATTTCTGCACATCATTGTCCGGAAACTTTCTCCGGTATACCGCACATACCAGCACCGCGATCAGTGTTCCTGTGACCATTCCGGCAAGAACGTCCGTCGGATAATGAACCCCGACATAAAGCCTTGAGAACATGATCAGGAATGCGAGGATCAGAGCCGGTACTCCGATCTTTCGCGGACATGTGAGAAAAATAACAACTGCTGCCGCAAACGAACTGCCGGTATGACCAGATGGAAATGACAGATCCTTCTGCGCTTCTATGATACGCTGCAATCCATCCACTGCCTCATAAGGTCTTGTTCTGGCAACCAGATTTTTGAGAATAAGGTTATTAATGATCAAAGATCCAATCAGTGAACACGTCATAAGCAGCCCGG
>UMHT01015435.1_pt1 | contig 10332 bp, 8 predicted proteins | sample 1965601 | NCBI WGS metagenome assembly UMHT01 (sample SAMEA4836105, study PRJEB28245) | human gut metagenome | biome: gut microbiome; material: fecal sample | place: Denmark | collected 2008 | reverse complement strand
TACCCTTAATCGTGTATTGGATGATAGTTGCGGATTTTAGGAGTACCATGTTTAACAATCAATGATTTTTCGTAATTCATCACACATATTATGGGGTAAAAGTTTATTCTTAGCATTTTTTAAATTTGTCTTACATATTTGATATAAATCTTCTTTATCATGTAAGGCATTTAAGGTCTTTGTTATACTATCAATATCAGATTCTAATATGCCTAAACTCCCAAATTTATTGAATAAATAATTAAAATACATATTCTCCAAAGCGATGATAGGCTTTTCATTCCATATTGCCTCTAATACGGCACCACTTGCGGTCAATTTATACGAATCAGTGTCATATATAAGCAGCATCAAATCCATAGACTTCACATAATTTGAATATTGCTCAAATGGCATCAAATGATTTTCTTTATTTAGGCGTACAAAATGATCATTCTCAATATCTTCAGAACAGTAGCTTAATGCATAAATACGAATATCTTTATTATTAACTTCTTTCAATATCTTTTTTAATGTATCTAATCCTCTTAGTTTTGTTATTGCACCAGGTATTCCTATATTTATAATTTTATTATCTTTATTTAGTTCAATTTTCTTTCCTATATCAGCCCTTATATATGTATGGTCTATGCTAAACATATACGAGTGATTTTTATCTGATATAAATGAATTGAAATAAGAAACCATATCTGGGGACAATAAAATGAAATGGAATACTTTACTCAACTTCATTTTACAAAAAACGAATCTAAAATATTTTGATAAAACAGATGTGGCAGTAGAATATACGCTTTTACTGTCAATTAATTCCATTTCATTATGGCACATATCATAAATATTATTTCTTTTATTTGAAAATAAAGAAATAAGAACAATAGCAAAGAACAAATTATTATTATAAAAAACATCTACATTTGATGGTGCTTTTACATAATAGTAATAATTCCAAAAACTAACCCTTAAAATATTAAGTAAATATGATATGCCTTTGTTTTTTAGATTGACTTTTCTAAATCGTTTTTCTTTAAAAATAATATTATTATATTTAACGTTACATTTGCCTAAAAGTATACGCAAATTCTCACATGAAGACTCGTCTGCTATATAAAAGACTTTCTCATAAAGTTCAGATATCATCATTAAATATCCTTGATTAATAACTTCATGATAACTACCATGTGAATACGCATCTATTATATATGCTGTTTTTTTCATTTTAGTTATTTGATTAAGTTATTTAATAGTAATTCCCATTTATCAGTAATATTTTTTACATTAAATTTCTTACATGCAGATAATCCATTATAAGCTAATTTTAATCTATATTTGTCATCAGACATAAGCAGCTTTAATTTAGAAACATACATATTGATATCATTATCAGGTATTATCACTCCATTATTTTCATTTATAATAATATCATGCAAACTTAAATATGTGTCCATAACTATTGGTACTGTTGCATATTGTTGCGCCTCGACTAATGTCATTCCAAAGCCTTCAAATGCTGATGTCATAACAAAGATTGATGCCTCGTTGTAATATTTACGAGGATTTTTAAAGCCTTCGAATGTTATACGTCTAATTTGAAGTCTATTTGATAATTCTTTTATTAGAGACATATCAGGACCATCTCCAACAATCTTTAAAGTCCATTCGTCAAAATCATGATCTTTTTCTATTTTCGACCATATTTTAAGTATATAAGACAAGCGTTTATGATATTCGAATATCCTACCAACAAATAAAACCTCTTTCTTTTTCTTATCTATATCATTAAAATCATAATCAAAATTATATGTTAATGGATTAGATATGGCTGATAATTTATTGTCTTTATCTTCTATTTTTGCTAAATGTTTATAAACGTTTACAAAAGAGTCTGATAAAAATACATATTTATCGCTAAGCCTATAATTACGATTATGTTCCCTTAATTGTTTTACTCTATTATATTTTTCAAAAAGATTATTTCCGAAGATTTGTTTAATTATTTTATCTTTTTTCCCTAGATTTTTATCTGCTTTGCGTAATACATCCAAATGCCAACAAACAATAAGTTTACAATTTGTATCCTTTTTTGCATTGGCACATAAGCTGCTGTCACCCCATTGATTTATCATTACATCAATATTATTATCAATAATATAATCATGTAATGATAATACATCTTTATTTTTATATTTTTCTATTGTATGAGTTTTAAATATTTTTACTCTGCTGTCAATTTCATAAGGCATAGGATTGACAACATTATTATATTGATAAGCTATAAATACATTATGGCCACGTCGAACAAATTCATTTGCCAATGTCGCAGTAATAGTTTCACCGCCACCATAAACCGGCCAATATCGCATTATGTACAGTATATTCATAATTTATATCAATCTATAAAGTTTTGTATTTTTTTATCTTCAATTTTACCGATGAACTTTACCCTTAATAATTCTGCAAATGCACATATTATAAATATTATTATCGAAATTGTAATTGTACAAACAAACTGATTTGAGAATATCAGTGAATCAAACGGTATTAAATTAAGATAAAGAAGCTCAGCATGTATTATATAATACTGCAAAAGTATAAGGAGCTATTTTGTATAAAATCTACAAAAATACAGAAAAGTTATTCATATTCTTAATCACATTTTATGCAAAGAATCGGAATAACGTTCTATTATAACAAACTATTCACAATATATTCTTTAGACGTATGTCTATATTCATCTAACAAATTAGCAACCTCTTTAAAATCTATATTGGGCTTTTCCAAGGCTTCGCCACATATTTTCATTTGCGATGTAAGATTGATACTTTTCAACAAATTCTCTACCCGTCCGTCTCTACCATCACCAAGTATAATAGAATAAAAGGGTTTTTCTAATATTATAGACAAGGCTGTTCCATGAAAAGAGACTGTAACAATGGCTTCCGCATAATAAATCAGATTAAGAAACTCTATTGGATTCGCATATTGAATTCCATTTTTCATTATTCTATAATTCATTCCTGAAGCATCATAAAGAACGGCCTCATATTTTTCTGCGAGCTTCTTTGATTGTTCTACTATTTCCTTTTTATTTCCTCGCGCTTGATAAATTAGAACATATTTTTCTTTTATTATCCGTTTCTTTGGAATATATTGCAACCACTGTTCTTTTTTAAGCAATAAGGTAGGATCTAAAACAACATGTATATCGGCCTTTAGATAAGGTTGTAGAAATGTTTTCAAAACATCCTCTCTAACACTAATTGCATCAAATGAATTTAATCTTTTAATTAAGGATTTAAGTTGCTGATCAGATATGTGTTTTTCGGAAAAACTAGCTGCATAAGAAATCTTCTTTATATTATTATTTTTAAAATTTAGACTATAAATATCATCAATTTTGCCACCAGTTATCTCTGGATTCCATATTTGGTCACTACCAACAATAAAAGCATCATATTCTAATTCAGATAAATCTCTACTAGATCTAACTTCCCTTGAAGATATAGGTAAATATTTTTTCTGAAATTCATTATAATGGTTAATCGTCCTCAACCATGTCTTCGTATCAAATAATATATGTAATAGTATCTGTTTGATACATGACAATATACCATTTTTTAATTGTACATTTCTAAAAAAACGATAAGGTTTAGCTAAATATGAAGGTTCGTATCTTATAAATTGAACATCATGATTAAATGACTTAAGTGTTACATATAATGCAAATGCTTGTAATTGTGCACCTATATTTTTAGCAGTATGAAATGTTAATATTCCAATTCTCATTTTCTTAATAACTTCTTTATATAATTATTCAATTGCCGGAATTTATATATTAAACCTACATTCCCATATCTATAATAGATATACGTAAATCCATATTTCTTATATTCATGCTCAAAAACATCTCTCTTTTTATTTATTGGAGAAGGCTTTACTAAATTTGGTTGCATGCAATCTTCCAATTTAGCTGGTATAACATCCAAATCCTTGCTCGCCTCTTCAAAAAGTTTGCAACCTTTTTCCGTATTGACCAATACAAGCGAAACGCCTTTGTTGTCTTTGTTGAATTCAGGATCGGTTTTCTCCCATCCCCAAAAATCTGCTATTGTGATATCACTCGGCCGTTGAGTATTTGCGAAATGACATTTTCCACAACTGTGGCGAAACATGATATTCTGGTAAAATAAATATGTAAAGCTCATTTTACCCTCTCCCTTAACAAATTTAAACGTTTCTTTATGGGCTGCCCATCCATACTCTTGCTTATCGCGAAAATTAACCCAACATATTTTGCTGCCTTGTTTCTTTTCTAAGTAATCCAAGTAATCTCGCCACATGTATGGTCCTGGTACTCCATGGCAAACTATATCAACCAATACAAGATTTTCTCTTAGTTTATTTCCTATATATGAATTTAATCCCGCAGTCTGGCATGGTGTTCCTGAGAATAATACGGTATTTCCCTGTTTAAGGTCTTCCTTTACTTGTCTGAAAATTCCGTCCAAATCGCTCTGAACATATTTTGAACCTTTAAACTCATTTCTTTCTTCCTTTGTGGTTGCGCGTTTGTGCGCCACTCTAAAATGATCTTTATAGCCGACACCATAAACAATTCCGCCATTTTCTAATATATAATCAGATATTGCAATAAATGCAGCACCGCTTCTGCTTGTTTCTATTTCATGTATGTCTTTGTGTCGGGCGGCATATATTTCAGGCTCTTTCAGATTCAGACTTTTGTCATAATTGTCATTGAACGCACAAACCTTTTCACACAGTCCACAATCAATACATTTGTCCAAATCCACTTTAGGATACTTAAATCCCAAGGTGTCAGGTTCCATTGTTATGGCATCTTTAGGACATATACTTGCGCATGCCGTACAGCCACAACAGTCAGCCTTATCTTTTATTTGTATCATTTTCTGAATTTACTTTTTATTGCTGTTATTTTTGATAAAATAAATTGACGCTCATTTCTGTTACAACCCACAAAATATATCACGCTGAAAGTACAAATAACAGAAATTGCACATATCATAATAAAACTTATAAATGTCTCATTCAAATAATATGATAATAAGCAAGGAATAATAGCTGATAAAATTGTAACAGCAAATACATTAAAATATACCTTACTCATATATTCACGTACAGAAAGACCAATCATGCCTCTTAGCATATATAGGCGTGATGCCAAACAGCATTGAGATATACAAATAGCAACAATCAATACAGTTTCTGGTATACAACCGTTTCTTAACAGAATATATGATATAGGCAAATTCATCATTTGTAGACCTCCTACAACAATCTGATAATTGCGTATTTTACCTGTTGCTAACATAGCTGTAACCAATGGATTAGATATAGATTCAGACATAGCAAAAATCAATACCAATTGCACAAACAGTGTCGTATGCTCAGGAACAATCTTAAGCCATAATGTAAGAATATAATGAGCATTGATTATTACCGGTAATGAAAGTATCAGTAATATATAAAAGGAAAGTCTTGCTCCTTGATGTATCAATGTCATCATATATTCTTTGTCTCCAGCAGCATATGACTTCGTTATCTGAGGATTAAGAGCCATCATGAAATTACTGACAAATCCGCTTATAGCACTATTTACCTGATATGCGATACCACGTGCAGCATTAACAGCCGGACCACAAAACAGGTTTATTACGATATTACCACCTTGATCTCTTAATACAGCTGATGCAGCACCGATGAAGTTCCATCCTGCAAAGCCGAACATTTTTTTTAAGAGTTCCTTATCAAACATAAAATGGTAGGTACATTCTTCAAAGTGTCGCTTACAATAATATCCATAAACAAAACGGATTATTAATGCAACTGACGCCATTAATATAGCATAGAATATAAGTTTGTCAAATGGTGACCATAACAACATATAGACAATAACAAGTTTAGCCACAACCTCCAATATGCTTATATATGCAAAAGCAGACATCTTCTCATGCGCTATTATGGCAGCATTGTAAGGAACACTTATCAAATTTATAATAAATGTCAATATTGACAACTGAAACACCCAATTGGCAGCATACATACGGCTTGTAGGTATCGTCATCTTTGTATTTAGAAACCACACACCAATGGCTTCCGCCAAGATCAATATAATTAACCCTAATCCAAGTTGTATTGTTACAGACGATGAAAATACTCTTATAAGTTTATCTTTGTCTCCTTTTCCGAGTTCGTACGTAATAAACCTACTTATTGCTGCAGATAACGTTCCTGACATGACAGAAAACATAGCAACGACACCACCTACAACATTGTAAATACCGAAATCTTCAACACCCAATGTATGCAATACTACACGTGATGTATATAAGCTTACAGCCATCATGAACAGCATACGGAAATACAGCAAAAGTGTATTTTTTGCTATTCGTTTATTATTTTGTGCTGTATCAGTCATGTATTTTTATTTTGAGTGCATCAAAAGATGCACTCTATTATTTTGTTATATATAATTTAAATTTATCTCCCCTTATACATACTCTCATAATACTTCTGATAATCCCCAGAAGTAACGTTGTCCATCCATTCCTGGTTGTCGAGATACCAGCGAACTGTCTTCTCTATGCCTTCCTCAAACTGCAGGCTCGGCTCCCAGCCAAGCTCACGCTGCAGCTTGCTGCTGTCTATGGCATAGCGCATATCGTGGCCCTTGCGGTCGGTAACGTATGTGATAAGGTCCATGTCTTCACCTTCCTTACGTCCCAGCAGCCGGTCAACAGTGTTGATAACAACCTTTATGATATCGATGTTCTTCCACTCGTTAAAGCCGCCTATGTTGTATGTCTCGTTGACGTTTCCTTTGTGGAATATAAGGTCGATGGCACGGGCGTGGTCTTCAACATATAGCCAGTCACGCACGTTCTCGCCCTTGCCATATACCGGCAGTGGCTTACGGTGACGTATGTTGTTGATAAACAGAGGTATCAGCTTCTCAGGGAACTGATAGGGGCCATAGTTGTTAGAGCAGTTGGTTACGATAGTAGGCATACCGTAAGTGTCATGGAAGGCACGTACAAAGTGGTCTGAGCTTGCCTTGCTTGCGCTGTACGGGCTGTGAGGGTTATACTTGGTTGTCTCAAGGAAGAACTTCTCACCGTATGCCAGATGATGCTTTCCTGACGATGCATTTGTAGTAAACGGAGGCTCCACGCCTTCAGGATGTGTCAGCTCCAGTGCGCCATACACCTCGTCAGTAGATATATGATAAAATCTACATTCGATGTCTTCAGATTCACTAGAGAATGGCACAGTTGGCCTGCCATCAGCATCATTTATATAATACTCTTTAGAATGTCGCACATAATATGGTTCAGGTTGTTTTTCCCAATATATCTTTGCAGCCTGCAACAGACTGAGTGTGCCCATCACGTTGGTACGTGCAAAGGTGAACGGATCTTTGATGGAGCGGTCAACATGGCTCTCGGCAGCCAGATGGATTATACCGTCAACATGGTATTTCTCCATGAGCTGCTGTATTGTGTCGAAGTCGCAGATGTCGGCCTTCACGAACGTGTAGTTAGGCTTGTCCTCAATGTCCTTGAGGTTAGCCAGGTTGCCGGCATAAGTCAGCTTGTCGAGGTTGATGATGTGATACTCTGGATATTTGTTTACGAACAGGCGAACAACATGTGAGCCGATAAAGCCGGCACCGCCGGTGATTATTATGTTGCGTTTGAAAGTCATAATTTTTATTTTTTAGGAGTAAATGTTAATGTAGGAGTTAAGAAGCATGTTTAAGTGAAGAACGAAGAGTGAAGAGTGAAAAATCCAAATGCATTGAGGATTCTTGTCCAAAGATTGATAACTACAAGACTATTGGATTTTCTTGTCGCAAGCACTACGTTAGCTATTGTGCCGGCGGATCTGCGCTCCGCCGGTAAGAAGTATAAGGATTTGCAATCCGATAACTTCCTATTTTGCATTATATCACAATTTTACGCTAACTTAGCATTTTTTATCGTTCACTTAAATAAGCGGTATTTTAAGCGGATTGAAAATCCTAATACTCAATTCCGGCAGATTGCAAATCAGCCGGAACATTACTCTTGTGGATATTAATATTAATGTTTTATAGCGTCCATATTCTTCATGCACACTTTCAGTGAGTCAGTCCAGTACGGAATTGTGATGTCGAAGGTCTGCTTGATTTTGGTTTTGTCTAATACTGAATAGGCAGGACGGGTTACTGGACTGGGGAACTCGTTGCTGTGGCAGGGCTGTATGTCACATGACGTGTTGCCTGCCAGCTCGGCTATCTTCTTTGTGAAGTCGTACCATGAGCATACGCCCTCGTTGCTGAAGTGATAGATGCCTGCCTTGCTGTAGCCTGACGCAGGTGCTTCAGCAGCATAGTCGTTGAGCACTGCCTTTATGGTTTCTGCAAGGTCGTAGGCGTATGTAGGAGTGCCTGCCTGGTCGAACACCACGTTAAGTTGCGGCTTTGTGGCAGTGAGGCTAAGCATGGTCTTGACGAAGTTCTTGCCGAACTCAGAGTAGAGCCATGCAGTGCGGATGATTACATAGTCGCAGCCAACGCCCATGATGTTCTTCTCGCCTTCAAGCTTTGTCGCGCCATACACACCCGTAGGAGTGCCCTTCTGGTCCTCACGGCACGGAGTGTTGTAAGGATCACCGCCGAAGACATAGTCAGTAGAGATCTGAATGAGCAGTCCGCCAACTTCCTTCATGGCTTCAGCCAATATCTTTGGTGCATCGGCATTGAGCTTACGGCACAGCGCCTCGTCGCTCTCTGCCTTGTCCACATTAGTATATGCAGCACAGTTGACGATGCAGCCAACGCCGTTATCTTTTACGATACGGCGCACAGCCTCCGCGTCAGTGATGTCGAGTATGGTTGTCTCCACGCCTTCGGGAGCCACCACGTCTGTAAATATATATTTATAGTCTGTATCTTTGCTTATTATGCGCATCTCATTGCCTAACTGGCCGTTTGCGCCGGTAACTAGAATTTTCATATTTTTAATTTTTAGGAGTTAAGAAGCATGTTTAAGTGAAGAACGAAGAGTGTAGAGTGAAAAATCCATGTGCTTTGTGGTAAATAACCCACAAGAGTAATCATAATTTCTCCATTCTCAATTATCCATTCTCAATTATCCATTCTCAATTAAACAAACGGCGTTTCAAAGTCCTTCAGCAGCGGGTGCTTTGTGTCCTTTTCGCTCAATATGGCGCGGTCTGTAGGTATGCGCCAGTCTATGCCCAGTGAGTCGTCGAGGATGCTTATGCCGCCGTCGGCTTCGGGATGATAGAAGTTGTCGCACTTATATTGGAATACGGCTGTGTCGCTGAGCACGGCGAAGCCATGAGCGAAGCCCTTCGGGATGAAGAACTGGCGGTGGTTGTCCTCTGTCAGTTCAACGGCTACGTGCTTGCCGTATGTCGGACTGCCCTTGCGTATGTCTACTGCTACATCGAGCACCGCACCGCGCACGCAGCGCACCAGCTTACTCTGTGTGTATGGCGGACGCTGGAAATGAAGTCCGCGCATAACGCCATAGCTTGACATGCTCTCGTTATCCTGTACAAACTCTACATGGCCCACTTTCTCGTCGAACTCTCTCTGAGAGAAGCTCTCGAAGAAGTAGCCACGGTCATCCTTAAACAGACGCGGCTCTATTATCACCACGCCATCAATCTCTGTCTTTATTACGTCCATGAGTTTATTTTATACTTTTTAATTCGGATTTAAAGAAATCTGTTATGTCAAAATAAATATAGTTTTTCAACTGATTTTTAATTTAAAATCCATTGTTTTCTGTTGCGAAACTCAGCGGTTTATGTTAGAAAAACAAATGAGTTATGAGAGCCCCAACAAACCTCCTCCGTGGGGAGGCTTTTGCTTCTCGGTAGTTTGAGTAGTATTTTCTAAATGAAGAGCAGGCGCAAAAGCGCAAACGAAGTTCAGCGTTAGCTAATTAAAAATTAATAGTTAAAAGTGAAAAAACAAAGTTCGACGTAAGTCAATCCAAATGCTCTGTTAGTTCTTTTCGTAAGAGTTGGGGTTGCTATTGACTCTAACTTCTAGCCAACTTGTTGGCGATAACTTCTATAACTACTTTAACTCCTATCCGGATTCTGCATCTGTCCTTCTTTTTTCACCTCTATTCTTAGTAATTTATATTTACATATCTAGAACATAATCACCTTACAGTAACCTTATCACGTTTTTGCTCATTTTAGTCGATTTTCAACATATAATGAATGTTAATTTTTTGTCATCCAAAATTTGGATATTAACATTGTTAACGTTTTTTT
>UMHT01042887.1_pt1 | contig 10392 bp, 10 predicted proteins | sample 1965601 | NCBI WGS metagenome assembly UMHT01 (sample SAMEA4836105, study PRJEB28245) | human gut metagenome | biome: gut microbiome; material: fecal sample | place: Denmark | collected 2008 | reverse complement strand
TATAGCCTTTTTCCTTTGCAACTTTGGTGAGCAGTTTCTTTTGGTTGCCGATGCTGTAACTCTCGCCCTCCAAATTATCATCACGGGAAAGACGCTCATAGAGAAAAGCGGTTGCTTCACGGGATTTCTTGTTACTCGACTGTTTCATACTCGCTCCTTTCTTGGGACAGTCGAATAGCAAATTCACTTGTACACCTATATTATAACACAATCCGCTTTCTCTGTCCGCTGCCTCCCGAAAGGTCATTATAATTTTTCGCTTTCGGATTTCATCAGCCGGAGAAGAACTTCTCCTAAGGTCTGGGAACTTTCCTCTTTGAACACCGGCTCAACGATAAAGGAGCGATTGCCAATACGATAAGTCGAATCCAGAGTAAGCATCTCTGGATTTTTTGTTTTTTCAGGGTTTGTCTTTTTCGCTTGCATCGTAAAAATCCCCTTTCTTAAAAATCAAAAAATGAGCCAACGGATGGCTGCTGGCAGCAACCCACGGGAATCTCACCCCTGCATTCCTCATGCAGCCCTACTCATTGCCTGCGACGCTCTGAACGCTCGGACTTTGACGGTAAGGGAGTATCAGCCTGCCTGTATGTCATGGCCCGCAAGCAGCCGCGCTTGCATTGCGGCGTGGTGGTGATCGCTCCACTTTTCAAAGAAAAGCATCGTGGCGCACCCGCCGTCCGGCTCGATACAGACAGCAACGTATCCGTTTGCCCTATAATGCACCGCCATTGTCCTGCGGGCTTTCTTTGTCAAAGAACTAGAAAAGGCATCGTATGGAAAGGGGAACAGCACACGATGCCTACGTTGAATCAGGTCAAGTCAAAATCAAGGATAGCAATTATCAGTTTTGCTTCCAGACGATTGCGCAGTTCTTCATCAACTTGCAGACGAGGATAGCCGTCAGAGCCATAGCTCGTCCGAGTTGACAGTGCAGCAATGTAGCTAGAATAATGCCGGACTACCCGGCTCACTGCTTCGGCGTCTCCTGCAACAGCGGCAGCGATTATCGGGTAAGGAAGCAGCGATGCCCGTGTGTGCGCAGATTTAGTCATCCGCTTCACCTCCCATCAGCTTTTTCAGCAGCCGATAGGCTTTATACCTGCGAGTATTGACCGTTCTTCTGGCCATGCCCATGCACTTTGCTATCTGTTCGTCTGTCATCCATAGAAACCAGTGCATCATAAAAATTTCCCGGTCTTTTGGTGACAGCCGTAGAAGTGCTGTGGCCAATCGGTCGTTCTCGATTAGCACAACAGCATTTCCCACGGGAAAAGCCGTATACTCCCATGAGTAACGATCGTAAACTGCAAGCTGGGCCACGTCTGCCTCGGACAGTTCTTCCAAAGATGCAAAACGTTTTTGATGACGGCTGATCTGCCGATAGCCGTTACATGCCTCGCATTTCAACACCTTTTTGCAGTAGCTGTCAAAGGCGTGCTGCTTGTGTTCGTAGTAGCGGTTTGGTTTCAAGTTTTCACCTCCCCTCGTGCTGGGAGGCAGCTCTTTTCTTCCCCTTTCGCTCACTACTCGTTCACCAACGGGTTCATTTGGCTGATTTTTAAGATTGATATGAAAATTTTTCCTGCCGTTCATAGAATTGTTCCTTTCGTTCTGTTCGGGTTTATAGGCCGGAGCAAAACGAGGCGGAGAACGGCATCCGATACCCAATCGTAGGTTGTCAAAATGCGGGGCTTTATCGGATGTGAATTGAAGTATATAAAAAGCGAGCCACAACTCACTTCTATGAGTATGGCTCGCCCCTACGTTATTTGAATATTTTTTTAATTGGTGTTAGGGCTTTTCGAGTGGGCGGTAAGCCCCATTTTATTTTGCGCTCCTTTATTTTGATACTCTTATCCATATAGCTCTTTGCTTCAAATTATGAGCTATAACTCACACAATGTGAGTTGTATGGTTATTTATATGAGCGATAGCACACCCTACAATGAGGTAGAGGTGATGTATAATGAACAATCCTCTTGACTTGTTTGCATGGAAAGTGCGGTCAGAACGTAAGCGGCAGCATTTGACACAGAGAAAATTGGCTGAACGGCTCAATATGAACGCCCGTACAATCATAGATTTGGAAACCTGCCAGAGTAACCCCAAATTTGAAACGGTGGCTCTTGTCGCCAAAGAGTTAAATATCAGCGTGGATGCTGCCATTTTTCCAGACATGGTAAATCAGACGGTTTCAAAAACAGTTGTAGACTTCTTTGCCGGGAAAAGTGAGGCGGAAATTGAAAAATATATTGCGCTTTGCAAACAGGCAGAAGCATTTCAAAAAGACGAATAACGCGGCCGGGTTCGATGTGCCCGGCCGCGTTATTTTTTACCTATTTGTTTCTATGCGGACGGATTATGATATACGCACAATGGAACCTCCGCATCGCATACGCTGAATTTTGTTAAGCAAGGCTCCATCCAGACGCATTCTTTCGGATGTTGACAAACTCCTGATAAATGCCGGGCTGCTTCAAAAGTTCTTCGTGCGTGCCCTGCTGTGCAATCTGGCCGTTGTCAATGACCAAAATCTGATCGGCATTCTGGATGGTATTCAGACGGTGGGCGATTACGAGAATTGTCTTGCCCTTTACCAGCTCCGAGATGGCCTCCTGAATATAGCTTTCGTTATCAGTATCTACGCTTGCGGTAGCTTCATCCAAAATGATGATAGGGGCATCTTTCAAGATGCAGCGTGCAATCGAGATGCGCTGCTTTTCACCGCCGGAGAGTGTAGCACCGCCTTCACCAACTACGGTCTGGAATCCATCAGGCAACGCCATGATGAAATCATAGCAGCGGGCCTTCTTAGCAGCTGCATAGACTTCTTCCTCTGTGGCGTCCGGTTTGCCTATGCTGATATTGTTGTAAATGGTATCTTGGAATAAGTACACTCGCTGGAATACCATGCTGATCTGCTCCATCAGCTCTGCCAAAGGCACGTTCCGAATGTCCATACCTCTTATTATTATGCTACCAGATTTTACATCCCAAAGCCGAGCCAGCAAATTGGCAATAGTAGACTTTCCGCTGCCAGAAGGTCCGACTAAAGCAGTCATAGAATCTTTCTTCATGGCAAAGCTGATATGATGCAGAACTTCTTTGTCCTGATAAGCAAATACAACATCGTTAAACTGAACTTCTGGCTGTCCCGGCTGTGCCTGTGCAGGAAGATGCTGCTTGCTCGTGTCGGGAAGTTCAGGCTCATTCAGGACTGCTTCAATGCGGTCAAGAGCTGCATTCATAACGGTAAGGCGAGATGCTTCCCCATAAAGAGCTTTCAGCGGTCCAAAGAGGTCAAACACAAACAGCAGAACACCAAGCACATAGGCCAGCGGAAGTGCGCCGCGCTGTTCCAATACAATCGACAAGCCGAAAATCGCCGCAATACCAATGCCGTAAAGGATATTCAGACTCATTGTCCATGGTGTCATTTTCTGCTCAAAAGCAAGGGAGGTGTTTCTGGAACGCTGGAAATTGTCAGTCAATTCTTCTGATTTTTCGCCCAGCAGGTTGTAGCTCTTGATGACGCCAATGCCCTCCACAAAGGATAGCACCGCATCGGTCAGCCGTTCGCTCTGCTCCTGCCGCTCTGCGGCTTCCCGCAGGGAAACCTTGTTCATTCCTTTTGACACCAGCCATGCCAGAACCGTGACGGCGGCAGCAATCAAACCAAGCTGTACGTTCAAATAAAACATGAATACCAGCAGAATCAAGGAGGACAGTAGATAGCCCATCATGTTGCCCAGCGTACTCATAGCGACTTCTTCAATGAATACCATATCCGTGCTAAGAACAGAGCTGATTTTGCCAATGTTGCCGGAAGTAAAATAGCCCATCGGAAGTTTCCGCAGATGGCTGCCCAGTTCCATGCGTTTATCCGCAAACATCAAATATCCTGCGGCACTTTGCAGGCTGTCGCTGAGGTAATGAACAAGCATTTGCACCAACACTGCTGCGGCAAGTCCAAGGCCGATATAAAGGCAAGTCTGGCTGGTCAGTGTGTCAGCTGCAAAGCGGCTTAAAACTACAAAGGCAAGAACGATTGGCATTTTTGACAAAATGGATTCCAAAAACGCACAAACGAATGCACCTTGAATACGGCCTTTATAACGGCCGGAGAGTTTCAAAATTCTTGAAAACATCGCAAACATTTAGGCTCCCTCCTTTGCAGTGTGTACTTTCCATTCGGCACTGTCCTGTGCGGCTTTCCACAATTTCTGATATTCAGGGCAGGAGCGAATCAAATCCTGATGCTTACCCGCTGCTACCAATTTTCCGTGGTCGATGACACAAATTTGATCGGCATTCATAATGGCGGGCAGTTTGTGAGCAATCACCACGAGGGTCTTGCCTTTTACAAGTTCTGCAATGGCTGCTTCCATCTTTTCTTCATTTTCGGGGTCAGCATAGGCTGTTGCTTCATCAAGAACTACAATGGGGGCATCCTTTAAGATTGCTCGCGCCAGAGAAATACGCTGACGCTGACCGCCGGAGAGCATTTTTCCGGCATCGCCTGCCATGGAGTGAATGCCCTGCGGAAGTTTTTCAATGAACTCCATGCACTGAGCTTTCTTTGCGGCCTCTATTACTTCTTCATCCGTTGCAGTCAACCGACCGAGCCGGATGTTTTCCAGCAGAGAAGTATTAAACAAATACTGATCCTGCGCCACATAGGAGATACGACTGTTCAATGCTTCAAGGCTCATATCGCAAAGTTTCTGTCCGCCGATGGAAATGCGGCCCTTTTGCGGGTCATAATAGTGAATCAGCAGTTTTGCCAAGGTACTCTTGCCGGAGCCTGATTCACCGACAAGAGCAGTTTTTTGTCCAGCCTTTGCCGTAAAGGAAATATCATGGAGAACTTCATCCTCAACCACCGCGGGCTTTCCATCCGGGCCGGGCTGTGTTGTCTGGTAAGCGAAAGAAACATGGTCGTAAGTAATGGTGTCATCTATTCCATGGAATCTATCATTCGTCTGCTGAAGTTCCGGCGCATCCAACACCTGCTCCAATGCGGAGATTTTATAGTTGAGCTGGGGCATGGTTGGCAGAAAGCCAAGAGATTTCAGCAGCGGCATACCGATACTCAAAGAAAGACACAGCACCAAAATCAAATTGGGCAGAGCCGACCAGCCGCAGAGGACAAACCATGCACCCACAGGCAGGGTCAGGATGATGGTACAAGGAAGCAGGCTGCTGTAAATCGCCATCCACGGCCATGCCGCCCTATACCATGCCAGTGTATAGTTCCGATAATCTGATATATCTTTGCGGAACCGTTCGTAAGAATCTGCATCTTTATTGAAAACCTTGACGACTTCCATACCGTTGATGTACTCAATAATGGTATTGTTCATCTTTTGCCCGGCCATATAGTAAGGTCCCATTTTCTTCATACCAACGGAATACATCGTCATCATGGCAACTAAGCTAAGCGGAATGGATGCCAAAGATAACAGTGCCAGCTTCCAGTCTACAAAGAACATTGCCACATAAACTGCAATGGGAACCATCAGGTTGGCGATGCCCTCCGGCATAGAGTGTGCCAGCAGAACTTCCAGACTGTCTACATCGTCCACGAACAGCTTTTTCACGGTGCCAGTGCCTTTGTCCTGAATAACACCCAGCGGCAGTTTTTCAAACCGTTTTTGCAGAGCCGTCCGCAGGCGGAGCAGCGTGTCATAAGCTGCTTTATGAGAGAGATTCAGGCCCCAGCCATAGAAAAGAGCTTGCAGCATCAGACATACCAAGACCAGTATGACATGCTGGATGATAAAGGAAGCAGTGATTGCCTCCCCCATGACCAGCGGTGCAATTACCTGATATGCCAGCACAAAGGGAAAAACACCCAGCAGAACACTGACCAGCACGATGGCTGTTGCAGCATAGAGGCCTTTTTTATGAGGTCCGGCATATTCAAATACTTTTTGGAACATAAGTCCAACCTCCTATCATGTGAAATATTTTTCAGAAAGAGATTTCAAAACCGTTGGCGATAACTGCTGATTTTGAATTGTTCCATCATCATCCAGTTGCACAACCTCTGTGCAGGTACGGACAATAAATTCAAAATCATGAGAAACCACGAACACGATTACCCCGGAATCGGAAAGTTGTTCAATCAGCTTGCTGACACGCACCATAGAATCATAATCCAAGCCGCTGGTGGGCTCGTCGAAGTAGATTACGGGGCTGTCCTTTACGATTGCCACTCCAATGGTAACCCGTTGTTTTTGACCGCCTGAAAGCGATGCTGGGTGTCTTTCCCGATAGTCCGACAGTTCCAATGCGTTCAATACTGCATCTATTTTTTCTTTGAAATTTTCCTGCATTCCAAGGGAAAGTTCTTCTTCCACGCTGCTGGCAAAGAGTTGATAGTCTGTATCCTGCATAACAAGATAGGAAAGTGACCGCCGCTGCCGGGGTGTGAGCTTTTTTCCATCAAGACGAACTTCTCCATGCCGCTGTTTCAACAGGCCAGTCAGAATAGACAGGAGCGTTGTTTTTCCGGCACCATTATGGCCTAAAATGCCTATCACGTCCCCCGAATGAGCTTCAAAGCTGACATTTTGGAATACTTTTGGTCCTTTCTTGTAGGCAAAGCCTAAATCGTGGACTTCTAGTAAGTGCGTTGTATTTTGAGAATGCGGCTTTTCCTGATAATGCTCTGCATCACGTTCCGGGTATGCGGTTCGCAGACCATAAGAAATTCGTGTTTCTTCGGGCAAAGAGCAAAACTGTTCCCTTGTAAACTCATGCTCAATTTTTCCATTCTGCATCAGAAAAGCTCTGTCAATCAAATCTCGCAGATAGTAAAAGCGGTGTTCTACTACAAAAATGGTATAGCCGGCACTCTTGAGCTTTTCCATGATTTCAGCAAGCCGTTTGGTGGCGGCATAGTCCAGATTGGCCGATGGTTCATCAAAGATGTAGACCTTTGGGGCAAGCGCATAAACAGAGCCAATCGCAATCTGCTGTTTTTCTCCGCTGGATAACGCAAAAATACTTCGATTCAGGTATTCGACCAACTCCAATTCTTTGGCTGCTCGTGCAATTCGGTCAATGGTTTCCTCACGGGCCAGTCCGAGATTTTCACAGCCGAACGCCAATTCTCGTGTGGTATCGGTCATAAAAAACTGTGAGCGTGGGTCTTGAAAGACAGTTCCTACCTGTCCGGCCAGTTCGGAGGGCTTCATTTCCAAAAGCGAATGTCCATCCATAAGCAGATCGCCTTTAATTTCACCGGGGTAAAAATGTGGAATAAGTCCATTGAGGGAACGAATCAACGTTGTCTTGCCGCAGCCACTTCGCCCGGTCAGAAGAATAAACTCGCCGGTCCGTACAGTCATGTCAATGCCGCGGAGGGTAAAATCTTTGCTTTCTTCATAACGAAAGCTGAAATTCTGGAATGAGATCATCGTCATACCCTCCATAAAATGATTTTGCCGATTTGGGTCTGGTCAATAAAAAGCAGTCCGACCAAAAAGAGGATACCAAGCAGTGATACCACAATTTCCGGCCATGCAAAACGAATCGGGCGCAGTGCATACCGCTTACATTCCAATTCCAGACCACGCGTTGTGCCGGAGGCCGCCAGTTCATCGGTAACTTTCAAGCAGCGCATCAGCAACGGTATCAAAATGTACTCTATGGTTGCTAATGGGTGACATACCCGCTTCCACACTGTATCGCTGATACCGCGAATATCCATTGTGCTTCGGATTTGCCGATATTCAATCCGTAGGGTAGGAATATAACGGAACATGACCACAAGCGGAATCGTAACTGCCTGCGGCAGCCGCATTCTTTGGAGGGCTACCATCAAGTCATCCATATAAGTGGTCCGCAATATCCAGAGCCCCATCATTACAATGGGAATCAGTTTCAGAACGGTCACGCCAAATACGCTCATAATCACGCTCAAAACTGGAACTTGCACATAGCGGAGCAAGGCATTAAGATAAGCCACAACGATATAAGTTATTATCATTTTTGCGGCCCATTTTCCGCCATTACCTAAGGCAATGAACAGCCCATAAACCAGCATGAGCGCAAGGCTGACCACTTCTCCGGCCAGAAAATAACTGACAAAACCGATACAGACTAAGAGAAGAATTTTGCAGCGCGGGTCCAGAAGCGCAGTTCCATGAAGGGGCTGTCGCTCAATAATTTGTTTGATTTGTGTTTCATCCATTCTGATGCCTCCTTATCAACAGCAGAGCGCGGGACTACTTCCAGCCCCGCGCTCTGAAATCAGGCAGCCCGTTTGCCTGCGTTTGTATGATGGATTTTCAGGGGGCTGTTCTTGTTATTTTACAGAAACGAGTCCAGCCTTGATGAAATGCTTTTTCAATGCTTTCTGGCCGATAAATCCGCCAATCAGGCCGCCCACCAGTCCAGCAGCAACAATGACTACCAGCATGGGAACAGAAGTGATATTGAGCATTCCCTGAATGTACTCCGGGGCAATATTGTTTTTCTCCATTGCGCCAACAAACGCACTTTGAAGAAATTTGATGGGGCAGATAGCACTAAAAGCAAAAATAGCACTGAACAGCGCATAGGCCGCCATCATGGACTTCATTGTGATTTCATTTCGGCCCATGATCAGAAAATCGCAGATGACACCGCCAATTACCAAGCCGATGGGAATGAACCAGAAAGCACCTACCAGCAGGAACAGGATAGCCTGTATTGCGGCACAAATGGTAAACACGCCTTTCTTCGGAACTTTGGCCAGCAGAAGCATCATAACGATGCCATTCGGAATAGCCACAACGGACGGATAAAACACGTTGGTCACTGGGCCAGCCACGCTCATAATAGTGCTGATAATCATGCAGATAATCCACATGAGCGCTGTCAGGATGCCAATGAGAATAAAGTCTTTCGCATTCAACTTTTGTTTCATTTTTATGCCTCCTCGCTTTTATCGGAAAATAAAAAATGCGATGTGGTTATTTGAAACTAACCACATCGCAAATTGTACCAATTTAGATTATCAAATCCAACCCAAAACCTACCCGTTTTGACCCAAAAACAGTCAGGAGCTACTTTTTATGGGTATCAAATCGGCTTTCACGGTAGTTCTTTGGTGCCACACCATATCGCTTTTTGAAAGCGGCGGCAAGATTGCTGGGCTTTCCGTAGCCAACGATTGCTGCAATCTCGCTTACATTTCGGTCCCCCTCCAATAGCAGCTGTGCTGCCTGTGTCAAACGCTGTTCAATTATGTATTGATGAATAGGCATACCATAAAATGATGAAAAACCGCGTGTCAATTTTGTTGTGCTTAAATGCACCAGCTGGGAAAGTTCTTCACAGGATGGGGCAAACGCAAGCTGACTGTCTATAATCCGTTTAGCTTCCATAATGGCAGTCCGTTCCGTTCTGGACATGGAAACGTTTTTTCCCATTAGAATATCCAATTCAAGGACTTCGCCTAAATAAATAGACAATAGCTCCAGAAGTTTTCCGTCAAGATATAAGTAACCCAATCCTCCACGGTATTGTGTAAATTGGCTTGTTTCCGCTAGAATTTGTTCCATGATGGGGGTCACAGGAACTTTTGAAATGCCATCAAGAAGTTTCTTTTCGTAAGCCGTTGCTTCCTGCCCATCAAAATAATCTGTGAGCAGCTGCGAGAAATAGGCAATCGGAATTTTTATACTCTTAAATGAAAAATTGCTATCCTTTTTATAGCAGGCATATTCGGTTCCACCATGTCCCGCATAGATGCAGGATTCATTTTTTTGAATCGTAATGGAACGCTTTTCATCCATGATGCCCCAAGAGATTCCATCATTCAGGCAGAAGATAATCTGCATATAATCTTTACTGACGGTTCCTTGTACATTCATATCCGACTGGTAACACATTTGCCAATCCGAAAAGATGATGCCGTGCTTGATTTGGGTCTGAGCAATTCGTCCTTTCCCCATATCAGACGGAATATCCATTGAAATCGTTTGGGGCGAATTGGCTATCAGGTCGTTGTATAGCTTACCAAGATAGTGACTTCCGTGCGTCATAGGATGAGGTTCACCTCCCATTTTGGTTAGTCTGTGCTAATTATGATACTTTATTTTTGCATCACAGTCAAGATGTAGCCAAAAGACAGGGTTTGAATTGTAGTATTAGTAGAGGGGACGGTTTAGGGGAGAACTTACAGAGCAAGCATAGGGAGTGTAGCCACTCCCTGCAGAAATGCTTGCTGGGGAGTACCCCAGACCCCCAAGAAACGAGGTGAAACTATGACGAACCGAACCCGAAAAATTGTCCTGCGGGTTCCCGTGACGCCGGAGGAACAGGAACTTATTCGGCAGAAGATGGCTCTGCTACACACACGGAATTTTTCTGCCTACGCCCGGAAGATGCTGATAG
>UMHT01047374.1_pt1 | contig 10439 bp, 7 predicted proteins | sample 1965601 | NCBI WGS metagenome assembly UMHT01 (sample SAMEA4836105, study PRJEB28245) | human gut metagenome | biome: gut microbiome; material: fecal sample | place: Denmark | collected 2008 | reverse complement strand
TGGACACGCCGTTGATGCTGTTGGCGGTGTAGGCGCAGATGTTTGCCATGCGCACCTGATTGTCGCCGATCAGTGCCATATAGTCGATCTTGCCCTTGTCGCCGGGGAAGACCTTCTCCAGCTCTGCGCGGGCGCGGCGGTCCATCTCCACCACGATCTGGTAGATGCGGGGCAGGGTCATCTTGAAGATATCCACGTTCCACTTTTCCAGAGCCTCAGCCATGACGGTGTGGTTGGTGTAGGAGAAGACCTTCTGGCAGATGTCGAATGCCTTGTCCCAGCCAAAGCCGCACTCATCCAGCAGAATGCGCATCATCTCGGGGATGGCGAGGGTGGGGTGGGTGTCGTTCAGCTGGATGGCCACCTTGTCGGGCAGGTTCTCGAGGGTCGCATAGCTGGACAGGTGGTTCTGGACGATATCGCCGATGGATGCGGCAGACAGGAAGTACTGCTGGCGCAGGCGCAGGATCTTGCCCTCAACATGGTTATCGTTGGGGTACAGCACCTTGGAGATCAGCTCTGCATTGGCGTTCTTGCTCATTGCAGTGTTGTAGTTGCCCAGAGAGAAGCTGGACATATCAAAGTCCGGGGCCTTTGCCTGCCACAGGCGCAGCTTTGCAACGCCCTTGCCGTCGTAGCCCTGCACATACATATCAGAGGGAACAGCCATGACGCTGTTGTAGTTGGTGTGCTGGATATAGTGGAAACCGTTGTCCCAGTTCTCGTGGATCTCGCCGTCAAAGCGCACTTCCACAGCCTGATCGGGGTGGCTCTGCAGCCAGACCTGACCGCCGGGCAGCCAGTTGTCGGCACGCTCCTGCTGCCAGCCGTCCACGATCTTCTGCTTGAAGATGCCGTACTCGTACAGGATGGAGTAGCCGGTGCCGCAGATGCCGGTGGTGGCCATGCCGTCCAGATAGCAGGCAGCCAGACGGCCCAGACCGCCGTTGCCCAGACCTGCATCCGGCTCTTCCTCAAAGATGCTGTCAATGTTGATATCAGCGTCGGACAGGGCCTTTTTTGCCACCTCGTCCAGACCCAGGTTCAGCAGGCTGGTCTTCAGGCTGCGGCCCATCAGGAACTCCATGCACAGGTAATACACCTGCTTGGTGCCGGTGCCAATGGCCTTGGACTGGAACTTCTTGTGGTTCTCACTCATCATCTGGCGGCAGATCAGAGCCAGAGAGCGGTAGATCTGCTGGTTGGAAGCAACGCTCAGCTCCACGCCGTACTCGCTGGTGAGCTTGTCCTGAAGAAGTTTACCGAATTCTTTCGATGTCATAAAGGTACTCCTATCCGCATAAGTTTTCAGCTTTGCTAAAATAATTGAAATAATTGGCACCTGCAGGCACTTTCCCTCACTTGCTCTGCCGCCAACATAACAAAGATATTATAATATGGCAGAATGACAAATGCAAGGAATCAGGGGATTTTTTCTGTAACTGACATTTTTTTATTGAACTTTCTGATAAATATGCCAAAATTTCAAAAAATACACTTTTTCTTGATGCTTATTTATATTATAATAAGGAAAGAAAGCTGTGTTCCGAAACATTTTCGGGGACAAACTCCGGGAGAAATGTGCCGGGTAACTCGCCCGGCGGGTGACAAGACACCAAAACGGTACCGGGAACGGTACCGTTTCCCGGCAAAAATCAGAAGATCACTGCCCGCTGCGGGCAGAAAAGGATAAAAAGGGGAAACAGATATGGTCAACAAGGTACGGGTGAACATTGCAGGTACGCCGTATGCCATTGCTACGACGGACCCGGAAAAATATATTTTGTCGCTGGCGAAAAAGCTGGATGAAGACATCACCAAGCTTTTGGACGATAATGCGAATCTTTCGGTGACTAAGGCGGCGGTGTTCTGCGCCATGGATTATCTGGACGAATACCGCAAGAGCACCGGCAGTGCTGAGAATATGCGCAGCCAGATCCAGGATTACATTGCGGATGCTACCCGCGCAAAGCTGGCGGAAGATAAGGTCAAAGCAGAGAATGAGGTGCTGCGGCGGGAAGCTGCCGCCCTGCGCGAACAGCTGGAAAAGATGCGCAATAAGGAAGCCCGGCGCGAGGAGCGCGCCCAGCAGGCGGCACAGCAGTCTGCTGCCGAGGGCGAAGCGGACAAGGCGGAATAAGCCGTTTACAGGATAAAGGAGAAGTATGTCAAAGATCGAGATCCTTGCCCCGGTGGGCAACGAAGAAATGCTGCGTGCCGCTGTATTCAGCGGTGCCGACGCAGTGTATCTGGGTTTTTCGGGTTTCAATGCCCGCACCAGTGCCAACAATTTTAACGCGGATACGCTGAAAGATGCGGTCGCCTTCTGCCATGCGCGGGGCGTGGCTGTGCATGTGGCGCTGAACACCACCGTCTATGGCGGCGAGCTGCCCGCGCTGGAACAGGCCATCCGTGCCGTTGCAGCCAGCGGTGCCGATGCGGTCATCTGTCAGGATCTGGCAGTGGCAACGCTGATCGGTAAAATTGCACCGCAGCTGCCGCGCCACGGCTCCACCCAGATGAGCGTGCACAGCCTGCAGGGTGCACTGGAGCTCAAGGAGCTGGGCTTCACCCGCGTGGTGCTGGCCCGTGAGCTGAGCATGCCCGAGGTGGAGCATATCACAAAGCACTGCGGCATCGAGACCGAGTGCTTCGTGCACGGCGCGCTGTGCATGTGCGTCAGCGGCCAGTGCTACATGTCGGCCTTTCTGGGCGGACGCAGCGGCAACCGCGGTTCCTGTGCCGGCCCGTGCCGCCTGCCGTTTGAGGCAAATGCCCTGCCGGAGGGCAAGCCGGGCCGCCTGCACCACCTGTCCTTAAAGGATAATTCGGTCATTGATAAGCTGGACAAGCTGCAGGCGCTTGGCGTGGCATCGGCAAAAATCGAGGGCCGTCTGCGCACGCCGGAGTATGTGGCGGCGGCAGTCAGCGCCTGTCTGGCAGGCCGCGAGGGCCGCGCCTACGACCGCGACCTGTTGAAGAATGCTTTCAGCCGTTCCGGCTTCACCTCCGGCTATCTGGATGGAAAGATCGACGGCACCATGTTCGGCGTGCGCAGCGAAGCAGATGCAGAACAGACCAAAAAGACCCTGCCCATGCTGCGGGAGCTTTACCGCCGTGAGCGCAGCCGCGTGCCGGTAAAGATGAAGCTGGAAATTGAAGAGGGCGGCGAAAAGCTCACTGTCACCGATGCAGACGGCAGCAAGGCCTTTGCCTATGGGGATGCAGAGCCGCAGCCTGCCCGTACTGATCCCACCGAAAGCCTGCACCGCAGCCTTGCCAAGACCGGCGGCACGCCTTTTGCGGTGGAAGATCAGGATATTACCGTGGAAATGGACGGCGGGCTGTGGTTCGTGCCCGGCAGTGCCGTCAATGAGCTGCGCCGGGAAGCGCTGGATGCCCTGCTGAAAAAGCGGGAAGTGCTGCGCCCGTGGCCCACCACCGAGGAGCATGTGCCTGCCCTGCCGCTGCGCACCCTGCCGCCCCACCGTACCCTGCGTGCCCGGTTTGAGAGCTGGGAGCAGGTGCCGGAGCGGGCGCTTGACGGCATCGAGTATCTCATCCTGCCCATTGCGCAGGCCGACCGCGTGCCCCGGGAATGGCGGGCAAAGACCCTTTTGGAACTGCCCCGGGTCATGTTTGGCAAGCTGGAAGAGGATACCGCCCGCCGCATCGCGGCCACGCAGGACGCCGGTTTTGCAGGCTATGAGGTGAGCAATATCGCCCACCTGCGCCTGTGCCGGGGCCTACCCATGAGCGGAAGCTTTGGCCTGAACATCACGAACCAGCTGGCCGCGCAGTTCTACGCGGACAACGGCCTTGGCTCCATGCTCATCCTGCCCGAGGTGAAGGACAGCGACATCAGCACCATTGCGCCCACCCATAACGGCAGGCCGGTGCCCACCGGCGTGCTGGTGTACGGCCATATGCCGCTGATGATCACCCGTGCCTGCCCGCTGCAGAACATCCACGACTGCGCCCACTGCGATAAGACCGGTGTGCTGACCGACCGCAAGGCAAAGAAGTTCCCGGTGCGGTGCGGCCTTGGTGTGCGCACCATCTACAATCCCGTACCTATTTATATGGGAGATAAGCCGGGCGCTTTGACGGTGGACTACGGTGTGGCTTACTTCACGCTGGAAAGCCGGGAGGAAACGGCCAAAATTCTGGAGATGATCCGCACCCATGCACCCTTTGAAGGTGATTTTACCCGTGGGTTGTATTTTAAAGGTACGAACTGAAACTCCTTCCGTCATTGCTGACGCAATGCCGCCTCCCTGAGGGAGATGTCGAGCGTATGCGAGACTGAAGGAGTTGCTATAAAATCAAAACGAGGTATACTATGGAACCCATCACAGTAAAATATAAGGTATTGGACACCCGTGCCAAGGTGCCCTCTTACGCAACCCCCGGCTCTGCTGCAGCCGACCTGTGCGCCGTACTGGACGCGCCGCTCACCCTTGCCCCCATGGAGCGGGCACTGGTGCCCACCGGCCTTGCCATCGAGCTGCCCGGCCCCCACAGCGTGGCACTGGTGTACGCACGCAGCGGCCTTTCCATCAAGCACGGCCTGTGCATGGCCAACGGCGTGGGCGTGGTGGACAGCGATTACCGCGGCGAGCTGAAGGTGCCCATGGTCAATCTGGGCAGGGAAGCCTACACCATTCAGCCCGGTGAGCGTGTGGCCCAGCTGTGCATCGCACCGGTGTACACCGCTGCCTTTGTGCCTGCCGAAGAGCTGGGCGATACCCAGCGCGGCGAGGGCGGCTTTGGCTCTACCGGAAAGTGAGATGGAATCATGAACCTGATCTTAGCTTCCGGCAGCCCGCGCAGGCGGGAGCTGCTCTCCTTATATACCACCAATTTCACCGTCTGCGTCAGTGACTTTGACGAAAGTGCGGTGCAGGCCGCTACGCCTGCCCATCTGGTGGAACAGCTGGCCCGAGGCAAGTGCCTTGCTGTTTCGGCCCAGCACCCGGGCGCTGTGGTCATCGGCTGTGATACGGTGGTGGATGTGAACGGCGAGGTGTTCGGCAAGCCCCACAGCGAAGAGGACGCAAAGCGGATGCTGCGCGCCCTTTCCGGTGCCACCCACGAGGTGCACACCGGCGTGTGCATCTCGGACGGTGCGCGCACTGAAAGCTTTGTGGACAGCTGCCGCGTTACCTTCTTCCCGCTGGGTGAAGAGGAGATCGACTTCTACGCTTCCACCGCCGAACCCTACGATAAAGCCGGTGCCTATGCCATTCAGGGACGGGCGGCCCTCTGGCTGGACCGTATCGAGGGCGACTACTACACCATCATGGGTCTGCCGGTGAGCCGCACCGTACAGCTGCTGGCACATTTTGTGTGATAAAACTGGAAAAAACGAAGAAAACTTGCGCAAACGCTTGAGAAATCATTGCCTTGCGGCTATAATAGAACTGTGTTATTCTGCGCAAAGGCGGCACAAAAGGGCTGCCGGATGTTCTGGCGCTATAGATAAAATGGGAAGCATAAGGAGAATTTTTACAATGGGCCTGTTTTCTAAAGATGTAGGTATCGATCTGGGTACCGCAAATACTCTGGTATATATGAAGGGCAAGGGCATCATCATGCGGGAGCCTTCGGTCGTGGCTGTGGATACCAAGACCGACGAGGTGCGCTGTGTGGGTGCCGAGGCAAAGGCTGTCATTGGCCGTACCCCCGGCAGCATCGTGGCTGTGCGTCCGCTGAAGGATGGCGTGATCGCTGACTTTGACATCACCACCAACATGCTGGAAAATTTCCTCAAGAAGGCATGCGGCAACAGCATGTTCTCCCGCCCCCGCGTGGTCATCTGCATCCCGTCCGGCGTTACCGAGGTGGAGCGCCGCGCTGTGCGCGAAGCTACCCTGAAGGCCGGTGCCCGTCAGGTGTCCGTCATTGAGGAACCCATGGCAGCAGCCATCGGTGCGGGCCTGCCCATCAGCGAGCCTACCGGCAGCATGATCGTGGATATCGGCGGCGGCACGGCTGAGATCGCTGTGATCTCTCTGGGCGGCATCGTGGCCTCCCGCAGCGTGCGCATGGCAGGTGATATGTTCGATCAGGCCATCATCGCCTTCATCAAGCGCAAGTACAACCTGCTGATCGGTGAGCGCACCGCAGAGCAGATCAAGATCGAGATCGGCTCCGCCTATGCGCTGGACCCCGAAATGACCATGGAGATCAAGGGCCGTAACCTCGTGGACGGCCTGCCCAAGAACATCGTCGTCCACTCTGAGGATGTGCGCGAAGCTCTGCTGGAATGCCTGGTCAAGATCACCAGCGCCATCAAGGAAACGCTGGAGCGCACCCCGCCGGAGCTGAGTGCGGATATCATCGACCGCGGCATCACCCTGACCGGCGGCGGCGCACTGCTGCGCGGTCTGGATCAGCTGATCCAAAGCGAGACCGGCATCGACGTACACATTGCGGAAGACCCGCTGGACTGCGTGGCTAAGGGTGCCGGTGCGGTGCTGGATCATGTGGATGTCCTGCATGACGTGCTGGACACCGACGGCGGCCACATGTAACACGGGCAAGGCCCACACTTGCGGAAAAAGGCTCTTTTGCGCAGCGTCTGCGCTGATTTCCGCTGCAAACAATGTCTCTTGCGCGGATGGCAGGGCTGTCCGCGCTTTTCTTATGGCATGGCATCCACCCGAAACAGGAGGGTACTCCCTTGAAGGATTTTTTTGACACATGGAAATTTAAGATACTGGTAGCCGTGGCGGTATTTCTGGTGGGCATTATGGCCTATGCCGGTGCCAACGGACGGCTGACTGCTGCCCCGCAGGAACTGCTGGGCGTGGTGCTGATGCCGCTCCAGAAGGTCACATCGGCACTGAGCGGCGGCATTGGCTCGGTGTGGGAAAAATACACCAGCATCGATGAGGTCATGGAACAGAACGAACAGCTGGAAGCGGAGAATGCTGAGCTGCGCCAGCAGATCGTGGACTACGACCGCATCAAGGCGGAGAACGAAGCCTACAAGGCACTGGCCCGCATTCAGGATTCCAACACCGAAGCAAGCTATATTTCTGCCTTTGTGATCGGCCGCGACCCGCTGGATGAGTTCGGAGGCTTTACGCTGGACTGCGGCACGGTGAACGGCGCAGCCGTGAACGATGCCGTGATCAGCGATAAGGGCTATCTGATCGGCATGGTGGTGGAAGCCGATACCACCAGCTGCAAGGTGATGACCATTCTGCACCCCAGCTTCAGCGCTGCGGGCGTGGTATCCCGCACGCGGGAAAACGGCATTATCAATGGCAGCACCGATTATGCCGGTGACGGCCTGTGCGTGCTGACCAATCTGGAACGCGCCACTGAGACGAAGATGGGCGATCAGGTGATCACCACCGGTCTTGGCGGAGTGTTCCCGCCGGATCTGCTGGTGGGAACCGTGCAGAAGGTGGAGCCGGAAGTCAGCGGCAAATCTTCCATTGCAGTGGTGCGCCCGGGTGCAGACCCGCGCACGGTCAAGCACGTATTCGTTATTACCGACTATTAAGGGGGCGCATTTGTATGGAATCACGCCGCATGCGCAGCCGCAGCCAGATCCTGAAATGGGTCTGCTACGCGGTGGCACTGTTTGTGTGCGCGGCACTGCAGACGACCCCCGGCCTGCTCCAGCTGGGGCAGGCAAAGCCGCTGTTCATTCTGCCGCTGTGTCTGGCTGTGGCCGTGTATGAAGGCGAGTTTGCAGGTGCGCTGTTTGGTGCCGTGAGCGGCCTTTTGTGGGACTACACCGCCGGGCGCACCGTGGGTATGCTGGCGCTGGAACTGCTGTTGCTCTGCTTTGCGCTTTCGGTGCTGGTTCAGGTGTATCTGCAGGGCAGCACATGGAACTTTGCGCTCATCAGCACCGGCACGGCCCTTGTGGTACTCTCGCTGGACTGGCTGTTCTTCTACTACATGCCCGGCTACAGCTGGGCGCTGAGCCGCTGGCTGACCTTTGTGCTGCCTTCGGCCATGATGACGCTGGTGCCGTCGCTGGTGCTGTTCAGTCTGGTGCGGCACATTTACAGCGCATTCAAAATCGACAACGGCGTAGTCTGAACCGCCGGAGGAAACGCGGATGAACCAAAACGAACGAAAAACCGTTGCGCGCCGGATGATCCTGCTCATTGCAGTGGCATGTGTTATCATGGGCCTGTACGTGATGCGGCTGATCTTTCTGCAGCTGGTCAACGGCGACGACTTCAAGGCCAAGGCCACCAATACCACCGACTATAACTTTACGGTCACGGCGGCCCGCGGCGATATCGTGGACAGCGCCGGGCGGCGCATTGCCACCACAACCACCAGCTACAATGTGGTCCTCAACAAACTGCTGATGGGCGACCGGGATCTGGACACCATGCTGCAGCAGATCGTGGAGCTGCTGCGTGCGAATGGCGAGAGCTGGAATGATACGCTGCTGATCGGTCAGGCGGACGCAGCAGGCAATTACGCCTTTACGGACGATGACACGTCCACCAGCGACCAGAAGCAGCTGGCAGACATGAAGGAAACGCTTGGTCTGCAGCAGTACGCCACCGCCAACGATGTAATGGAAATGCTGGTGGAAAAGAACGATCTGCAGGATTTTTCGCCGGAATGGCAGCGTGTGCTGGCCGGCATCCACTACGAGATGGATCGGCAGGCGTTCTCCAATGTGAACAATTTTGTCATGGCGGAGAACGTGAGCACCCTCGCGGTGGCCACCATCAAGGAGCACAGCCTGCAGCTGCCAGGTGTGGAGATCGTGGAGACCAGCGCCCGCAGCTACGACCAGAGCGATATCATCCCGGCGGTGCTGGGCCGTGTGGGCAAGATCACGGCGGAAAAGTGGAAGGTGACCGATTCCAACGGTCAGGTGACCTATCCGCTGCGGGAAAAAGGCTATAACATGAACGATGTTCTGGGCATTTCTGGTCTGGAATCCGTTTATGAGGACGAGCTGCGCGGCAAGGACGGCGTGAAGACCATCACCCGCAATTCGGACGGCGTGATCGTGGATACAAAGCTCACCACTGTGCCGGAGCCGGGCCATACCGTGCAGCTGACCATTGACAGCAACTTCCAGCGTGCCGTGGACAAGGCACTGGCGGACAACATTGATATGATCAACCGCGTGTACAATACCGGCACCATGAAAGCTGCCGCCGGTGCGGTGGTGGTGCTGGACGTGAAGGACGGCAGTGTGCTGGCTGCTTCCAACTATCCCAGCTATGACCAGAACCTGTATGCCGCTAACTACAGCGAGTACAGCTCCGACCCAAGCCTGCCGCTGTTCAACCGCGCATTGCAGGGCCTGTATACGCCGGGTTCTACCTTCAAGCCCGCCGTGGCGGTGGCTGCACTGGACAGCGGCCTCATCAACCAGTATTCTACCGTTTACTGCAACGGCGTGTACAACTACTTCAAGGATTACCACCCCCGCTGTACCCGCCATGGCCACAGCGGCAACATCGATGTGGTAACGGCCATCAAGTGGAGCTGCAACATCTTCTTCTATGATGTTGGCCGCCGCCTGACCAGCGATGTGTACGATGCCTATGCCTACAAGCTGGGTCTTGGCCAGCGCACCGGTGTGGAGGTGGGCGAGGCCGTGGGCCGTCTGACCACCAAGAGCGACTCCAACTATATGGCATCGCTGGATGTGCAGGCCGCCATCGGTCAGGGCAACACGGTGGTCTCGCCCATCCAGCTGGCTACCTACGCGGCAACGCTGGCCAACAACGGCACCCGTTACCGCACCCATTTCGTCAAGGCCATTCTGGACACCAACACCGGCGAGGTGCTCAGCGAGACCAAGCCCGAGGTCATGGATGTGATCGAAGGCACCGGCGACACCTTCGACCTCGTGCGGCAGGGTATGATCGGAGTGTCGGAGACGATGTCGGGCCTGAAAAACTACCCCGTCACCATCGCCTGCAAGACCGGCACCCCTCAGCGCAGCGAGACGTACTACGTCGGCAGCACCCGCAAGCATTACACCAACACCACGATGATCGCCTACGGCCCGGCAGAGGACGCTGAGATCGCCCTCGGCATCGTCATTGAGTACGGCGGCGGCGGCGCCCGCGCCGGCAACCTCGTGGCCGACATCTTCGACGCCTACTACGCCATGAAGGACGGCAGCCTGACGCTGGACGAGACAGGAGCAGGCGAGACGGCGGACACGACAGCCGACGGGCAGGATGCTGTGCCGGAGACTGTGGAAAACAACGACGCCCTTGCAGACGACACCGCTCCCGCAGAACAGCCCGCCGTCTGAGCGATGGTGCGTGGATTTGGCAGAAATCTATGAAAAATTGGAACTTTTGCCCGAAAAACAGTTGTAAAAAGACAGAAACTGTGATACTATGATATGTGCAAGATGATTGCCCCGGACAGGGGCGTGGGAAAAGGAGAGGTTGACCGATGACGATTGCACTGATTGCGCATGA
>UMHT01045010.1_pt1 | contig 10490 bp, 10 predicted proteins | sample 1965601 | NCBI WGS metagenome assembly UMHT01 (sample SAMEA4836105, study PRJEB28245) | human gut metagenome | biome: gut microbiome; material: fecal sample | place: Denmark | collected 2008 | reverse complement strand
CGCAACGATCGCATCTTTATGATCCTTTCGGGCGTCCTGCTCTTCCTTGCCGTTATGCCCGGGCTTCCGGGCATCCCGTTCTTTGCGCTTGCCTGTACCTGCGCGTTCATTGCGTGGAACCTCCACCGCGGTCAAACGGCGGTGCAGGAAGTCCAGAAGGTCGAGCAGAAGGCAAAGGCGAAAAAAGAAGCAACGACGCCCGAGAACATCGTCTCGCTCCTGCAGGTCGATCCGATGGAACTCGAGATCGGCTACAGCCTCATCCCGCTCGTCGATACGGGACAGGGCGGCGATCTGCTCGACCGCATCGTCATGATTCGGCGGCAGTGTGCGCTTGAACTCGGGCTTGTCGTCCCGACCATCCGTATCCGCGACAACATCCAGATCAAGCCCAATGCCTATATCATCAAGCTCAAAGGCATTGAGATTGCGCGCGGCGAGCTGATGCTCGACCATTATCTCGCGATGAACTCCGGCACGGTCTTTGAGGAAGTGCCGGGCATTGAGACGGTTGAGCCGGCGTTTGGACTGCCTGCCCTTTGGATCTCGGAGAACGAGCGCGAGCAGGCGGAACTCAACGGCTACACTGTCGTCGATGCCGTTTCCGTGCTCGCAACGCATCTCACGGAGATCATCAAGCAGCATGCCGATGAGATCCTAGGGCGTCAGGAGACGCAGAACCTTCTCGATAATCTGCGCAAGACCAACGGTGCACTTGTGGACGAGGTCGTCCCGAATCTGCTTACCGTCGGCGAAGTGCAGAAGGTACTTGCAAATCTCCTGCACGAGCGCATCTCCATTCGCGATATGAGTACGATCCTCGAAGTTCTTGCCGATTACGGCGCGGCGACGAAGGATACGGACATCCTCACCGAGTACGTCCGCCATACGATGGCGCGGCATATCACCCAGCAGAACGTGCAGAACGGCATACTGCCGTGCATCACGCTCGACCCCGCACTCGAGAACAAGATCGCGGGCGGGGTGCAGCGCACAGAGCACGGATCATATGTCAGCCTCGATCCGGACTCTATGCAGAAACTGCTCACGGTTTTGCAGGAAGAGCTCAACAAGCTCACGGATCAGGGGTATCAGCCCATTGTTCTCACGAGCCCGACCGTGCGTCCCTATTTCCGCAATCTTGTCGAGCGCTCTATTTCCGGACTCATCGTCCTTTCCCATGCGGAAATTGAACAGAATGTTGAAATACAAATCCTTGGGGTGGTGAGAATCTAAGTGCAGGTCAAGACCGTACGCGCTTCCTCGGTGAAGGAAGCGATGGAGCAGATCAAGGACGAGCTCGGCAGCGATGCCGTACTCCTTCATACAAAAAAATATCGTGAAGGCGGTATGCTCGGCGGCGCGGAGATGATCGAGGTGACGGCGGCGGTGGATGAGACACAGTCTCGTGTGCCGCGTTCTGCAGCGGCATATACACCGCCGCCTGCACCAATTCTCCCAACGAATGCGGCGGAGCGGTACCGCATGAACGAAGAAGCCTTCGCAGGGGGAACCGTCGGTGTGGCTCCTGCCGCGGCGCCGCAGGGGTATGATACCTATGCACCCGCGTATCAGTCTCAGGAATCAATGTATGCAGCGGATGGATACGGGACCGCGGCCGCAATGAACCTGCAGTCCCCCGCCGCTGCGGCACCGGTGCAGCAGACCGCGCCGCTGCAGCCGCAGTCGGTGGAGCAGTCTGCACCGCCGTCCTATACGCAGCACGTATCCCCCCCTGCGACACAGCCTGAGCCGATTGCGGAACCTCATGCCGAACATGAGGAGGACGATGCGTCTGCCGCGCGGATTCGTCTGCTTGAGGACGAACTGGCGCAGATGAAGACGATGCTCGCCGCGATGATGGCGGCGTCGCAGCCCAAAGAGATTGTCTCTATCCGAGATGCGCTCAAGCGGCAGGATGTGCGGAAGGAGCTTCGCGAAGAGCTTGCCGCGAAAGTGCCCGTCGCCGATATCAACCTCGACAGTCTCAGTCCACGAGCTAAGGAGGTTCTGGCGGGGTATCTCTCACAGGTGATGAAGTTCACCGACGGGCTGAGACTCGGTGCGCACGGCTCGCGTGTCGTTGCCTTCATCGGCACAACGGGCGTCGGTAAGACGACGACGCTTGCCAAAGTGGCGGCGCATTTCGTTCTCGAGCAGAACCTCAAGGGGGCGCTCATCACGGCGGATACCTACCGCATCTCCGCCGTGGAGCAGCTCAAAAAATACGCGGAGATTCTAGGACTCCCCGTCGAGGTTGTCTATTCCGCTGCAGATCTCAAAAAGGCGATTGCCCGCCACCGCAGCAAAGATTTTATTCTCGTCGATACGGCGGGGCGGAGCCAGTACAACGACTTCCAAATGGACGAGCTCAAGCAGCTGCTCGCCGCACATCCCCGTATGGAAAAACATCTTGTCGTGAGCGCCACGACGAAGGAGCAGGATGCCGCCGAGATCATGGCGCGGTTTTCCGCCTGCAAGCCCGACCGCATCATCTTTACCAAGACGGACGAAACACGCAGCGTCGGCGTGGTACTGAACCTTCTCGCAGGCAAGGAGCTGCCGCTGTCGTTCCTTTCGAACGGTCAGAGCGTACCGGACGATATCATTCCGGCGACGGCACAGCGTCTGGCGGAACTCTTGTTGAGGGAATGACATGACAGATCAGGCAACGCGCCTGCGCCAAATGGCAGGTGTCGACGGGGCGCAGACGCCGGATCCCGTACAGACACCGGCGCCGCTCGCACCCGCACAGGCGGAGGCATGGGCAAATGTGCGCGTGATCGCCATTACCAGCGGCAAGGGCGGGGTCGGCAAGACAAATATTGCGGTCAATCTTGCCATTGCGATCAAGCGCATGGGGCATCGCGTCCTTGTCATCGATGCGGATCTCGGCATGGCGAACGTGGATGTCCTGCTCGGCGCTGCGTCACGCAAGCATTTGCTGGATCTTCTCCGACCGGACGTCGGCCTCACGGACGTCATGGTGGAGACGCCGTACGGCATCCGATACATCTCCGGCGGCTCCGGCATCGAAAAAGCGATGGATTACGATCATGCCGAAAAATTACTGCTTCAGCAAAAGCTTGCGGACTGCGCCGCACACGCTGACATCATCATCGTGGACACAGGCGCGGGGCTCGGGCGCAACGTGATGGACTTTATCCTCGCTGCAGACGAGGTGCTGCTCGTCACGACACCGGAGCCGACATCACTCACAGATGCCTATGCAGTTATGAAGGCATACAGCATCTATGCCGTGCAGAAAAATCTCCGGCTCATCATCAACCGCGTCTATGAGCCGAAAGAAAGCCGCGAAGTGATGGCAAAACTCGAGCGTGCGGCGGAAAAATTCCTGCATATGCCGGTTGCGTGTCTCGGCTATGTCTTTGAGGATACCGCCGTGACCAAAGCGGTACGGCGGCAGACCCCGATCATCGAGGCGGAACCGGGCAGCGCCGCGGCACGCTGCATCGAGGCGCTCGCGAAAGCGCTTGTGACAGGAACGGAAATGAAAGTTCAGCGTGGATGGAAAGGTTTTTTACAACAAATTTTTAAGTTTTCAACCTGAACAGGGAGGATATTTTTGATGGCGGGCGAATTGGTACAGGCAAGGAATATTTTGGCCATTGGGCAGCGGCTCGAAATATTTTTTGAAAACAGCGAGGAAGGAACCAGCGGCTACAGCAGTCGTGTGGAGGACATCGTCGGAGACGATCTCGTTGTTGCCATGCCGGTGGATGAGCGCCATGTTCCGGTCATCCCGCGTGCCCGCGAGAACCTCTATGTCCTCGCGGCAGGCGACGGGTGTCACTTTCGCTTTTTCAGCACCTACCGGAAACACGGGCGGATCGACGGGCGCCTCCCCGTTCTGCATATGTCCATCCCTGAGATTGCCGAGCGGTTCCAAAAGCGCGGTCTCTTCCGTGTGAAGGTAAACCTTATCGTCACTGTGCGCCTCGTTGACCGGGAGGGACAGATTGACGCGCCGGTTCGTGTCCGCGTCGTTGATCTCAGCGGCAGCGGCATGGCGTTCGTTTGGCCGAAGCAAGTTCCGCTCAACTCGGATGCTGCGCTTGAGATCAACGATATCCCGGGGGTCGGGACACTGGAACTTATGTCGCGTATCATGCGCTGCACGCGCATTGCACGGGAGGACGATCTGCCCGTGTATCACGTTGGGGTGCAGTTCCAAAGCCTGTCGCGCGCTCTGCGGGATAAGATCGTTCGCTATCTCTTCCAAGTACAGCGGGCACAGGTAGGACGCGAAACCAATGACTAAACAGGATCGCAGCCGGCAGTCCGGCAATCGGGGCGCACCCGATGCACGCACGCGGTCACGTTTGGTTGTGATCGGGTCTTCGACGGGCGGCCCGCAGGCGCTGCAGACCGTCATCATGGGACTTTCGAAAGACTTTCCATGTCCCATCGTCGTCGTTCAGCACATGCCTGCCGGATTTACCGCAGCGCTTGCCTCGCGGCTCGACAGCATTGCTGCCGTTTCCGTAAAGGAGGCACACGATGGAGAGATTCTAGTGCCGGGTTGTGTTTATATCGCGCCGGGCAATTATCACTTGCGGATTCTGCATGACGCGGGAGGGCGCCGCATCGCACTCAGCGACGAGCCGCCCGTCGGCAACCATCGCCCCGCCGTCAATGTGATGTATGAATCCGTCGCACACCTCGGCAAGGATATCGTCGCAGTTATTCTCACAGGAATGGGGCACGACGGCCGGGATGGGATGCATCAAATTAAGGATAAGGGCGGCTACTGCATTGCGCAGGATGAAGAGACCTGTGTTGTTTACGGAATGCCAAAATCTGTGATCGACGCCGGGCTTGCCGATGAGATATGCCCATTGCCGCGTATCGCCGAGGCGATCGAGGCGGCTGTGAGAAGATAGGAAATAGGGGGAATATCAATGGATAACCAGTATATGGACATGTTCCTGGACGAGTCGCACGAGCATCTGCAGTCCCTCAACGAAGGCTTGCTGCGCCTTGAGGAGAACATGGAGGAGATCGGCGCCGTCAACGACATCTTCCGCAACGCACATACACTCAAGGGGATGTCGGCGACGATGGGATTTGCCAAAATTGCCGAGCTCACGCATGAGATGGAGGATGTACTCGATCTCGTCCGCAAAGAACAGCTCAAGCTGAATGAGGATATTATGGACACGCTGTTCAAATGTCTGGATTCGCTCGAGCAGATGGTGGACAGCGTCGGTAACGGCGAAGCGGAGGACGTTGTCGACGTAACGGATCTTGTCGCTAAACTCAGCTCCATCTCCAAAGGGACGCCGCCGCCTGCTGCGGCAGCTCCCGCCGCAGCAGCGCCTGCAGCGGCCGAAGCAGCTGCGGCAGGCAGCGAACTTGATATCGATGAGATTGATCTCGACGTCATGAAAAAGGCGAAAGAGGCCGGGCTGCATATCTATCACGTCAAGGTGACGCTGATGGAGACCTGTGTCCTCAAGGCTGCACGATCCGTCATGGTCATGCATGCCCTCGACGAGGTCGGCGATGTCATTAAGAGCATCCCTGCGGCGGAAGACCTCGAGCAGGAAAAGTTTGAGCGCAGTTTTGACGTTGTCGTCACCACGGCGAACGACGCTGAGGCAGTGCAGAACGCCGTCGATACGGTTTCGGAGATCGAGGACATTGCCGTCGAGGAGTTGGATCCCGACCAGTTCGGCAAGGCGGCGGAAGCGGCGCCCGCGGTCACACCCGCAGCAGCTGCCGCACCCGCAGCTGCGGAGCCGGCAAAGAAGGCCGCGCCGGCAGCCGCCAAACCCGCGGCAGCACCTGCGAAAAAACAGCACCAGAGCCAGAGCGTCCGCGTCGATATCGAAAAGCTTGATACGCTGATGAACCTCATGGGCGAGCTGGTGATCAATAAGGTGCGTCTCGAGCAGATTGGCCAGACGCACCGCATGAGCGATCTCATGGAGACGCTCGAGCAGATGGATCGCGTGACGGGCGACCTGCAGAACATCGTTATGAAGGTGCGCATGGTTCCTGTCAGCGCTGTGTTCAACCGCTTCCCGCGCATGGTGCGCGACGTATCGAAGGAACTCGGCAAAGAGATCAACCTCACTATTGAGGGTGAGGAGACGGAACTTGACCGTACCGTTATCGACGAGATCGGCGATCCGATTATGCATCTTCTCCGCAACTCACTCGACCACGGTGTCGAGAGTCCCGACAAGCGCGAGGCAAAAGGGAAGCCGCGCGTCGGTGAGGTGGGGCTTATTGCGCGTCATGAGGGCAATAACGTCGTTATCATGATCACGGACGACGGTGCGGGCATCAACGCCGACGTCATCCGCCGCAAGGCGGTGGAAAAGGGCATGATCTCGCAGGACGAAGCGGATCGTCTCGACGATGCGGATGCCGTTCGTCTCATCTTCCTGCCCGGCTTTTCCACGGCGGAGCAAATCACCGATATTTCGGGGCGCGGCGTCGGTATGGACGTCGTGCGCAGCAAGATCGAAGCGCTCTCGGGTCATGTCGATGTTGAGACGCATATCGACGAAGGTTCGGTCTTTAAGATCAAACTGCCGCTGACACTCGCCATCATTCAGGCGATGCTCGTGCAGGTGCAGGACGAGATGTACGCCATCCCGCTCGGCTCCATTGACAGTACCATCAACATTGAACCGTCGGATATTCAGACCGTCCAGAACAAGGAGGTCATTGTCCTGCGCGGCGAGATTATCCCGATCATCCGCATGGAGGAGGCTTTGCAGGTACCGCATACAAAGGACTCCGACGAACTCTTCGTCGTCGTCGTGCACGCGGGCGAAGCAAAGGCGGGCATCGTTGTGGACAATCTCATCGGACAACAGGAAATCGTTATCAAGACGCTCGGGAACCTCTTTGCAGGGCTCAAGCTTTTCGGCGGCGCTACGGTGCTCGGCGACGGCAAGGTCGCGCTGATTCTCGATGTCGCAACGATGATACAGCAGTAAGCAGGGGAGGGCAAAGAAATGGCAGAAGAAATGAATCAGACGGAGACGGGGATGCCGCAGAACAACCAGTATGTGGCGTTCAACCTCCGCGATGAAGAATACGGCGTCAGCATTCTGAACGTGCAGGAGATCCGCAACCTCACGGATATTACGCGCGTACCGTTTGCCGCGGATTTTATCAAGGGCGTCATCAATCTGCGCGGTTCGGTGCTCCCTGTCATTGACCTCAAGCAGCGCTTGGGGCTTGCGGAGACGCCGTACACAGACCGCACCCGTATTGTCACCGTTTCCGTTGACGATGTGCATGTCGGTATGCTCGTCGATGCTGTGACGGAAGTGCTCAGCCTTGAGAACGAGCCCGTCGATACGAAGAAGGCGACGAATGCACGTGAGAGCAGCCGGTTCCTCAGCGGCATTGGCAACATCAACGGGAGACTCATCGTGCTCCTCAATCTTGAGGAGATCGTCGGGCTTCCGAAAGAAGTGAAATAACGCGTCTTTTCTCTACGGGAAGAGGTAGGGCTAATAATGTCAGTAGACGATGATCTGACCCAACTGTCGGAACTCCAGTTGGATGTGCTGCAGGAGATCGGAAACGTCGGCGCGGGCAACTCCGCGACGGCACTTTCCCGTCTCATACAGCACCGCATTGAAATGAATGTGCCCCATGTGGCTCTCGTTAAAATCGAAGACGTACCGGAATTTGTCGGCGGCCCGGAACTGGTTGTCGTCGGTATTTTTCTGCGCGTTTACGGAAAGGCGCCGAGCAACATTCTCTTCCTCATCCCGCAGGAAAGCGCATTTGCACTTGCGGATACGCTGCTTGGCCGGGAACGCGGCGAGACACCTGAACTCGATGCGATGGACGAATCCGCCCTTATGGAGATCGGCAACATCCTTGCCGGCTCCTATTTGAACGCGTTCTACACGTTCACGGGAATGAGTATGCTGCCGTCCGTTCCGGCGCTTGCCGTCGATATGGCGGGAGCAATTCTCAATGTGGTGCTTGTTCAGCTCGGCGAGATGGGCGATCATGCCCTCCTCATCGAGACAAATTTTCAGGCTGAAGACCGCACCATCAGCGGACATTTCTTCCTTGTACCGGATCCCGGATCTCTCGGCAGCATAATGAATGCGGTAGGAGTTGGATGATATGCCGGATTTGATAAAAGTCGGTATGGCCGACTACAAAGTCGGCGCGGCTCCATCCACCCTCATCAGCTATGGATTGGGCTCGTGCATCGGCCTTTCTCTGTATGACCCGAAGGCAAAAGTCGGCGGACTGCTCCACTACATGCTGCCGGACAGCAAGCAGGCGCGTGCGTCCGACACGCCGGCAAAATTTATCGACACGGGATTCCCCCTGATGCTCGCGGACGTTCTGAAACTCGGCGCCGTCAAATCGCGCCTTGTGGCAAAGATCGCGGGCGGCGCGCAGATGTTTGCGTTCTCGAATACGACAAGCGTTATGCGCGTCGGAGAACGCAATGCACAGGCGGCAAAGGAGCTCTTGGCACAGCATGGGATCCGCCTCATTGCGGAGGATACCGGACTCAATTACGGACGCACGGTCTCGATTGACTTAAACGACGGCACCTATACGGTCAAGACCGTCAGCAAGGGAGACAAAACGATATAGGGGCAGGTGAAGATCTATGTTCAAACTCGGTATGGCGCTTGTCTTTGCCGTGATTGCGGCGCTCGTGATATTCCTGACCGGACTGATCGGCGGCGTACGGCTCTCGACTGCGTGTCTGCGGAGTCTTGTGGGCTTTATCTGTGCCGGCGCATTTACTTATCTTACAGTATTTATCCTTGAGGCAAAGGGCTGGGCTGCGTTTGACAAGACCGCAGCGCAGCGCATGTCGGACATGCAGAGCGTACTCTACAATGCGGACGATATTGATTTTGACTCCGTGGGCGCGGCGGACGGGGCGCCGCAGGACTTTGCAGAGCCTGTGACGTTTAAGCCGCTCGTGGAAGAAGAGCTCGTTCACATGAAGACACCGGAAGAAGCCGCGGCGGAGGAAGGGGAACCGATGCCGGCACCGGCATAAGGGAACCGGAAGCATGGCGGGAGGGGGCGATCAGATGGCGCAGACGGAAGACATCGAGGCACTGTGGCAGGCGTATGGCACGGAAAAGACCGTGGAGGTGCGCAACCGCATTGCAGAATATTATTTGCCGCTCGTCCGTCTTGTTGCCGGACGGATTGCCATCAGTCTGCCGCAGCATGTGGATCGAGAGGATCTTCTCAGCAGCGGTTTTTTTGGACTTCTTGACGCCATTGAGCGCTACGAACTGACACGCGGCAATAAATTCGAAACCTATGCGGGTGTGCGTGTGCGGGGCGCGATGCTCGATCATCTGCGATCGAAAGACTGGATTCCCGTCAGCGTACGCCAAAACATCAAGAAATATGAAAAGGCTGTGGCAAGTCTCGAAGGGAAACTAGGCCGCACTGCGACGGACGAGGAGCTTGCAGCAGAACTCGGGCTTACGCGCGAGGGGCTGCGGCATTTGGAGAGTCAAGTCAGCGCCGCAACCGTGATCCCGCTGGAGGAATATCTTCGTACGGACAGCCCGGTCTCTCTTGAGGACGGACCGGTTGAACATGCGGAGTGGACGGAGGTCAAGGAAACCCTTGCCGCCGCTATTGAAAATCTCCCGGAAAAAGAACGTACCGTCGTTGCACTTTACTATTACGACGAGATGACACTGAAGGAAATCGCCGCGATACTGCACCTTTCCGAGGCGCGCATATCGCAGCTCCATACAAAAGCAATCTTCCGAATGCGGGGCTCGCTTGCACGGATGAATGACGAAGAATAGGGATGTTGTAGGGAATATTGCGTTGAATCGTTGAAACAGCAACGCAATTTTGAAGGATGGAGCGTGGTCCTGTGGACAAAACCGTTGGGAGCAAGCGCGAGGGCTTTTTGCTTGCGCTGAAAGCGGATGGAAACTATCTGACCGTCTATCCGGAGGGGGAGGACAGTGCAATCATCGAGCTGGCGGATATCCGCCAACACCTTGATTCCGCGGGCATAACGGATTACGATGTCCTTCAGCTTGCGCGCCTTGTGCGTGCGGCGGACGGAACGGAGACGAAGCTCGACCCTGCGCCGGAGGAGGAAGAGGGGGAGGAGAATAAGATCATTCCCTTCACCATTGAAATCGCGCGCGACGCGATGTCCGCCGCCGTCCGGTTCGACGATAAACAGGGGAACATTCCGCCGAGCACGGCCGACATCCTTGAAGCGCTGGCGGAGAAGAAAATCGTTTACGGGATCGACCGCGAGGCAATCAGCCGCGGCGTATCGCGCATGACACCCTTTATGGCAGCGCGCGGTACAGCACCCGAGGCAGGGACGGATGCACGCATCGAAAAGAAATTCGACATGGGGGAGAAGGGGCGTCCTGCCGCGCGTGCCTATGACCGCGTCGACTACAAGGATATGAATATCTTTATCCGGGCGCAGATCGGCGATGTTGTTGCCGTTCGCATCCCGGAGA
>UMHT01017844.1_pt1 | contig 10494 bp, 10 predicted proteins | sample 1965601 | NCBI WGS metagenome assembly UMHT01 (sample SAMEA4836105, study PRJEB28245) | human gut metagenome | biome: gut microbiome; material: fecal sample | place: Denmark | collected 2008 | reverse complement strand
TTTTTACCTCATCGGTTTGTGGAAACATGTCCAGCGCCTCATCGGTTTGCGGGAACTTATCAATAGTTACCGCCTCTGCTTTGCATCAACAAACTAGAATTTCATAAACGCATTTGCTTCTTAAACGCAAACATTCCCTCATTGCCATCACCGACAAAATCGTCCGGTGTATCCGGCATAGGATGTTTTTCATTAAAAAATTCTGTAATATGAAAGCCGCAGACATTCACATAAAAATGAATGTTGCGCTTATCAAAGTACGGCGTACAGGTTTCCCATACTTTCGTGTTCGGATATATTCGTTCCAATTCAAACCATATCTTCTTACCGATACCATTGCTCTGAACTCCGTTCTTTACAAAAAGCAGGTCAAGATGGTTATGCTGTGTACTCTCATTGATAATAACAACAGCACCGCCCACCATTTCTCCATCGACAACGGCTTTATAGACAGCAGAACCCTCCGCATTCAGCGACTGGTCAATGTCCTTTTCAGGCAGAATAACAGCATCTGTTTTCCCAAAAGCATCTTCAAAACCTTTCTGAAATGCTTCCTGCATATCCGCCTTGTATTGCGTTAATTCTTTTGGTTCTATACAAACTAATTGGAAGGTCATTTTATATCTATCTCCTCAAAAATTCCGATTTTTCGTTCTCTGCGACTTCCCAATAAACTGGAATTTGACTTGCCTATTTTCTTAAAATCTCATGTGGAGCTTCTATTTCATTTGCCAAGGTATGCTCTGTTAATTCTGACATCAATTTCAATTTTTTATTAATCAATGGTCGCATACAATTAGGAACATGTTCCTGATGCGCTCTGTGGATTGCTACACATTCCTTACAGTTTCCGTGATAACGACAGGCTTTCAGGCAAGGACAGTGATCTTTGTCTTTATACTCCTTACGAAATTCCGCTGCAAATTCTTCTTGCAGTCTCAGTCCCTCGACACGGTTTCCCTTATGAAATTCTACCATTGCATCCAGTTCTTTCTGGTTCCCTTCAATCTTCATGTTATTATAGCGCCTCCATTTCAACTATTCCTCATTTTCTGATAAATCCCGATTGTTCTAATCTTTTTTACGCCCACCTTCTTGCCCTTCGGACAAGAAGTATCCCTCGCTCAAAGAGCTCGGTCAATTCCGATTTTTCCACGTAAAAAAGGATGTGCCTTTTTGTGTAATAGGGCATTCCAGGGAATTTCCTATTACACGAGAAATTGCTCTCTCATCACAGTTCACACATTATGCAAACTGCAATCCCATCTCGCACAATCTAATTATATCGCAGCTTTATTATCTCCGTTTATCCATTTATAGTCAAATACTATCATCAAATCGCCAAAATGGACAGCGCTTGCCAATACACTGATTGTTCTGAGCATAATGCGTACACTGGACTTCTGTGCATTCCATTTCGATTCCAAAATGCGTTTTTACAAAATCAACCGCCGCCAGAATCGCCAGATAAGAATCTCTTTTACAACACCTCGGACCGCCGGTGCGCGAAATCGCTTCCAGTGCTTTTGATGTCATCTGATTCGAAAGGCCCCAGGATTCCTCCGTCAGTGGCGTCGCCCCAGACAAGATAGATACAAACATACCTGCGCTGATTCCCGCTCCGCAGGCACCCCAGAATCCGCAGGTTCCTCCTGGAACGGCTTTCCCACGGTTCAGCATTTCCATCACAGATTCCCGCAGATTAATAGCACCTCCCGCATTTTTATATGCAGTAAGCAGCGCCGCTCCCACCATGACATGATGCTCCGGTCCATGCATATGGCAAAACGATGCATCCATCATCTTCCGGACAATCTCGATCGGATTTCTGGATGTTTCGTCTATACACAGGGAAAGAATGGTGTCCAGTCCCTTCGTATGACAATCATTACAAACATAATGCCCGTTCTGGCATCTGGTCTTGCTCAATTCTTTTTTATGACATAATTCGCACTCCATCCATTCATCCTGTTCCAGATAAATAAGAGGTGCTTTACAGACAATACATTCTTCTTGCATGGGATTTCCATCTCCTTTACATTCATTTCCCGACCAGCGCGTTGAATTTCTCCACTATATCCATACTTCCCGACCGGAAACCTTCCAGATCGAGTGTAATGTACAGAAATCCCATTTCTTTTAATGTCCTGCAGATCGTCTCCCGCTCGGCAATCGCTTTTTCAAATTTATCCGCATCCACCTCGATCCGGACAATATCGCCATGCAGGCGCAGGCGCACATTTCCGCCAAACACGCTTCGAAGATAATCTTCGCCTTTCTCAATCCGCTTCAAAACTTCCATGTCAAAGGAAGTTCCATATGGAAGGCGGGTCGCCATACATGGCATGGACGGACGGGATGCAACGGAAATTCCTAAGTCAGCCGCAAATGCCTTGACATCCTTTTTCTCCAGTCCGCACTGTGCAAGTGGACTGACGACACCCAGCTCACGGAGTGCCTGGATACCCGGGCGGTACACATGCAGGTCGCTCTCATTGGTTCCGTCCATCACGCACGGAATCCCCTCTTCTTTTGCAAAATCCAGAAGTGTCGCGAACAGGTGGTGTTTGCAGATATAACAGCGGTTGACCGGATTCGTCCGGATGGCTTCCAGCTCCATCTCATTGACCTGGATAATTTTATGGATCGCGCCCAGCTCCTTTGCCACCCGCTCCGCGATCTCCAGATCACAGGCTGGGTGCAGCATGGTGTGAAATGTCACGGCATAAACCGGCATTCCCGTCTTCTTCGCCGTATCACACGCCAGCTTGAGAATCAGGCTGCTGTCCACACCGCCCGAAAAGGCGACACAGACCGGTGCTTTCGCTTTTTCTGCCATGAACTGTTTTAAAGCTTCTCTTTTTTCTGTCTCTGATATCATTGGTTTATTTTCCATGGTTCTTGATTCTCCTCTTAATTATCTAACGAGAATGCACTGTGCCGTTTTTCAATCTCAAAAGTGCCTACTGTAAACTAATACTTCCGTCTTCCATTACTCCGTGGAATACTTCCATGAAGCGCTTCCCTGTCTCCCGGCAGATCGCGCGCACGCTCTCATACTCCGGATAGCACGTATCCACGCCGCCGCGCTTGCAGATTTTTACCTTTGCTGCCCCGTAACGGGTCTGGATCTCCTTTACTTCCCGTGGCAGTATCGTCCTCTCTACTGGATAACGGCGCACACCGATCGTGGTCGTACAGGAGAAGACAAGCTGTTCTAATTCTTCCCGTTTTTCTGCCGTTGTCAGTACATGAAGCACATACGCCGGACGGTTTTTCTTCATATATGCCGGTGTGTACCACACATCTCTGGCGCCCGCTTCCAGAAGCACCTCCATCGCATATCCCAGCGCCTCGCCGGTGCAGTCGTCCAGGTTTGCCTCCATGACCCACATGGAGCTCTCGTCGTGACCGTCTTTTCCGGTTTCTACTTCCACCGTTTTGTCCGTCAGAAGCATCGCCCGCAGGATATTCGCGTGCGCGAAATCCTTATTTCCGGCGCCGATACCGATCTTTTCGATCTGGTACTTCTTCGGAAGCGCCGCTTCTGTCCGGAATGCCGCCGCGATCGCCGCGCCGGTCGGCGTTACCATCTCTCCTTCGACATCCCGAAGCGTCAGTTCCAAGCCCTGTGCCGCTGCGATATTTGCCGTCGCCGGAACCGGAACCGGCATTAAACCATGCTGGCAGCGCGCGAATCCATGACCTTCGGAAAGCGGCGATACCACCACGCGGTGGATTCCCAGATCCTCCAGGCAGAATGCCGCACTGATAACATCCACAATCGAGTCAATTGCACCGACTTCATGGAAATGAACCTCGCTGACCGGGATTCCGTGTGCTTTCGACTCTGCCCCCGCCACAATCTCAAACATCCGGCGCGCCAGGTTTTTAACACGGTCAGATGCATCCAGACGATCGATGATCTCGAAAATGTCATGGATGTTGCGGTGGACGTGAGGATGCATATGATCGTGGGTGTGAGCGTGATCATGGCTGTGCTCATGTTCGTGGGTGTGTTCATGAGCGTGATGATGCTCATGGTCGTGAGTGTGTTCATGATCGTGATGATGCTCATGGTCATACTCATCATGGCTATGGTCGTGCTCATCATGGCTATGGTTGTGCTCATCATGGCTATGTTCGTGGTCATGATGATGCTCTTCTTCCTCTAAATGTACATCGAAATCATACGCATCGATTCCACATTTCTTCGTCCGCCCAAAATGCAGATGATACCCGGATACGCCCAGACTGTCCAGTGCCCGTACCAGTTTTTCCCGGCTTGCTCCAAGATCCAACAGTGCGCCAACCGTCATATCTCCACTGATTCCAGACGCACAATCCAGATATAAGATTTTCTCATCCATTTTTACTTCTCCCTCTACTTTTCTCATTTTATTGATACATTTCCGTTTTTCGTTTTTATGCAATTATCACAAACCACTATCACTCTGCCGTCTTCTTCGGCTCCCGCACCGCCAGGCGGTTGATCTGCGCCGCCAGGTATGCTGCGCCGTAGCCGTTATCTATATTTACAACCGAAATGCCGTTCGCACAGGAATTAATCATCGTGATCAATGCCGACAGTCCATGAAAACTTGCACCATAACCGACCGAGGTCGGAACCGCAATGACCGGATTTTCCACCAGCCCGGCGACAACTGTGCCAAGCGCGCCTTCCATTCCCGCCACCGCAATCACGCAGTTTGCCCGCGCAATCGCCTCGCGTTTGGATAAAAGGCGATGGATGCCCGCCACCCCTATATCATAGTAGCGCTCCACGCGGCAGCCGAAAAATTCTGCCGTTTTGGCAGCTTCCTCCGCAACCGGGATATCCGCGGTTCCGCCTGTGCAGACTGCCACCAGCCCTTCCAGCTTCCACGGTGTCTCCGATGATTTTCTCGCCTGCAAAATTTTTGAAACCGGATCGTATTCTATCTCCGGGATGCGCGCCCGCACTAGATTCCACTGCTCCGGCGTCGCCCGCGTTCCGAGTACTTCCCCATTTTCCCGGTACAGCGTCTCGAAAATATCCGCCAGATAGGCATCCGGCTTTCCTTGGCAGAACACCGTCTCCGGGAATCCCAAACGCAATTTCCGGTGCAGATCCAGCTTCGCATACCCTAAATCTTCGTAAGGAAGATTCTTGAACGCATTCTCCGCTTCCTCAATACTCGTATCCCCCCGTTTTACCTCTTCCAACAGCTTCCGAACATCCATTTCTTCCTCATTTCTCCTTGTCAAATCCCGATTTTCTCTGTCAATATGTGAACCGGCTAAACTGCTGGCATCTTTTCCTGCAATGCCTTTAAATCAATCCGCCGCGTGCAAATCCGCTTCAAAAGAGATTCCGAATGGCTCACAATCACCATTCCCAGCTCCCGCTCCTTTGCCTCATGCAAAAGCGCCTGCCAGATCTGGCTCTGGGTCACTGCGTCAAACATCGCGGTGATCTCATCCGCCAGCAGATACCGCGGATTTGCCGCCAGCGCTCTGGCAATACAGAACCGCTGCAGTTCGCCGCCGGAAAGCTCCGATGGAAACCGATCCAGCCATTCTTCCCGGATGCCAAGCCGTCCCCGGCTCTCCTCATCCACCTGACCGCCCTCACTGAGAACCTGGCGCATCCGCCAGCGCGGGTTGAGCGCCTGCTCCGGGTGCTGCCAGATTAACTGCACCGGCATACAGCCCCGGATATTCTCAATCGGTATGCTGTCAATCTCTACCGTTCCCGCCTCCGGTCTCTCATATCCCGCCAGCAGGCGGCACAGCGTCGTTTTTCCATATCCGCTCGGCGCCACCAGGCCCACGCGCTCTCCTGGCTCAATTTTCAGGGAAATACGCGTCAGCACGTGGCGCCCTCCATTTTCATACGAAAAAGATAGGTTTTCTGCCTTTAGTGACATCTCATTCTCCTCCAAAAAATTCATGTTCCGGCAGTGCCCGGTAGAGCGCCTGCGTGTATGGCTCTTTCAGATTCCGTCCCTCCCGGAAGTTCTCCGGCTTTACTTCCTCCAGAATCGTCCCGTCATAAAACACCAGAATCCGGTCCGCCATCTCAATCGCCAGTTCCAGATCATGAGTAATCAGAAGCACCGCTGCCCCGTCCTGTGCCATCTCTTTTAAATGACGGATCACATGGCGCGCGGTCATCGCCTCCAGCCCCGGTGTCGGTTCATCCGCCACAATCAGCCTCGGCTCCTGCATCAGTGCCGCTGCCATCAGGACGCGCCGCGCCATGCCGCCCGACAGCTCAAATGGATAACATTTTTCCACTGATTCATCCAGCCCGTACCGCTTCAAAAGCTGGCGGCATTTTGCCCGCGTCGCTTCATCTTTTCTGCCGCCACAGATCTGATCCCCGACCCGCATCAACGGATCGAGGTAGGAAACCCCCTGCGGAATCAGGGAAATCCCATTGCCCCGCAGCCCGGCAAGCCGCGTCTCATCCAGAACCTCTCCCTGATAGAAAATTTTTCCTTCCATCCGGCAGTTGTACGGCAAGATTCCCAGAATCGCGTGCGCCAGCAGGCTTTTTCCCGAACCACTCGCCCCGACCACCGCCGTCAGCTCCCCACTGAAAAGTTTGCAGGAAAGGTCGCGGAGCGGATGGAGTTCGCGCCGTCTAAGCCCACGCGCGTACTGCGTAAAATATAAGTTTAGATTTTGAATTTTCAATATCGGCTTTTCCATGGAATCACGATTTTCACGCAATCTCCGTTCTTTGAGAACGTCTGTCTGTTCCAAATCTGATAGCCGCATCGTTTTTGATTGTTTTTGTCTTAATCGCATCATTTTATCAAAATATATATTTTTCTGCCTCATTTCCAGCATCCTCTACTCATGCGCGCTCCCCGGATCCATCAGCCGCCCCAGGCTCTGCCCGATCGCCTGAAATCCCAGCGTTACCAGCACCAGTGCCGCGCCCGGAAAGAGCGCCAGCCACCATTTTCCGGTAATCAGGTACGACATACTCTCGGATAAAATAACACCGATCGCCGGTTGCTCGGAGGAAAGACCGAAGCCCAGAAAGGTCACGCCCGCCTCATGAAGAATCGCATGGGGAAAGAGAAGAATTAACCCGGTCACAAATTGCCGCGATACCTGCGGGACGATGTGGTTCCAGGCAATCCACCAGGGCTTTTTCCCCAGTTTTTCGGAGATCCGCACATACGGACTTTCCCGGATCTGTAAGATTTCCGCCCGCAAAAGCCTCGCCGGCGACGCCCAGTGCGTCAGGGCAATCCCGGCTGCCACACCCCGGAATCCCTTTCCCAGACTGTAGGAAATCAGGATCAGGAGAAGCATGTGCGGGATTCCCATTACCAGATTAATCAGCCCGCATACCAATGAATCCATCAGTCCCCCGCCAAGCGACGCCAGCAATGCAAGCGTCAATGCCACCGCGGCGCTGATCGCCGCGGTCAGAAGCCCCAGCCGGATGCTTAAAGAAAGCCCCGCAACCGTCCGTTTCAGCATATCCCGCCCCATCCAGTCGGTTCCAAACAGCCCGTCGGTTCCCGGAGGCAGATTTTTTCTCGCAAAATCGACCTGCTGTGCAGCATCCTCCCAGACGATTCCAAGCACTGTCACCAGAATCAGGAAAAGGAGGGAAATTCCCAGCAGCCAGAGTGTTTTCTTTCTCATGCCCTGCCTCCTTTCCTAAGTCTCGGATCGACCAGCCGGTACAGCCCATCCGCCGCTGCATTTCCTGCAAATACAAGCACGGCACTGATGAGTGTAATTCCCATCAGAAGCGGGATATCGCTTCCCAGCCCCGCCGTGACCGCCGCCTGTCCGAGTCCCGGATAGGAAAAGACCTGTTCCACCAGCACCGAACCGCCGAAAATCTCGCTGATCGAGCCAAATTGCAGCGTAATTACCGGGAGAAGCAGGTTGCGGAGTCCATGCCGGAAAATCAGCCGCCAACCGCTCTCGCCCCGCGCCCGCGCATAGAGTACGTAATCACTTTCCAGAATCTCAATCACTTTTTCGCGCGTGTGCATCGCAATCGAAGAAATCCCTGTCAGTCCCAGCGTACACGCCGGCAGAAATGCGTGATACAGGCGATCCGCCAGGCTGACCTCGTCCGCCGCCATTCCCACCGGGACACTGAACCCGATTGGGAAGATGGGAAGCTGCACTGTAAAGAGAAGCAGCAGCACCAGCGCCAGCCAGAAGGACGGCGTTCCCGCGATCACGATGCAATAGCCCGTAATCAGGCGGTCCACCCACTTGCCCCGTTTTGCCGCCGCTGCAATTCCTAAAAATATCCCCACGATTCCCGAAAACAGCCACGCAGACAGAAGGAGCCACACTGACGCAGACGCCTTTTCCGCGATCACCTCCAGCACCGGTCTGCGGTACAGAAGGGAAATGCCAAAATCACCATGACAGATGCCCGAAATCCAGCTAAAGAAGCGCTTCCAGACCGGCACACCAACGCCCCAGTACGCCTGCAGCTTCTCGATCTGCTCCGGCGCCATCGAGCCGAGCGCCGTCTGCCCGACATTCGTCTGCAGCGGATCGACCGGAGACATCGACACCAGCAGAAACGATACCAGACTGACTGCCAAAAGCAGCAGAATCAGGTGCAGCAGGCTGCGCCCAAACCATTTCATCCTACTCATAGTACCACCGATCGACATTGTTGACGATGGACCAGCCGTGACCGTGTGGATGCACCTTCTGCTCTGCGACATGAAGCCCGTCTCTCACCCAGTACAGATGATCGACATTCACCAGCCAGATCCACGGAAGATCACCCTCGGCTGAAACGCCCGTCTCGCCGTCCCACTGCGCCTTTTTCCACAATTCATATGAACTTTCCAGATCCGGTGCTGCCAGTGCCTCATCCATATAAGCGTCCACGGTCTCATTCGCATACGGCGAATATTCTGCCAGCCCCGTATCTGCCTTTGTATGGTAAATATTATAAAATTCCATCGGCGTGTGCGCGCCCCAGCCCCAGAGAAGCGGCTGCGACTGTGCCTCGTCATACGCAGTATCCCAGCCGGTGCCGCGGATCGATGCGTCAATTCCAATCTCTTTTAACTGCTGTGCCGTATCGGCTGCCAGCGCCTGACGCACCGAATCCCCGGTCGGATAGAGAAATTCCAGAATGGCTTTCACTCCATCCTTTTCGCGGATGCCGTCAGCATTTTTCTTCCATCCCGCCGCATCCAGCATCTCTTCCGCCTTCTCCACATCATAGGAAATGTTCTCCATTTCATCGTTGTACCACGGCATCTTGTCACAGACACTATATGCCGGGCTGCCGTAACCATTTAACACATGATCGATCATTTCCTGCCGGTCAATCGCCAGGTTGATCGCCCGGCGCACCTGCACATCCGCGGTAAAATCATTGCCGATTTTTACGCCATCCTCCCGTACCGTCTCCGGCACTGCCGGGAGGTTAAATCCACGGTTGTCCACCGTCTCACAGTTCAAAAGACTGAATTCTGGAACCGACTGGTCTGCATAGGACGCCGCCGTGTACGCCACATCCACCTGCCCGGCGCGCACCGCCGCAAATGCCGCATCCTCTTCCATAAAGAGAATCGTAACCTGCCGCATCTTCGGCGCATCCCCATAATAATCCGGGTTGGCTTCCAGAATCACCTGCTGCCCCTTGTCCCACTGTTTCAGGATATATCGCCCGGAACCGATCGGATGTGTGCCGTAATCCGTTCCATATGCATGCTCCGGCACAATTCCCGTCACCGCCATCGTGTATGACCAGATAGCAAACGGGCGTTCCATCTCAAACACAACCGTCACATCATCAATCGCCTCCGCCTGTTTCAGCATTGAAAAATCGTTGACGGAACTCGTCTCTTTCAATGTGTTATAAGTGAATGCCACATCCTCCGCGGTCAGCGCCTCGCCATCCGTGAATTTCGCATCGTCGCGGATCGTCACCGTCCATGTCATTCCATCCTCGGAGGTCTCCACATCTGTTGCCAGATCATACCCGATACTCAAATCTGCTTCTGTCACCGTCAGGGTACTCTGGATCAGCGGTTCATGCATATGCTCGCCCGCGCCCCAGCCATATGCCGGATCAAAGCCCGCCTCCGGCTCTGAAGTCGGCGGCATTGCGATAATAACGCTTGTTTGGGTATTTTCCGCTGCATTTTCGCCGTTTTCAACATTTTCCGTCTGTTCTGCGCCGGAACCGCCTTTCTGCGCCTGATTTCCAGCGTTTCCGCATCCGGAAAGCATGACTGCCGCCGCTAAGGCAGTGACGCCAAGTGCCCTGGCTTCTCCGAACACCTTTCCAATGATTTTGCCTGTATTTTCTCGTTTTTTCATATTTTCTGTTGTACCCCTATATTTTTCTTTATGAAAGAAAAGGATATCAGAAAAGTGCGATCCCTGCTGAACCGCTGTACCTTCCTGGTATCCTTCTCCATTTTTCTTATTTATCTCAGTTAAAAAAGAATGTGCCTTGGCACATTCTCGTGCCGAGCGCGGTCGCTTGCGACA
>UMHT01021904.1_pt1 | contig 10521 bp, 10 predicted proteins | sample 1965601 | NCBI WGS metagenome assembly UMHT01 (sample SAMEA4836105, study PRJEB28245) | human gut metagenome | biome: gut microbiome; material: fecal sample | place: Denmark | collected 2008 | reverse complement strand
GCGCGGCTGCACAGAGACGAGAACGAGAAGAGGAGATGAGAGTGTGATGGGAGAACAGGCGGCAAAGACAAAAAAGACCGAAACCAGCCTGCCGGAAGGCAAGATTGTCCAGGTTTCCGGTCCGGTTGTCGATGTGAAATTTGAGAGCGGTCCCCTTCCGGAGATCCGGGACGCGCTCACAGTAGAAAATCAGGGAAAGACGTGTGTGATGGAAGCTGCCAAGCACATGGGAAATAATATCGTCCGCTGCATCATGCTGTCGGCAAGCGAGGGCTTGAGCCGTGACATGAAGGTAACACCGACGGGAGAAGGTATTTCCGTTCCGGTTGGCGAAAAGACGCTTGGACGTTTGTTTAATGTTTTAGGTGAGACGGTAGATGGAGGACAAAAGCTGGATGGTGAGGAGCACTGGTGTATTCACCGGGATCCGCCGCCATTTGAGGATCAGAGCCCGGTCGCGGAGATTCTGGAGACGGGCATCAAGGTGATTGATCTTCTGGCGCCGTATTCCAAGGGCGGAAAAGTCGGTCTGTTTGGCGGCGCGGGCGTCGGAAAAACAGTCCTGATTCAGGAGCTGATCCGGAATATTGCGATGGAGCAGGGCGGTTATTCTATCTTTACGGGTGTCGGTGAGCGTTCCCGTGAGGGCAATGACCTCTGGAGTGAGATGAAGGCATCCGGTGTTCTGGAAAAGACAGCGCTCGTGTTTGGACAGATGAACGAGCCGCCGGGAGCTCGTATGAGAGTTGCAGAGACCGGGCTTACGATGGCAGAATATTTCCGTGACAAAATGCACCGGAATGTGTTACTATTTATCGATAATATTTTCCGTTATGTACAGGCAGGTTCGGAGGTTTCAGCGCTGCTTGGGCGTATGCCGTCGGCGGTTGGTTATCAGCCAACGTTAGCGAATGAGATGGGCGAGCTGCAGGAGCGGATTGCCTCGACGAAAGATGGTTCGGTCACTTCAATCCAGGCAGTCTATGTACCGGCGGATGATTTAACCGATCCGGCACCGGCGACTACCTTTACCCATCTGGATGCGACTGCGGTTCTTTCCAGAAAGATTGTAGAACAGGGTATCTACCCGGCGGTCGATCCGCTGGAATCCTCGTCCCGTATTCTGGAACCGGATGTGGTCGGAGAAGAACACTATGAGACGGCCAGACGGGTGCAGGAGATTTTGCAGAAATACAAGGAATTGCAGGATATCATTGCAATTCTGGGTATGGACGAGTTGTCTGAGGAAGATAAGCTGACCGTCGGCCGCGCAAGAAAGATACAGCGTTTCTTATCCCAGCCGTTCCACGTGGCGGAGAACTTTACCGGTGTACCGGGCAAGTATGTGCCGTTAAAGGATACCGTCAAGGGCTTTAAGGCAATTCTGGATGGTGAGATGGATGCGTACCCGGAGGCAGCATTCTTCAATGTCGGAACGATCGAGGATGTAGTGGCAAAGGCGAAGGCGTTAGAGAAACAGGAGGCGTAGGAACGGATGGCAGATTTTCATGTAAAAATCATATCCAGCAACCGGACATTCTATGAGGGAGTCTGCCACTGTCTGATCCTTCCGGCGGTGGACGGTGAGATGGCTGTCATGGCGCACCATGAGAGCGAGATCGTGGCAGTCAAAGCGGGAGAAATGCGTTTCCAGGCGACAGAGGACGGTCCGTGGGAGGCGGCAGTCGTCGGGCAGGGCTTCTGTGAGATCGCCAACAACCGTGTTATGTTGCTGGCAGATACGATCGAGAAACCGGAGGAGATCGACCGGATCCGGGCGCAGGAGGCATTAGAGCGTGCGAAAGAGCGGCTGCGCCAGAAACAGAGCATTTCCGAGTATTACAGCACCCGCGCGGCGATGGCGAGAGCGCTGGTTCGTCTGAAAGAGACGGAAAAATTTGTGGACTAGGTGCGTTAGAGGCGGATTTGAGCCTGATGTAATTCTGTGGCAGATGCGGTTCAGAAAGAAATGACAGAAAATCAGTAAGAATGGAGAACAGGGCATGACATTACTTCAGTTGAAATACGTGGTGGAGGTGGCGGCAGCCGGAACCATCAGCGGGGCGGCAAAAAAACTTTATATTGCACAGCCGAGCCTCACGGCGGCGATCAAGGAACTGGAGCATGAGATTGGATTTTCCCTGTTTACCCGCACGAACAAGGGCGTAGTGATTTCCCCGGACGGGGAAGAATTTCTGGGGTATGCGAGACAGGTGATCGAGCAGGCAAACCTGATCGAGGAGCGCTATTTTGGCGCTGTGCCGCAGAAACGCCAGTTCTGCGTCTCTACCCAGCACTATTCCTTTGCCGTTGAGGCGTTTGTCGATCTGATCCGCGAGTACGGCGGAGAAGAGTACGATTTCCGTATCCGCGAGACGCAGACGTATGAGCTGATTGAGGATGTGGCGAAGCTTAGGAGCGAGGTTGGCGTGCTGTATCTGAACCGTTTTAACGAGACGGTGATCCGCAAGACGCTGCGGGAACACGACCTCAAATTTACGCGGCTTTTTATGGCAAAACCGCATGTATTTATCGGTGCGGCCAATCCGCTTGCAAGCCGCAGTTCTATCACCCTGTCGGATTTGGAACCTTATCCGCGCCTGTCCTATGAGCAGGGCGAGCACAATTCCTTTTATTTCTCCGAGGAGATCCTCAGCACGCTGGACAGCCGCAAGGACATCCTGGTGTCCGACCGCGCGACCCTGTTTAATCTTCTGATCGGGCTGAATGGGTATACGATCTGCAGCGGTGTCATCAATGAGGAACTGAACGGACCGAATATTGTAGCGATTCCGCTTGATGTGGACGATTATATGGAGATCGGTTACATTACCCACAATCGCGTGACACCGGGACGGTTTGCGGGGCTGTATATTGAGGCGTTGAAGCGGAGAGTGGGAGTGCCGGTTCCCAAAGTGTCTACCCGTGAACCAATAACCAGAATTCCTGTTTCCGACAGGTGATTTTTTGGTTTGACTTTTTTTAAAACAGGAAATATAATAATACCGAAACGAGTAGCAAACGAGCGTAAATCCAGTTTTGCTACTCTTTTTTTATTATTCCATAAAGAATGTGCCAAGGTGCATTTTTTATTAAATTTCATAAAATGCCATTAAAAAGTGTGTTGCCTATCAGCGTAAGTCCAGCTTATGAGATAGGTGCACACTTTTTTATGTGGAAAAAAGGAGGATTTATTTAAAATGGCAGAAAGCAACAAGATGAAAGATATGCCGGTAAATCAGCTCATGATCCAGATGGGCATACCGATGATTTTATCGATGGCATTGCAGGCAGTCTACAATATTGTGGACAGCGCCTTTGTGGGAAATATGAGGGTAGGAAGCGAAGCCGCCCTGAATGCGCTGACACTGGTGTTCCCGATCCAGATGCTGATGGTGGCAGTGGGAATCGGAACCGGCGTGGGAACGAATGCGCTTCTTGCGAGGATGCTGGGACAGGGAAATAATAAAAAAGCTGCAAAGGCAGCCGGAAACAGCCTGTTTCTGGGTGTGATTATTTATGTGGTATGTCTGTTATTCGGACTCTTTGGAGTAAACGCATATATCACGTCGCAGACGGTCGATCCGGAGGTTATTTCGATGGGAACGGAGTACCTTCGGATCTGCTGCGTGATTTCGTTTGGAATCGTATTTTTCTCTTTATTTGAAAAATTATTGCAGGCAACAGGGCGTTCGTTTTATTCGACTATTGGTCAGGTTGTGGGAGCAGTGGTAAATATCATTCTGGACCCGATTATGATCTATGGAATTGGACCTGTCCCGGAGATGGGAGTTGCGGGCGCTGCCTATGCAACGGTGATCGGGCAGGTCATATCGGCGGTTTTATTATTTGTTTTTCATATGAAGTTAAACAAAGAGTTTGAGCATGATTTCACATATATGAAGCCGGATGTCAGAATTATAAGGGAAATCTACGCGATCGGACTTCCGGCGATCATCGCGCAGGCGCTCATGTCTATTATGGTGTATGTGATGAACCTGATTTTGAAATTCAATCCTTCCGCCCAGACGGCGTATGGACTCTTTTACAAAGTACAGCAGTTTGTATTGTTCCTTGCGTTTGGTCTGCGCGACGCCATCACACCGATCATCGCATTTGCATACGGAATGCATAGCAGAAGGCGGATTCTGGATGGAATCAAATATGGACTGTTCTATACAGTTGTTCTGATGATTGTGGGCATGGCAATCACAGAGGTTTTCCCAGGGGTGTTTGCCGGATTATTTAATGCCGGATCGTCCAGAGAATACTTTATCGGGGCAATGAGAATCATTTCCATCAGCTTTATTTTTGCCGGAATCAATGTGGCATATCAGGGCATTTATCAGGCGCTTAACAGTGGCATCCAGTCGCTGGTGATTTCACTGCTCAGACAGTTTGTGATTATTCTGCCGTTGGCAGGTATCTTTTCAATCTTTGTGAGAAACGGTCAGGCAGGTGTTTCGCTTATCTGGTGGGCGTTTCCGATCACAGAGCTCGCCGCCTGCCTGGTGGGATATGGGTTTTTGAAGAAAATCAGAACGAATAAAGTGGAACATTTGGAGTAAGGAGAGAGGATAGGATGATGGGAAAAAGAATTATTACGATCAGCCGGGAGTTTGGAAGCGGCGGACGTTTTATCGGTATGGAAGTGGCGCAGAAACTGGGTGTGAAATACTACGATAAGGAGATGATCGGACAGATTGCGGAGCAGTCCGGATTTTCACCGAAGTATATCCAGGAGAATGCGGAATTGTCACCCAAGAAGGGGTTATTTGCCTATGCGTTTTCAGGGCGCGATCAGATGGGACGATCCGTCGAAGACATGATCTATGAAGCGCAGAGAAAGATCATTTTGGATATTGCGGAAAGAGAAGAGTGTGTGATAATAGGTAGAAATGCGGACTTTATTCTGAAAGATCGGGATGACGTCCTGAACGTATTTATACACGGAAATATGCCGGAGAAGGTAAAGCGGATCTGCGGCTTATACGATGTTACGGAACAGGAAGCGATCAAAATGACAGAAGACATTGATAAGCGCCGTATGAGCAATTATCGCTTTTACACGGATCAGAAGTGGGGGATGGCAAGTAATTATACACTGTCGCTGAACAGTTCAGTGCTGGGGTATGAGATGTGTGAGAGGATTATTATGGAGTGTGCGGGGCGCTAGGAGAGGGCTGACAATAGTCTTTTGTTCTTATAAGTAACAGAAAAACCAGAACTGTGTAGCTGATTTAGTCGACAGTTCTGGTTTTTTTGTTTTGGAAGTCCCACATAGATGTGTCAGAACCCATTTTTTATTTCTGAACTTTGTGTGAAATCTTTGCCCAGATGATTGACATAAAGTGGGGGTTCAGCGTTATGATAGGCGGTATGGAAAACAGGGATGAAAAAGTAAAATCTTTTGCCGAAGATAGATTTACACGGAAATAGGAACGAAATCGGAAAGAGGATGATAGAATGCGGCAGAATAGAGAAATGATTTCATGTCAGCGTCCATAATCGGCACTTCCTTTTTGTAAGAAATGTGGTATACTCGATAGAACATGAAAACCATATTAAAAAAGGTGAAAAGCAGAATGAATCATATTTCAATTACAACCCTGGAAGCGCCGGAGCTGGATATCTACGCCCGGCTGAGCGAGGGGCAGTTATTTCATTATAATGAACCAAAGGAAGGTCTTTTCATTGCGGAAAGCCCGAAGGTCATCGGGCGGGCGCTCGACGCGGGATATGAGCCGGTTTCTTTTCTGATGGAAGAACGCCATATCGAGACAGAAGGGCGGGAGATTCTGGAACGCCCGGTGTGTGCGGGAGTGCCTGTGTTTACGGCACCATTTGATGTGCTGACGCGCCTGACCGGCTTTAAACTGACGCGCGGGATGCTGTGTGCGGTGAAACGGAAGAAAATGCCGGGGATCGAGGAAATCTGTGCAGATGCCAGACGGATCGCGATTCTTGAGAATGTAGAAAATCCTACGAATGTGGGGGCGATTTTCCGGTCAGCGGCGGCGCTCTTTATGGATGCGGTGCTTCTGACACCGGGATGCAGTGACCCGCTGTACCGCCGCGCAAGCCGTGTCAGTATGGGAACAGTGTTTCAGGTGCCGTGGACGTACATTCCGAAGGGCGACTGGGCGGAGAACAGTATGGAAACGCTTAAGAAGCTGGGATTTTGCACGGCGGCGATGGCGCTCAGTGACCGTTCCGTGAGTATCGCGGATCCGGCGCTTTCGCAGGAAGAAAAATTAGCGATCATTCTCGGAACCGAGGGTGACGGGTTGGCGGCATCGACGATCGCGGCGTGCGATTACACCGTGAAAATCCCGATGTCACACGGCGTGGATTCGCTCAACGTGGCAGCAGCGAGTGCAGTGGCGTTCTGGCAGCTGGGCATGGGAAACAGGAAATAAAGTTCTGGCTGTGTGAGAAAAAATGGTTACTGTTCACGCATACGTGCCCAGTAATGGAATTTGCCGTGGCTTCGCATTTAAATACGGCAAATTCCTGCTACCACCACGTTTTCTTACGGCACTTTCGGTTCCAAAAGTGCCTACCCGTGAACAGTTACAAAAAATGTACATTGTTTAAATGCGTTTCAAATGCCAGAAATGAGTGCGGAAATGGATGGAAAGAATCGTTTGGAGGAAGGAGAAAATAGAATGAAGTGTCCAAAATGCGGACAGGAGGCAGTTGGAAATTTTTGCAGTAACTGCGGAACTCCGCTTGTAAATGATACAGTACGCCGAGAACAGGAGACGGTGGAAAGAAAGCCAGAAAATAGCTATGACGACGGTGATTCAGAACAGCGGAATCCAGCTCGGATGGAATCGGATGAGAAAAAGGCGGAATCCGGCTCTGGATCGAAACGAAACAGTCAGGAAAAGCGGAGCAGCCAGAGTCAGGACGCACAGAAGCGTGAGGAAGAGCGCCGCGACAATGAACGCTGCCAATCCCAGGCACAGGAGGATGCTCGCCGTGACCGTGAAGCGGCATCGCGCAGACGACAGGACGAGAGACGTTCTTCTTCCAGCGCGAAAGAGGATAAGCGGGATGCAAAACAGCAGAAGCAGATGGAAAAACGCCTTCATGCTCTGGAGTCGGAGCGGGAGCGCTCAGAGCGTCAGAAAAACCGGATGGAGCGCAGCCACCAGCGGGAACTGGAACGCCAGTCCCGGGAGGCAGAGCGCACCAGACGGGCGGCGGAGCGCAGTGAGGCGCATACGCAGAGTGACTCAAATGACGGTCCGTCCGTGCTGGATGTGACGGCAGCCGGAGTAACCGGCGTGGTTGTGCTGATGGCGCGCGTGATGCAGGCAGCCAGCTTTCTTCTGATGGCGGGAATCACCTGGGCGAATGCGAAGGCATTTCGGTATGGCGGCGACGCTCTGGGCTATATCGGAACTATGATTACCGAGGAAAATTATGGTCTGGGGTTGTATGTAGGGATTGGCGTATTTCTGGTACTGATGGGCGCGATCTGGTGCCTGTGGATTCTGTCAGGCAAGCACGCGGGTGGTAAAGTACGGCTACAAAAATACGATACGGGGCGCGGATTTATCCCGTTTATAATCATCCTTGTTCTGGTATTAGCAGCCGGTCCGGCAGCGTACCTGATGCCGAAGAATGCGGGCAGCTTACAGCCGATTGTGGACGGCGGCTATGCGGCGCTGGAGGCGATCAATGCGAACCACGGATTTCTGCTGTTCTGCAGCATCGGAGGCGCGATCCTTTCGTTTATCCGGAAAATGTTGCTGGTATAATTTTATAATTCATCTAATTGCCCGAACTGATATCCCATTTCCTCCCATTTTGCCAGAAGTTCATCGAGAATCTGAGCGTTGGTCTGAGAAGTGCTGTGCAGAAGGACGATCGCGCCGGGGTGGATGCGCGTCAGAAGCTTGGAAAATGCTTCTTCTTTGGATGGCTGCTGATCCTGCATCCAGTCCACATAGGCGAGACTCCAGAAAAAGGTCTTGTAGCCGAGCTCCTTTGCCATCTGCAGGTTCGATTCACTGTATTTGCCCTGCGGCGGACGGTAATATTTTTTCATTGTCTGCCCGGTGACGGACTGGTAGAGTGTTTCCAGGGCAGTCAGCTCCTTTTCAAATGCTGCTTTGTCGGAAATGCGGGACATATCGGGATGGTGATACGTGTGGTTGGCGACGGTGTGACCCTCAGCGATCATCTGTTTTACCAGTTCAGGACTGGTTTCGAGATAGTTGCCGACGACGAAAAAGGTTGCCGGGACATGGTGTTTTTTCAGTGCTTCCAGAATGGCAGGTGTGCAGCCGTTTTCATATCCGGCGTCGAAGGTCAGATAGATGACGGGCTTGGAGGTATCGCCTACATAGAAAGCATCAAAATTTTTTAAAGTGTCGGCGGAGGCATTGCCGACCGGTGTCTGCCCTGGACTGGGAAATCCAAGTCCCCAGTTTCCATCTGCGGAAACCGGAATCGAGCCGGAATCAAAGACAGGCGGGAGCGAGCCACAGGCGATAACAGGCGCTGAAACCGTGTGCCCGGATGGACGGTGCAGGAAATGCGCGGCAGTCTGCCCGGCGAAGAAAGCAATGGCAAACAGGGCGGGAACCAGCAGCGGGGAAATGATGTGCCGGAAACGTGATGGAACAGAATGCATGGGAAAATGAATGAACATGATGTGACCTGAAAGATATATTTTCATAAGTATATGAAAGAAGGGGGAACATCATGTTTTTATTATAATTTGGTGTCCGTGAAATGCACCGAATCGGAAAAACCAAGCGGTACCATATAACAAATTTTATGTGCTGACATAACAAATTAATGCTTGTCATGCCCTTTGTACCTATGTTATTATTATAACGATGCTTAGATGAGATGCTCCGAACCCTTGAACAAGGGGAGCTGGATGAAAAGCAGATTATGAAATTATGATGAAATAAATAAGAGAAACAAGGAGGATGTTGAAGGATGAAGCCTTATAGCGAGATGACGAAAGAAGAACTTCTGGAGCTTAAGCGTGATCTGAGCGATCAGTACCGGGAGTTTCAGGGCAAGAATCTGACGCTGGATATGTCACGCGGTAAGCCAAGTGCAGAGCAGCTTGATTTATCGATGGGAATGATGGACGTACTGAGCAGCGACAGTGATCTGACCTGCGAAGATGGGACAGACTGCCGCAATTACGGCGGCCTGGACGGTATCAGCGAGGCGAAGGAGCTGTTAGCGGATATGATCGAGGTTCCGGCTGACAATATCATTATCTATGGAAACTCCAGCCTGAACGTAATGTACGACACCATCTCCCGTTCTATGACTCATGGCGTTATGGGAAATACCCCGTGGTGCAAGCTTGACAAGGTTAAATTCCTGTGCCCGGTACCGGGATATGACAGACATTTCTCCATTACTGAATATTTTGGTATCGAGATGATCAACATTCCGATGACCGCAGATGGTCCGGATATGGATCTGGTGGAGAAGTATGTGACCACTGACCCGACCGTAAAGGGAATCTGGTGTGTTCCAAAATACTCCAACCCGACCGGTAATTCCTATTCCGATCAGACTGTCCGCCGTCTGGCACGCATGCATCCGGCAGCTCCGGATTTCCGTATTTACTGGGACAATGCTTATGGCATCCACCATTTATACGATGATGAGCAGGATCATGTGCTGGAGATTCTGGCAGAATGTAAGAAAGCCGGCAACCCGGATATGGTTTACAAATTCTCTTCAACCTCCAAGATTACGTTCCCAGGTTCCGGCATTGCGGCAATCGCAACCTCCCACAATAACCTGGATGATATCAAGAAACAGTTAAAGATTCAGACTATCGGTCATGATAAAGTGAATCAGCTTCGCCACGTGCGTTTCTTCAAGGATATCCACGGCATGGTAGAGCACATGAGAAAGCATGCCAACATCCTGCGCCCGAAATTCGAGGCAGTTGAGAACATTCTCGACCGCGAGCTGGGCGGACTGGAGATCGGTACCTGGACAAAACCGCACGGCGGCTACTTCATTTCCTTTGATTCACTGAACGGCTGTGCGAAGGAGATCGTTGCGAGGTGCAAGAAAGCAGGCGTTGTCATGACCGGAGCCGGTGCAACTTATCCATATGGCAAGGATCCGGAGGATCGCAACATCCGTATTGCTCCATCTTATCCGCCGCTGCAGGATCTGATCATTGCAACCGAGCTGTTTGCACTCTGCGTCAAGCTGGTCAGTGTCAACAAGCTGTTAGAGGAAATGTAATATTAAACCAAGAAGTACAGGAATTGTATGGGTATGTCGAAGGACCGCTGCCCATACAATTCTTTTTTCGGAGAAAAAGTGATGATAAAGGAAAAGCTATCCCTGATCTGGGGAAAGTTTGTAAACAGGGAGACGATATCATATCTGATATTCGGCGTTCTGACGACGCTGGTGGACTGGATTTCCTATGCGGTTTTCCGCCACAACGGCATGAACTACCGTATGGCGACGATCTGCTGTCAGGCGGCGGCGATCCTGTTTGCATATGTGACA
>UMHT01030736.1_pt1 | contig 10548 bp, 14 predicted proteins | sample 1965601 | NCBI WGS metagenome assembly UMHT01 (sample SAMEA4836105, study PRJEB28245) | human gut metagenome | biome: gut microbiome; material: fecal sample | place: Denmark | collected 2008 | reverse complement strand
TTTTCTTCCTGTGCGATGCAGTATTTTTGCGCGCGTTGCATTTAATAGATAAACACGTGTTGGAAAGAATGGAAGAACTACAGTTGGCCGAACAATGCAGGCTGGGCAACAATGTTGCCCGGCGGGAATTGTATGAGCGTTATGCGGGGCGGATGCTGGCTCTGTGCATGCGCTATACGGGCAACCGTGAAGAGGCTGAGGACCTGCTTCACGACGGCTTCCTGAAGCTGTTTTCTTCGTTCGGCAAGTTTGCCTGGAGGGGCGAGGGCTCGCTGAGGGCCTGGATGGAGCGGGTGATGGTGAACGTGGCGCTGGAACATTTGCGCCGTAACGATGTACTCAGCCAGTCGGCTGCTTTGGACGATATGCCGCTGGAGGCCTATGACGAGCCTGAGCCTGATGCGTGCGATACGATTCCCGTACAAGTTTTGATGCGTTTTATCGGTGAACTGCCGGCCGGTTATCGTACAGTCTTCAACCTGTATGTGATGGAAGGCAAGTCGCACAAGGAAATTGCCGCCCTGCTGGGCATTAACGAGAAGTCATCTGCCTCTCAGTTGGCAAGGGCCAAGGCTGCCTTGGCCGAGAAGGTAAAGGGATGGATGAAAACGAATGGATAACTCTTTTATGAAATAAAGATATGAAGGACGAATTGTGGTTGAAAAAGATAAAAGACAGACTGGACGATTGCCAGGAGCCTCTTCCCGCCGGGGGATGGGAACGTCTGGAGCGTGAGCTGGGACAGACCGGGCAGTCGGTCTCTTCCTCTCCCCGATCGAAACGGATTGTCGTCATGAGACGATGGTCCGTAGCGGCTGCGGCAGCTTTGCTGGTAGCCGTTTCGGGTATCAGCTTCTGGCTGTTGCATAGTCCTGCGGGCGAAGAAATGCGGCGGGCCGAAGTTCCCGTTGTCCGTCCGTTCGACAGAATGCCGGAGCCTGCTGTCGAGGATGAGGCGTTGGCTCGTGTGGACGAACCTGTCTTGCAGGAGAGGAAGCCGGCTGTCGTTGCTTCCAGGGAAAGGGGACATGTGGAGCAGGTAAGGTTGGAAGAAGACCTCTCTGTCGTTCAGGACGACGAGCCTCAGAACATGTCTGTTGCTGGCAAGTCTGAGGAAAAGGAACGTGCGGCGGAGGTTGTTGTCCGTTCGGAAACTCCGCATGAAGAACAGGTTCCTGCAGTGCAGAAAAAGAAGAAGACAAGTCTGGATGAACCGGTGGTGTTGCCCGAACCGGCCCGGAAGAAAAATAAGGGATGGGCTTTCGGCCTGTCAGTCGGGAACAACGGTCCGTCATTGGGAAATGACGGTGAACGGGATATGGTAATGGGTGATGTCGGAGGAGGCATGCAAGGAAGCAACATCAATCTGAGTGCTACGACCAATGGCGTGATTGTCATAACCAGCGAACAGGAACTGACGTTCAAGGACGGAATGCCGTACGTGCACCAGCGTGGAGACATTCCTGCATCGGCCGACCATCGTCAGCCTGTCAGTGTGGGTTTCTCGGTGAGAAAGGAGCTGGGCAAGGGATTCTCTGTGGAAACGGGCCTGATGTACACGTACCTGTCTTCGGATGTCTATATGAGTGGCAGCCGGAACAAACAGGCACAGAAGTTGCATTATATCGGCATACCGTTGCGGGCTAACTGGAATTTTGTGGATACGCGCCGTTTCATTGTCTATCTGTCGGCCGGCGGTGCCGTGGAGAAATGTGTCTATGGCAAGTTGGGGCACGAGAAGCAGACGGTGAAGCCCGTACAGTGGTCGGTACTGGGAGCCGTGGGTGCACAATATAATTTGTCCCGCCGTTGGGGATTGTATGTGGAACCGGGCGTTTCCTATTACTTTGACGACGGTTCGCTCGTGCAGACCATCCGTAAGGAACGGCCCTGCAGCTTTACAATCCAGGCGGGACTGAGACTCAGTTATTGAGTGCAGTACGTCAGTTGACCACTACCACCGGAAAATATTCGCGGAAGAGTGCTTCGGCGCGTTTCAGTTGTTCGGGGCTGTTCTCCTTGACATCTTTCAGCCGGTAGTCCCATCCCATGGCTTCGTATTTGTGTACGCCCAGCCGATGGTAGGGCAGTATCTCCACGCGTTGTATATTTTGATAGTCCCCGAGCGTTTCTCCCAGTCGGCGGATGTCCTCTTCCGCATCGCTGTAGCCGGGCACCAGCACGTAGCGCAGCCAGAAGGGGCGGTTGTGCTCCTCCAGCCAGGCGGCGGTGCGCAAGGTCTGTTCGTTGCTTCGTCCTGTGAGCCGACGGTGGCGTTCGGGATTGATTTGCTTGACGTCGAGCAGGACAAGGTCCGTCAGTCCCAGCAGTTCCTCCACATGGCGGTTCCAGATGCCTCCGTTGCTGTCCAGACAGATGTGTATGCCTTGTGCCTTCAGCTCGCGGAAGAGAGGTGCCAGGGCTTCGGCCTGCATCGTGGGTTCTCCACCGCTGAAGGTGATTCCTCCCCGTTTCCCGTAGAACGGCTTTTGGCTGACAGCCATTTCCAATATTTCTTCCGGCCTCGTCTCTTTGCTCTCCCCTTTCAGGTCAATGGTGTCGGGGTTGGCGCAATACAGGCATCGGAAGGGGCAACCTTGCAGAAAAACGACGAGCCGGAGTCCCGGCCCGTCAAAGGTTCCCATACTTTCGTAGGAATGAACTTTTATCATAAACTGATTACATTCTTTCGTGGAACGAACGGCTGATGACCTCCAGCTGGTGTTCGCGGCTCAGCTTGATGAAGTTCACCGCATAGCCGGACACGCGGATGGTGAGCTGCGGATACTTCTCGGGATGCTCCATGGCATCTTCCAGCATCTCGCGGTTCAGCACGTTCACGTTCAGGTGGTGGGCACCCTTGGTGAAGTAGCCGTCCATCATCGTCACCAGATTCTCCACACGCTCTTCGGGTGTGGGGCCCAGCGACTTGGGCACGATGGAGAACGTGTTGCTGATGCCGTCCTGCGAGTCGCGGTAACGCAGCTTGGCTACCGAACTGAGCGAGGCGATGGCGCCGTTCTTGTCGCGTCCGTGCATGGGGTTGGCACCCGGAGCGAAGGCCACGCCCTTGTCGCGTCCGTCGGGGGTGGCACCCGTCTTCTTGCCGTACATCACGTTCGAGGTGATGGTAAGCAGCGACAGGGTGGGGCGTGCGTTCTTGTAGACGGGCAGCTTCTTCAGCTCCTCGCTGAAGTAGTACACGAGGTCCACACCGAGGTGGTCCACACGGTCGTCGTTGTTGCCGAAGCAGGGGAATTCACCTTCGATGTCGAAGCCCTCGGTCAGGCCGATGTCGTTGCGGCGGGCAGTCACCTTGGCATACTTGATGGCCGACAGCGAGTCGATGGCGATGGACAGTCCGGCTACGCCATAGGCCAGGTTGATGCGCGGGTCGGTATCTACGAAGGCCATCTGGGCCTTTTCGTAATAATACTTGTCGTGCATGTAGTGGATGATGTTCATGGCCTCGTTGTAGACACGGGCAATTTCGGTGAGCACCTTCTTGTAGTTGGCCATCACCTCTTCAAACTTCAGTTCGTCGCCGGTCAGTACGGGGATATCCTTCACCATTACCGTACCTGTGTTTTCGCAGCGTCCGCCGTTGATGGCCAGCAGCAGGGCCTTGGCCAGGTTGGCGCGGGCGCCGAAGAACTGGATTTGCTTGCCGATGGCCTGATAGGACACGCAGCAGGCGATGCCGTAGTCGTCGCAGCCGCGCACTTCGCGCATCAGGTCGTCGTTCTCGTACTGGATGGAACTGGTGTCTACTGAAACTTGTGCGCAGAAGTCCTTGAAGCCTTCGGGCAGGTCGGGACTCCAGAGTACAGTCATGTTGGGCTCGGGCGAGGGACCGAGGTTGTAGAGTGTCTGCAGGAAGCGGAACGAAGTCTTTGTCACCTTCGTGCGTCCGTCGTTGAAGCGTCCGCCGATGGCTTCGGTCACCCATGTGGGGTCGCCGGCGAAGATGTCGTTGTACGACTGCATGCGCAGGTGGCGCACCATGCGCAGCTTGATGACAAACTGGTCGATGAGTTCCTGTGCGAAGGTCTCGTCGATGAGGCCGTGTGCCAGGTCGTATTCAATGTAGATGTCGAGGAAGGAGGAAACGTTGCCCAGCGACATGGCGGCACCGTCCTGTTCCTTCACGGCAGCCAGGTAGGCCATGTATACCCACTGTACGGCTTCCTGTGCCGAAGTGGCGGGACGGCTCAGGTCGAGGCCGTAGTATTCGCCCATCACCTTGATTTCCTTCAGGGCCTTGATCTGCTCGGACACCTCTTCGCGCAGGCGGATGCGTGCGTCGGTCATGGGTCCGGTCAGGTTGCGCTTGTCGGCTTCCTTGGCTTCAATCAGGCGGTCCAGGCCGTAGAGGGCCAGACGGCGGTAGTCGCCGATGATGCGTCCGCGGGCGTAGTTGTCGGGCAGGCCGGTAAGGAAGCCCAGCGAGCGGAACGAGCGGATTTCATCGGTATATACGTCAAACACTCCGTCGTTGTGTGTCTTGCGGTAGTGCGTGAAGATGTCTTTTACTTTGTCTTCCACTTCCACACCGTTTTCGCGGCATGCCTTGGCCACTACGTTGATGCCGCCGAAGGGCTTGATGGCACGTTTCAGCAGTTCGTCGGTCTGCAGTCCGACGATGAGTTCGTTCTCACGGTCGATGTAGCCGGCCTTGTGTGAAGTGATGGTGGATACTGTGGCATTGTCCAGGGAGCGGACACCGTTGTTTTTTCTCTCTTCTTCGAGTGCTTTCAGGCAGATGTCCCACACACGCTTGGTGCGTTCCGTAGGTCCCTGCAGGAAAGATGCGTCTCCGGTATAGGGAGTGATGTTCTTACTAACGAAATCGCTTACGTTGATTTCTTTGCTCCAAAGCCCGTCAATAAAGGTCTTGTTCAATTCCATAATATTCAATTTGTTTTTTGATGGGTTAAAGAAATGAATTCTTTTGAGCGTGCAAATTTACGCCTTTTTCTTCATATAATTGTCATATTTATGCTTGTTTTTATGCTGAACAACATAAAATAGCAAGATGTAGGTATCTTATTAAACAGCTTTTCTTATATGTATGATACCTCATCGTTTTTTGTTTCTGTCATTAAAACTACTCTACAGGGTAGTGGAAGAGTTGCGGGAAGTATGGAACTTTGCAGCAGAAAACTAAAAAACTATCATACAATGAAATTAATTAAAGTATTCTTATTAGGACTTATTGGTATCATACTACCTGTAAGTTTGTCCGCACAGACCGTTAGCGGAAAATTGATTGACGAGAACAGCCAGCCTTTGCCTTACGCCAATGTGGTGCTGCTGTCATTGCCGGATTCGGCATTTGTTAACGGAACTATCAGCGGTGAAGACGGATCTTTTACACTGGAGGCAACATCGGAAAATCAGATAGTGAAAATATCCTCACTCTATAAAAATAGAGAAAATAACCGCCTAAATATCAATTATTTGTAATTGCCTAAATTCTATTTGCTGAAATATTGCGTTATTGCGCTTTACCCGTATGCGTGAAATACATCGTTCGGGGCAGCTTTATACCTATATCCAAAGTCCCGTGATACATAGCCGTGAAACTTGTAGGTGTATCAAAAATCACGGTAAATATTACCCCTTCAAATTCATAATAATAGTTTGGATATTCGCCCACGACATCCGTTGTTTCAGTGACCGAAAAGAATTGCCCAGAAGCAAGGTCGGGCGTTTCATTATTGGGCTGTATTGATACGGCTACAGTTGTTTTGCTATCCGAATAGTCAAGACCGACCGAAACGGATAGGGTTTCATCCGAATATATATAAGTTCCTTTTTGCGGAACATCCATACTTTCGTCAGACGAACACGACACAAGAAGAATCAACGACAACAGAAATAACACAAACTTTTTCATACACATTACTTACTAAGATTTGAAACTATTTGTAGGAGCTGATTTATTTGCTTATCCTTTTCATCCAGCACCGATTTTACAAATTCCTCTGATAGACCGCCGGCATTATTCCCGGTATTGTGATTTCCAACAATAGCGTTTTGAGCCTCTGACACGGCAGGAGCCGAGCCAGTAAGAAGCATTTCACCTTTTCCACGCAGCAGCCATTCCGCCGACACATCCGGAAAGTAGTCAAGTAGCGCGGATATGGTCAGGAGGGACAAAGCCCTGTCCCCTCTTATCTGACTATTTAATGTAGCTTGCGGCACACCTATTTTCTTGCCAAGGGAAGTAACCGACATTCGGTTTTTCTCTATAAATTCCCTAAATCTTTGTAATACAGAATCTTCCATATAATTGTTATTTAGACTGATTATAAATTAACTACAAAACGGATTATTTTAACTACAAAACGAGTTATTTCCAATTATTATATCTATTTTTGCCACTACAAAAATAAGTAAATAACTAAATAACTCCAAAAAATATGAGCAACAAAAGCATTAATCAAACCGGAAAAGAGAAAACCGAGCAAGAAGCGATTAGAGAACGACTCTTATTCGCGATGGTACTTCTGAACGTACAGCCGGACAGCGAGGCCCTAAAAAGCGATATGGCTAAGGCCTGGGATGCGCTCAAAGAAACCCCAATCGGCGCAGTATTCATAAAGCCACCCAAAGAATTAAAAGTGACTTCCAAAGAGTGGGAGCAGATAAGACAAAAACCAGTAAACCAAATTTTCAAACACCCTAATTTCTGATAAGATGGAAAGAGATAAGATAGACCTGACAAACTTCACAATGTATTCAGGCGATGAGTTAAGAGATGCTTTGTACAACACACGTAGTTACATCTTTGAGCTTATTGATATGCTTCCAAAAGATACGGAATTGCTTTCAAGCGAATTAAGCAACGCCATATTTCCACTTAGCTATTTGATTGATAACACGGACTTTACAGATAAAAACAAAAAGTGATATGGATAAGGTAACAAGGGATGATTTAAGAAGTATGAAAAACGACGAAATGCGGACGTTTGACTTGCCGGACGCTAAGGCTTGCGACAGTGCCAAGTCTTTAGCCTACCAGTTGCAAAACCACCTTAAATGTAAGTTTAAGGTATCGACCGACTACAAGAAGAACCGAATAACAATTTTACGGAAAGAGCTATGATAACAGACAAACCAACCGTAAACCCGGAAGGCTTATATAGCCAGAAGCAGGCGGCCACGGCCTTGCAAGTAGAAAGACATACCGTCGCCCGGTATGAGGCAAACGGCCTTATTAAGTTCCGGGTAAGGAAGGCCGGAAGGGGAAAAGTAACGACCGGCGAAGAGATTATAAGGTGTTGGCAAAAAATGTATATGTAAAGAAGTAAGTAATATGAAGAAGTTAGTATTTGATTGGCATATATGGGTGATAATGCTTTTTGCGCTTATTGCCTGCATCGGAATTTTTTCAGAACCGGCGGACAATACGGATAACTGGTTTTTCGTTTTCGTGACTTCTAAGGCCGTCGGCTTTGCATCAGCTTACATAACATACCGGCTTATAGTTCGTTGGTTTGGCGAGCCAGTGGACGACAGCGACGTAATGATTTAAGGAGGTGAGGCGATGAAAAAGGTCATTTTCGACGGCGAAGAATTTCACGAGATACCCGGCTTTCAAGGTTACTTTGTCAGTACAGGGCTAAAGGTGATAAAAGATACATCGGACGTTAAGCGGGTGAGATACGCGAAGCAATACAAATATGTATCAATCTGGATAAGAAACAGCAAACCCTACGTGAGTATGCACGTGAAGGGAAAGGATTACGCCAAGCCGGTATTACGTTTGCTTTATATGGCCCAGAAGGGTTACACCGACCAAGTAGTTAGGCACCTGCAAAACCGGGCTTCATTTATCCAGCTTTCCGACGGCACGGTCAAGATGATTAGCACGGACGACATTTCGCGGATGAGTTTAGAAAAAGCCAAAGAAGCCATGAAGCGGATACGCGAAGAGGTTACGCCAACAAAGGCACTGACCGAATTGCGAAAGATGGAAAAGCTGTTTTCCACGCTGATAGAAGGAAACGACCCGAAACCGATAATGAAGTATCTGGGGCAGATACGGGATAACGAAGTTATTCCCTACCTAATCAAGCGGGATTACGGGCGTTTCAGGGCCACGGAGTTAGCACAAGAGGCCATGATGGAAACCATAGCAGCCATATTAAAAGGCCACCTACCTATCAACATTCCGGGCTATATGAAAACAGTAGCCAAGTCGCTTTACAAAAGGCAACGGATGGCCCTACAAACACAGTTTGCCGATTTATACCCCGAAACGGAGTATGATAGTGCAAAGGATGAGTTAGAAAACTATTATACAATGTTGTACAAATAAAAAACATCAGACAATGAGAGCAGAATTTAGTATTAACGTGAATGTGAATTTAGGCATTACGCCTGAATTATCGAAGGTATTAGAACGGCTTTTCCCGGTTTGCAACCAGCGGCAACCGGCGCAGATAGTCGAGGAAGAAGCGGTGCAGGAAGCCGACAAGGAAGAGAAGCCGGAACCGGTAGAAACGAAAGCGGATGCACCCGCCCAGCAAGAACAGAAAGCACCGGAAGCATCGGAGCAGGACAGCCAAGCCAGCCAGCCGAAGCAGTACACCGAACTGGACGTCCGCGAAGCGATGCACAAGGCACGCCAGCGGATTGAGGGCGAGGACTACCAAAACAACACGACGGGCGACCTTTATAAGAAGTATCACCGGGCCTTATCCAGTTGGTTTAAGCGAACGGCGGAAGTGATTGGTGGCATTGAAAAGCCGAGCGCATTGCCAGCAGACAAACGGGAAACCTTTATAAACGAATGCGCGCAGGTGCAATTACTGGAAGACGGTACCATTGGAATTAAAGCACCTTTCTAAAGTTTACGAGTATGGGACAGCACGCATTTTTAAGCCCAAGCGCGGCCCACAGGTGGATGAATTGCACAGCCGCGCCAACACTGGAAAGGGAGGTACCGGACAAAGGCAGTGAGTACGCCGAAGAAGGTACGCTCGCCCACGCTTATTGCGCTATGAAGCTGAAAAAGTTCCTGAATATGCCGACCGATGGGGAACAACAGGAAATAGCGCAGTTGGCCGAGAAATACCACACCGGCGAAATGGATGAGTACACCGACACTTATCAGGCCATAGTTATAGAGAAGTTCAACGAAGCAAGAGCCAAGACGAAGGACGCGCGGCTTTTGATAGAAGTAAGACTGGACTTTTCAAAATTCATGCCGGAAGCATTCGGGACAGCGGACGCGGTGATTATTGCGGACGGCTGCTTGGAAATAATCGACTTCAAGTACGGCAAGGGCGTGAAGGTGTCGGCATGGGAAAACCCACAAATGAAAATATACGCTTTGGGTGCTTATGAGGCTTACAGCTTTGAATATAACATCAGCCGGGTAAGAATGACCATAGTACAGCCCAGAATCGACAACCTTAGTGAATTTGAATTGCCGGTTACTGATTTGCTTGCATGGGCAGAGAATGAGCTGAAGCCGAAGGCAAACGAAGCATTTTCAGGGATGGGTCGGCAGAACCCCGGCGAGTGGTGCCAGTTCTGCAAGGTGAAGAAGAGTTGCAAGGCTTTGGCAAAGGTTTGCGTGGAAGCGATGGACGGGAACCCTAACCCGATGCTTATCAGCAAAACCGACATGGAAAGCATCATTTTGCCGAAGTTGGCGACCTTCAAAACTTGGCTTTCAGGTGTCGAAGAATATGCACTGGAGCAGGCGTTAAGCGGTGTGCAGTATAGCGGTTACAAAATCGTAGAAGGGCGCAGCATAAGAAAAATAATAAACCCGGAAGCAGTGGCCACGACGCTAAACCAAGCAGGCTACAAGCCCGCCGAGATATACAAGCCACAGGAGTTAAAGACAATTACAGAGCTGGAAAAATTAGTCGGCAAAAAGCAGTTTTCCACGCTTTGCGCGGAGTGGGTGGATAAGCCACAGGGCAAACCAACCCTCGTTCCTGATACAGACAAGCGGCCAGCGTTCAACGCGGCAGCAGACGATTTCAAGAATATCAATTTATAAACCTATTAAATTTTATCAAGTATGATTACACCGATTGTAAAAGACAACAAAGTCATTTTCGGCCCGTGCCGATTGAGTTACACACACGTATTTAACAAGTTTGCGCCTGATGGTGATGCAGCCAACGGCAAGTTTATGACAAATGTCCTTATTCCGAAGGATGAGAAAGAAACTTTGGACGCTTTGAACAAGGCCATAGACTTTGCCAAGAAAGCCGCGATCGTGTCAAAGTGGAGCGGAAAGGAACCTAAAAAACTGGACTTGCCGTTGCGTGATGGTGATGAGAAGGACGACGATGTGTATGCCGAAAAGTTTTACCTGAATGCCAAGAGCAGCACCCGCCCCGGCATAGTGGACAAAAAGAAAGTTCCTATAGTGGACGAAGAAGAGATTTACAGCGGCGTGTGGGCCGTTGTTTCGGTCACCTTCTTTGGCTACGACAAGAACGGAAACAAGGGCGTAGCGTGTGGCCTGAACAACATCATGAAGTTTAAGGATGATGAGCATTTAGGCGGCAGAACGTC
>UMHT01064145.1_pt1 | contig 10552 bp, 8 predicted proteins | sample 1965601 | NCBI WGS metagenome assembly UMHT01 (sample SAMEA4836105, study PRJEB28245) | human gut metagenome | biome: gut microbiome; material: fecal sample | place: Denmark | collected 2008 | reverse complement strand
TTATTTATAAGTAAATATATTACTTTCGTATTGGGAAAAGAACTTTATTAAGGAAGTCAGAATTTCATGAATATGGTATAATAAAGTATTGTAATTTTCGGAAAAAGGGGGTGTTCCAATGGCATATATTGCGTTATATCGTAAGTACCGTCCACAGACGTTTACCGATGTGGTTGGTCAGCATCAGGTGTCTGATACATTGATGCGTGCTATCCGCGAAGATAAGGTGGCTCATGCGTATTTGTTCGCTGGTCCGCGAGGGACTGGTAAGACGAGTATGGCTAAGATTTTCGCGCGCGCTATCAATTGCGAGCATGGGCCAACGGATCATCCTTGTAACGAGTGTAGTGCTTGTAAATCGATTTTGAGCGGTCAGTCCATGGACGTTCTTGAAATCGACGCTGCATCCAATCGTGGTATCGATGAGGTGCGTGCTCTTCGTGAAAGTGTCAAATTCATGCCGGTTGAAGGCCGTAAAAAGGTGTTCATCATCGACGAAGCCCACATGCTCACAACTGAGGCGTGGAATGCGCTTTTAAAAACTATCGAAGAGCCACCGGCTCACGTTATGTTTATCTTTGCTACTACAGAAATTGAAAAATTGCCTGTTACTATCGTTTCTCGTTGTCAGCGCTATACCTTTAGACGCATTACGTCTGATGATATCGCACAGCGTTTATCCTATGTAGCGGAAAAGGAAGGCTTTGGTTTAGATCCTGCAGCAGCACAGCTCATCGCTGTCCATGCAGACGGCGGTTTGCGCGATGCGTTGAGTATCTTAGACCAATGTGCCGGTATGGCAACAGGAACTATTACGCCGCAAGTAGTAGAAGAACTGATCGGTCTTGTTAGCAAAGAATGGATAATTCACTTCCTAGATGCGTTGCGCAACGGGGATGGTCCCAAATTGTTGTCCTATATTCACGATGCCTTAGCAGAAGGTCGTGATGCGACGCAGATTATGGAAGCCCTCATTCAGCACGTGCGGGCCTTATTAGTTGGTAAGGTCGCTCCTGATGCGGATGAGCTCAAGGTATACGATGCCTTTAAGGCTGAGTTTTTAGCTCAAGCTGAAAGTATCGATTTTAATGAGCTTAACCAGTATGTGCGCAGTGCGCAATCCATCATGAATGATGCAAAACAGGTGGATAATCCACGAACTATCATCGAAATGGGCCTTTTAGTGCTTTGTGCTAAAATAGGCTCTGTTGATGAAAGCTTAGAAGACCGTGTATATGCACTAGAGTCTTCAGAACGATCTGAACGAAACGATTTATTGAACCGCATGGCTCAATTAGAGCAACGCGGCCCAGCTGTCGCAACTGCACCTGCTTACGGTGCTAACTCCTTTGGACCACCAAGTGGTTATGCCAATAGCTTTGTTCCTGTAGATACTGCTGCTGTACAGAATGCTTCCATGAGTAGTATTCAAAATAGTACTGTTGGTACTGTGCCGCCCCCAAGTGGAGTGGGGATGACCCCACCGCCTGCGAGTGTAGGCATGACACCTCCACCTATGGGTGCGCCTGGTAGTACACCGCCTCCTATGAATGGCGTGGGCATGGCTCCGCCTCCAATGGGCGGTATTGGTATGGCGCCACCAAGTACAAGCAGTGCACCAGAACGATCTGCTAGAAATCAAGCCAAAGGTCGTGGTAAAAAAGGTATTAGTACACAGGCTATCATTAGTGATCAAATCTTGTCTGCTCAAGAGTATCGCAATGTACAGTCCAATGTCATTAAATACTTGAAGGATAGCAATCGCAATATGACCTCTACCGTAATTGGCCAAGGTCAACTTGTATACGTAGACCAAAGCAAGGCTGTTATGGCCTTCAAAAATACATTACATCTCAATGTAATGACCAACGAAGTAAACTTGGCAGAAGCGGCAGATGCTTTCACCTATACACTGGGCTATCCGGTACATGTAGAAATCGTTGATGCCCTCACACAGGTCTATAAAGATTATAAAAAGGCCTCTGGCAGTACGACGCAGCACCAAGTAAAAGCGCCGCAACGACCACCAGAGCCAATGGTAGATGTACAGAAGACCTCTGGTGGTCAGCCGACGCAAATGGATTTAACAAATCCATCAGCACCACAAGGCACTAATAATGCTCCAGTGGGAAATAGCTCAGCAGGAGCTAATAGAGCTCAAGGTAGTAGCGCGTCACAAGCTCAACAACCTATCGCACAGGTTGGTGGACCTACAACTGATGAGCAACCAAGTAAGCCAGATTCCGGAGCGGTAGACGCGGCAAAGGCGGCGGCTTTGGCATTCTTAGCGAAGAAGACGGGCGGTGCTGCTGTAAGCGCCTCAACTGGTGCTGATATTCCAGTTCATTCCTTTGATGATGTGCCTGTAGAGGATATGGAGGAAGCTTATGTATCATCTTTAGATGATATACCACCACACCCATTAGATAGCGTCACTGTTATCAGTGAAGATGGGGAAGTATTAGAACGCCCTATGGATAGCGGTGCACATATTGAGGTGGAAGCTGTCCCAAAGTCTGATGGGGGCGAACAGCAACAGGGAACCCCGCAAAGTGATAGTAATACTATGCTTTCACAAGCACCTATAGAGGTCGCACCTATCGATAGTGTGACGGTGGCTCGTGAATATGCATGGGACCCAGCAAATATGACGGAAGAGGAGCGAAACAATCTTCTCTTGGCAGAAACATTAGAAAAACTATCTGAAGATCACGACATCATCGTCGAGGTCATCGAAGAATAAATCAATTAGAATATTAGTATAGGACGTAGATCCTAAAAGGAGGAATTACAATGTTTGGTAAAGGTATGGGCAATATGGCTGGCATGATGAAAAAAGTTCAAAAAATGCAAGCAGATATGAAGAAAATGCAAGAAGAATTAAAAACTCGTACAGTAGAGGCTTCCGTTGGTGGCGGTGCTGTAACAGTTGTGATGAACGGTGAAAAAATCATCGAGTCTTTGAAATTGAACCCAACTGCAGTTGATCCTGAAGACGTAGAAATGTTAGAAGATTTAGTGATGGCGGCTGTAAACGAAGCTAGCAAAAAAGTAGACGACCTCTTGGCTCAAGAAATGGGCAAAGTAACTGGTGGTCTTAACTTGCCAACAGGTTTATTCTAAATGACAAATGCTTTAGAACGGCTCGTAGAGCAGTTGCGCCGCTTGCCAGGTATCGGCTCCAAGTCGGCTAGACGCTTGGCCTATCATTTGGTAGAAATGCCGAAGGAAGAGGTAGACCGTCTCGTGGAAACCATCGTAGAAGCGAAGGGAGCTACGCGTCACTGTTCTATTTGCTTTAACTTATCAGCTCAAGATCCTTGTGAATTCTGTAGCAATCCGAACCGCGATCAAACGACAATTATGGTCGTTGAAACATCTCGCGATGTCATTGCTATCGAGCGCAGTGGTGACTATAAGGGCTTATATCACGTATTGGAAGGTGCCTTGTCCCCTATGGAGGGCATCGGTGCTGACGATATTCGCGTAAAAGAATTGATTGCCCGCCTTCGGGATGGTGTCGTACAAGAGGTTATCCTCGCTACTGACCCAGATGTAGAAGGGGAGGCGACAGCTCTCTATTTGGCGCGTTTATTAAGTCCAAGTGGCATTAAGGTAACGCGCATTGCCCGCGGTGTTCCTGTAGGTGGCGATATCGAATATGCCGATGAATTAACGTTAGGCGGTGCTGTAGTGAACCGCCAAGAGATGAAAGGATAATATGGGAGCTTTATTAGCATCACCGATTATTTCGGCGGTTGTATCCGTTGCTGTAGCCTACATTGCTTTCAAAGTAGCATTTTTCACCATTAAACGAGTGGCTATGAATGCAGTAACTGGTATTTTGACGTATTTAGTATGCGTTCATATTCTCAATATTCCTATGGATATTGGTTTGGGCGTATGGGCTTTAACAGCAATTCTAGGCCCTATTCCAATGCTCATTGCAGCCGGATGGTACGGCTTTTTAAAATAGGAGGACCTCATGCTTATCAATCGTGAACAACAACGCGTTATTGATGAAGTTGAACAGAATATCCTCTTGTTAGCGTCCGCTGGGACGGGAAAAACGAATACACTTGCTTATCGAGTGGCTCACCTCATCGAGGGCGGCTATGCGAAGGCGGAGAACATCTTGTGCTTGACCTTTACGAACAAGGCGGCAAACGAGATGAAAGACCGCATTCAATCGCTCGTAGGCAGTCCTGCAAAGGCTGTGGAGGTTAGTACATTCCACAGCTTTTGCTTTTTCGTGCTCCAACAAGAGGGGAAGCGCAATGAAACCTTGTATACGGATGTAACTATCTTTGATGAAGAGGATTGCAAGGAATTGTCTGAACCGTATCGTCCAGGTAAGTTGCGAGAAATGTCCTTTGCCAACATCATTGGCATGGTAAAAGAATATCGCTCCTTATATGGGTTCTATTCTGATGATCTCGTAGGCGATTATAAACGAACTATTGAGCGTTTACAAAAGGAACAACGTCCTGCTATTGAGCAACAGTTCTCTAGCTTTGGCAATGTTCTTTATAGTGAACTTCATGACTTCTTGAACCATGGTCACGAATGGATTGCTGCCTATGATGAAAGCTTAGCCTCCGTACATGGTCTAGATTTTACGGACCTTATCTGTGGTGTTCATCATCTATTCCAAGACCCTGTAGTTCGGGAGCGTTGGCGTAGCCGTTATAGCTATATCTCTGTTGATGAAATGCAAGACACAGGTGTACTAGAGTACAAGGTACTTGAAATGCTGTGGGAAGGTAATCACGTCCTATTATGTGGTGACTATTTTCAAACCATTTACGAATGGCGTGGGTCTGATCCATTCCGTTTGCTCAAGCAGTTTGATGCGGACTTTAAGCCGTTAAAAATCATTTTCTACGAAAACTACCGCTCTAACTGGACGCTCTTTACGATGGCTTTCAAAACATTGCAGAATATGTTACCTGATCTGGTAGGCTCTGTATATACTGAATTGCCTCGTGCCAATAGTGAAAGAAAGGGCAAACCTGTTCTCATAAAAGGCTGTAAAAACAGCTATCTTGAGGGCAGATATATCTATGAAGCTATCTGCGCCTTGCCAAAGGATGCCAATATTGGCGTTCTCGTACGAGATAATAAAAAGGCGCAACGGCTGAGCGACTCCTTTGAACGCCTCAACAATGAAAAACCTGAAGACGAACGTCGTCACTTTATGATCATTGATGAGTTTAAATTTTTTAGACGCCAAGAAATCAAAGACGTTATGGCTTACTTTAAATTGCTTATGAACCCGAATGACTCCGTCAGCGCTAAGCGTATTATAAAACGCTATGTTGCCGGCATCGGTGACGCTCGTATTGCAGCCATTGAAAGCCCAGAGACGCGTCAAGTGGGCTTAAAATTGACGGACTTTATGGATATGCCTATCTTTGAGGCAGAGCCTTATGCGAAGCTCGTCAGTGGGTTAGAACATCATGAGGTTGTGGTGTATGACGTAGAAAGTACCGGTACTGATACGTCACAGGATCGTATTATTCAAATTGCGGCCATCCGCATCGATGAAAATGGACAGGTCCTAGAAACATTTGAACGCTTTATCAACCCCGGCGTACCTGTGGGACAATCCGAAGAGGTACACGGCTTCTCTGATGCGTATTTACAAGAACACGGCGAAGAGCCAGTTATAGTGCTACAAGCCTTTAAGGAATTCTCCAAGAATGCCATTATTGTAGGACATAATGTAAACTACGATGTGACTATCTTTACTAATGAATTGGCACGCCATAATTTAGGTAATCCAGAATTCAAGGCTATCTACGATACACTCGATATTTACCGTCGCTTCTATCCTAATTTGCCAAACCATAAACTGGGCTTCCTAGCGTCAGAGTTTCCTATCAATCATGAGCCTACGCACAATGCGATGGACGATATCTTGGCCACTGCACAGCTTTTAATCTATGCAGTGAAAGAAAATATCGTGCCTACAACGACTGGTCGTATGGTGGCAATCAATAAATATAAAGCTGCTTTCACCAATATTGCATCCCAAATGGCAACGTTACGTAGAAAGGCCTATACGGAATTGCCAACGAAGTTATTGGCGTACATAATGAATCAAATGGGGGTTCTAGAATACTATAAATCCCATGGGGAAGCAGCGAAGGTAGAGCATATACGGGATCTATATCGCATTATGGAAAAACTTGATGCTGCCTATGAGGGGCCAGCTGGGTTAGCTCGATTAAATCAAATCTTGCAGATGGCGGCCCTTACTGCAGGTGAGCCAGCTCAACAGGTACGAAACGAAGATCGCATTCCTATCATTACCATCCATCAAGCAAAGGGGAGCGAGTTTGACCATGTATTCCTAGCAGGCCTTAACGAAGGTACCTTCCCAAGCCCGTTTGCCATTGCAGAAGGGCGTGAAGACGAAGAAAAGCGCTTGTTCTATGTGGCTATAACGCGCCCTAAGCAAGAGCTGACCATTACCTTTGAACAAACCAATATACGTGGCCGAGCGGTTCAACCAAGCTCGCTACTGAACTATATGCCACGAGACAATGAACTCGTAGAAAGGAGATACTAATGGCGAGAAAAAAACATCGTCCCGACGATATTTTGTGGACCGTAACTGCCGCAGATATAGACGCTGCACGTAGTGAAAAACAGGATATTACATTAGGTGCAGTACTAGATACTCGATATCCTCGTAAATCCTTAGTAAAGTTATTTGAGGAAAAACTAATCCACATCAACGGCCATAAAGCAACGCCAAAGGATGTTATATCCGAAGGTGACGAGATTTGGATTGCCATGGCGAAGGAAAAAATAGATCACGAACCAATCGAGATGGAATTACACGTGTTATATGAAGATGATGATCTCCTCATTGTGGATAAACCGGCTGGTGTGACAGTAAATTCTAAAGACCTAGTATCCCTTGCTAATGGTGTGGCTTACTACTTTAAAGAACATGGCATTAAGCGGAAGGTACGTTTCTTGAATCGCTTAGATAGAGATACAACGGGCTGTATTGTGATTGCTAAAAGTGGATTAGCCCAAAGTCTTTATCAACAGCAAATGGATGATAATACCTTTGAAAAGTGGTATATGGCTACTGTGGAAGGCATCGTAGAAGCTGATGAGGATTCCTTGGTATTATCTATGGAACGCAGTGCTGATGGGATTCATTACGAAGTAAATCCTAAAGGAAAAGAGACTCGTACAGATTATTCCGTCCTATGTAGACATCAATCACAGCCTGTGGATAAGTCTGTGAATAAGTCCAAAAATTCTGTGGATATAGCATCAAAAAATGTGGATATAGAACTACCAGATGTGGATAAAAGTGGTCAAAATGTGGACAAATCTGTGTATAACTCCCAAGAATGTGGATATACAGAGGTTTTAGTTCGTTTGTACACAGGAAAAACACATCAAATTCGTGTGGCTTTCAGCCATATAGGTCACCCTCTTGTAGGGGATACCTTATATGGCGCACAGCCAACGGGGCAGCCGTTCCAATTGCGTGCTCAAAAGGTTGTATTTACACACATGCGCACAGGCGAGCGTATTACGGTTACCGCATAATTACCTCTAATTACTTTAATAGTTATCACTAGGTAAGTATTAAAAAGTGCGTAATATGTATTACGTCTTAATAAATAGATCGTAATTTGTTAACAATGGGTCTATACTATAGATTGTGAAGTCACAATACACCAAATACTCTAATTGAGAAATGAGAATTATTGATAACTCAGTAAAATCAATGGTTTTATAAAAATTTTTCAAAAAATATAATGACAAATGATAATCGATAAGCTATAATAGGAATGTAAATAAATTGATAGTTTTCGATTTATAGCTTAGTGAATTGAATGTAAGAGGTGTAGTTTAATATGATTTTGCAAGAAAATGGTGCAGCACGTAATCGGGGGATTACGCTTGCTAGTATAAAAGGTATTATAGGTAACGTTGTTCTCGTTATTTTTAAAATGATTGTAGGCCTTGCGTCTAACTCTATCGCCATCATCCTTGATGCGGTAAATAACTTAACAGACGTTTTGTCCTCTGTATTGACGATTGTTGGTACAAAATTAGCAGCTAAGGGTGCCGATAAGGAGCATCCATTTGGTCATGGACGTATAGAATATATGACTACTATGGCCATTGCTTTCATCATCCTTGGTGCAGGCATTGGATCCCTCAAGGAATCTATTGAAAAAATTGTTCACCCTGAGGTATCTACCTTTGATATTCCAAGCTTGGCTATTATCGCCGTTGCTATTGTGGTGAAAGTTGTAATGGGCCGTTATATTAAGGCTCAAGGTGAAAAGTATAAATCCGATGCCCTTGTAGCATCTGGTATAGATGCCCTTTTTGATGCGGTGATTACCTTTGCTACATTAGTATCTGCAGCTTTAGTATTCTTCTTTGACTTTGATATTCAAGGTTATGTAGGTGCCGCTATCTCTGTTTTAATTTTGAAAGCTGCTTATGACATTTTAAAAGAAATGTATAATCACTTGCTTGGTGTTCGTGCAGATGATAACTTAATTCGTGATATTAAAGAAACTATCGCTCAACATCCAAATGTAGGTGGTGTGTATGATTTAGTTTTGAATAGCTACGGTCCTGGTGAAACAATTGGCTCCGTACATATTACAGTGCCAGATACGATGACTATGGCGGATATCCATCCACTAACAAAAGGTATCGCTGTTCATCTTTATAAAAAATTTGGTATTGCTATGACCGTTGGTGTATATGCTGAAAACCAACCAAGTGTGGAAGTACTTGAAATTAGACAAGCTCTTGATCAAGTTGTAAGTTTATATACTCATGTAGTACAAGTACATGCCTTTTACGTACACGAAGAAAAGAAAGTTATCTACTACGATATTATCTTTGATTTTGACGAAGAAGATCCGCATGGTACATTAGAAAAAATTAAAGCAGAAATGCAAAAACGCTGCCCTGAATATACACAATTTGCTATTGTGGATACTGACTTTAGTAACTAATAGAATAAAAAAGGCTTCAACCAATAATCGACGAAAATATTTTGACGAGAAGCGGTTGAAGCCTTTTCTTTTATTAGGTTAGAGATTTAGTTATACTATAGCTAAGAGCAAGGTGGTACTATGTTGCGATGGAATCAAATAATTAAGAATAATGGTCCTGAAAAATAAGATAGGCTTGATAATAAATAGCCTAATGCGTATAATGTATTGTATAAAATATAATTTGTTTAAGGAATCCTATCTGAGGAGAGATATAATGAAGAAATTTGCTCTTACAACGTTAGCTGTAATGGCGGCCGTTGGTGTGTTGGCGGTTCAGCCTGCAGATGCGAAAAAGGTACAACAAGATCCTAGTATGGCAATTATTGATATGCCTATGAATGATGAAATTCAGCAAGTCAATGGTGTATCTAAATCTGCAAATAAAGAAACACAACGTTTATCTAATAAGTTAGCAGATGCTACAAGAGTGATGGTTAAGAAAAATTGGAAAACCATCTATATTAAAGCTGTACCTACAGGAGATAAATCAGCTGTACGATTCTACTATACAGATAAAAATGGTCAAGTATATAATGGCCAAGTCATTAGAAATACAGGCCTATCGAAAGGTAAATATATGACTGGTTCGTTGCGACAAGTTGAAGCGCTACAAGAATTAGTAAATCATTTACAACAAAATGGTCAAGAGGTACCATCCTCCATTGATCTTATCATTACCCAAGGCGGATATCGTACTAAGACGATCTTTAATTATGGCGAAGATACAAGTAATCTACCTGCATATCAACAACAGTATGAACAACAAAACTTCCCTACTATGAAGTAAGAGAAAGGCCCGTGCATAGCACGGGCTTTTTGTGTTAGATTATGTAATCGTCAGAATCTTCTTTTTTAGGTTTTTTGTAAATTTCTTTTACACCAGCCATCTCGATAAGTTCCTCACTGAGAGCATCTTCATCATCTGTATTAAGCATGGAGTAGAAGGCCCAGAGAATAACGAACCAAATTGGTGTAAACAAGAGGGCAATTCGAGTGTCTTCGTTTAAGGCGAGAATACCTAGAATGAAAACAAAGAACGCAAGGATGATGTAATTCATCACTGGGAATAGAGGCATTTTGAATTTAGATTGTGCCGCTAATTCAGGGTTTTTCTTGCGATATTTAAGGTGACAAATAACCATCATTGCCCAAATAAATATGAAGCAGAATGTAGAGATAGATGTAATCATAACGAATACTGCTTCTGGCATTACATAGTTGAGTACAACTGTAATTAATAGTACTGCAGCGGAGAAAATAGTTGCTTGGTATGGTACACTGCTGTGTGTTAAGCGACGCATAGAGCTTGGCGCATGACCGCGTTTTGCAAGGGCATAAATCATACGGCCTGTACTAAAGATACCAGAGTTTGTAGCAGATGCAGCAGATGTAAGAACTACGAAGTTTACGATGCCTGCAGCTGCTGCAATACCAACTGCTGTAAATACGGCCACAAATGGGCTAGCAGATGGGTTGACGGCTGTCCAAGGATAAAT
>UMHT01007588.1_pt1 | contig 10697 bp, 12 predicted proteins | sample 1965601 | NCBI WGS metagenome assembly UMHT01 (sample SAMEA4836105, study PRJEB28245) | human gut metagenome | biome: gut microbiome; material: fecal sample | place: Denmark | collected 2008 | reverse complement strand
CAAAGAAAGGGGAAACACGCCACTCAGGGAGTTCGCTGTAGTATTAGCATTTGACTTTTTTGTAACTCCAATTCCACTTTTTCTTTCGTCTCCGCGATTTCATCAATAGCTGCTTGAGTAGCTTCATTTGGATTTTCACCAACAGATTTCAGAGCACTCTGGTAGATGAAATTCATCTTTTCCCATTTCAACAGGTCATTAAGCACCTTATAATTTCTGATATTTAAAAGAGCGTCCTGCAAGGCTAATGTATGTTCTTTTCCTCTGGAAAAATAGCCAAATTCCAGATAAGAGGAAAGGATGTGATTGAACTGGATAGATACTGTTTCATCCTTTAATAGCTTATCTTCCCCACGCTCGCCGGTAATCCGGAGGATGCCAGAATTACAAAGCACCATAAGTACACCCATCAGATCGCCGACTGTTTCCAGACGGAGTCCGGCAGTATCGCTACCGTTTAGGGCGTTATAACTTACACCAAGAGCAGCTGCAATCTTCTCTAACTGAGGAGGTTGTGGCTGCATTTTATTTGTCTCATATTTTCGTACGGAAACTGGGTGTATACCGGTTAGTTCAGCCAGCTTGTCTTGGGTGATACCGATTTGCTTTCTGCAATATTTTATTTTTTCGCCAATGGTCATTTTAATCACCTTCCATGTATCGAGATAGCTACATTATACCATGTGGCAAATTTTTTGGCTACCTGCAATTTAAAATACTTGACAATAGCGAAGCCGCCACATATAATGAAGATATGTAAAGTAGCGAAAACACTACAAAAAGAAGGTGGTGTCAAGTGAGTTATGAAAAACCTAAGGCCGTAAAAAACGGCCGGATTAGAACCTTGAAAATGGCAGACTGGTAAGGTGCCGGCAGTTTACGCCACCCTTGACAGCACTCCAAACCAATGCTCTGAACGTCTTACCGATGGCGAAGAACTCAAGAACAGATTCAGTTTCACCATCGTTGTCACAGCATGGTAGCATTGGTTTGGCGTGCCATCAAGGGCAGGTCCCTCCGGGACGGCTGCGTTTTTACCTCTGGCTTGGAATCTAAGAACAGATTTCGCCGAGGTTCTGATGTTCCTGTAAATGAAGAATTGTCTGCTGCCCGAACAGGATCAGGAGCTGCCACTTCCCAGGCTTATTGTCCGCACCTTCCAGCAGATCGACCTTGTTTAGGACCTGATAATGGTTGTGCCTGTGAGGACGCAGAAAATTATAATAGGCAACCCACAAAGCCACGTTATAGTTGGCACCGTTGTAATTATCATAACCGCAGCTGACTCGGTAAGTCGATTTAAAGGTACGGTTGAGCCGTTCAATCATCTGTTTGTACGGGCGGAACTCTTTAGAGACGGCATCATTGTTTGTGAGCCCAATCACCTGCGTGATGTTAAACTTGAAATCATCGCCCAGTTCCTTAGCGAATTGTAAAGCGGCCAGAGGATAGGCGCTGTAACCATCGGCAATGAAACGGAACGTATCCGGGAGCTTCTTCATGCCCCGGAAAGCCATGCGCATGGCAAGGATGCATGGGCCAACTGAGCGGTTGTCGGAAACCTGGTAACCGAGAATGGAGCGGGAGGCGGCGTCCATAATAAACCAGATGTAGCCTTTGATGCCGCGGACCTTGATATAGGTTTCAGCGGCAGTGAATACAGAGGATTTCGGGTAATCATAATGGTCAACAAAGGGTTTGATGACCACGGCGGCTGTTCTGGCATTGTTGGCAACCTGCTGGTGAGAGATGCGGATGCCATAGAGGTCATGGAGGGCCTGTGCGGTCTTGCGCAGGGAAAGCTGGAGGTTCACATGCATGGTAAGACACAGGGACATGATGTGAGCGTTATGCTTAGAAAACTTGAGTGAGGAGGCGTTCCTGGGCAGGGAATCCAAGTCCATGCGGAAGAAATCCACGGTGAATTCCCGGTAAAGATAATGGAGCTTATATCTATTCTTACCGAACTCCTCCTTAAGGTGCTCTTTATCAACCTTGGAAAGGTTATGCGGTTAGAACGGGCACTTTGGGCTGACACACTTGTGCAGTCGAAAAAAACTTACGGTCTTTTTAGGGACGAGGGAATGTCCGCAGTAGGGGCAGACAAAACGGACCGGAGTGGAGACAAGGTCCCCGGTAACGAAGGTCTGTCCGCAGACTTTATACTGGTACTGGCCGTTGCCGCCGTTGTTATCGTAGAGATAGTGATGCGGGGCACCGCAGAGAGGGCAGACGACATCATCTGGTATGGACTTCCCATTGCGTCGCTGGACCGGCTTAACTGTTTTACCATATTTCCAGAGATAGTATTCAAGAAGGAACTGCCAGTCCTGTTGAATGAAGGGCTTGATAACAGGGAGACGGTCAGTGGTAAATTTCTGGTAATTAGGGGAATGGGAGTCATCGAAGGCCCACTGCTTGAGAGGAATGAATCTACAGATCAGATTCAGGAGCCAGCAAATCGTTTTATATTGTTCTTGAATTACAGTAAGTAAATAGAGTATAATCTCATCTTTGACAGTTGATGAGTACAAAATATCCCCACAAACCTGTAAATATGGGCTTTGTGGGGATTTGCTGCTTCGTTTTAATATATGGTAATTTATTCCCTGCCTTTACTTTTTTTCTGAATTGTTTTCATGTGCCGTTTCGTAATGAACTTGTAGTCTGTATGGAAACCACAGGCCTGATGCAGTGCATCTGTTAATTTATCCCTTTTGTACAAAGACATAAAGCCCTGCTCCTGTACGCTTGCGAAGTCCATACCACGCAGCTTTTCCAAGATGGTTTCCCAGGTATATTTTCCGCCCAGTTCCTTTTCAAGGTATCCGTATACAACGAGTGCCAGAAAGCATGAAAGGAAATGCGCTTTTATCCGGGTTTCATTCTGCAAGTATACAGAGCGTGCTTCAAAATCCGTTTTCATGATCCGGAAGCATTCCTCTATCTGCCACCTACTCTCGCTCACTTTTAAAATATCCGCCACATTGTCATCCAAAAGGTCTGTCGCGACAGCATAAAGCCCGTCATGTAGAGTTTCTTCTGAGATTTTATCCGTATCAAGATAATGATGTATCTTAGCCGCTTCGCCTTCCCCAGTGACCGCCATTTTTCCTATGAACCTTGCCGGGTCATTCGGGTTTTTCCGTTCCTTTTTATGCTGCCGGAATCAATCATCTTCTGTGCCCTTTCTATCTGGCGGCCGCGGATTGTTTTCTGGTATCTGGCATATTTGGGAGAGTAGGTGATGATAAGCCTCTGGTGCAGCTTATGCGGGGTATAAGGCATATCTTTATAATAAAGGCCGCTGTCATCTTCCGGGAGATTTGAAATGTCAACAGGTTTATCGTCAGAAAGCCTTTTGAAGCCTTTTTTATCAAGTGCCCATCCTTTGTCCTCTGCCCGCAGTTTTTTTATGGACTGGGTGACAATAAAGGCACGCTCCCCCATATGGTTATATGTCCTGATTTTTTCTGAGCCGAGACCGGCATCGCTGCAGTAAATGAATTTCCGGCATCCGAACTCCGAAAGGACTTTTTCTTCCAGTGGTTTCAAAGAAGTCTTTTCATTTGCATTTCCCGGGAAAAGGGAAAATGCAAGCGGAATACCGTCACCGTCCATAAACAGTCCCATCTGTACGATAGGGTTCGGGCGGTGTTCTTTGCTTTTGCCGTATTTCTTTTCTCCGGCTTCCTGCTCAATTTCAAAGTAATAGTTCGTACAGTCATAGTAAAGGAGCCTGTCATTCCTTATGCCAAGGAGATGGCTGTTTTTATATAGTTCTGCCTGGATAAAATCACATTCCTTCCCGAAGATATCCAGGGCACGGTAAACATCATGCAGTTCATAGGAAGGGGGTTCCAAAAAATCGGACACGGCCTTAAAAGTTGAACGTTTGCTGGCAGGTTCAAGGATCCTGGCGTAAACGATATCGGACAGGACAGCATTGATATCATATTTAAATCTGTATCTGTCCCTTAACTTCCGGCAGGTTTTATCAAGCTGCAGGCGGTAATAAATGGCCTGGAGAAAAAGATATCCACCATGATAGCGCACCTGCTGGTCATATGGGAGTTTTCTGTCGGCATGAAAAGTGATCTGTACAGCTTTTTCTTTTAACCCGTCTTTATATTTTTGGGTTTCGATCCGCGTTTCCTCACGGGCCCATGCGACCACATCATCGCGCGTGGGCCCGTGTTCTTTGATCAGTTCATTTAAAGTGCCGAGCTTTCGGACGATGACAGAAGTATTTGCCCCTTTATCATTGATATAGCCTTTGGAGATATAAAAGGATTCTGAATTTTTAGATTTGGAAGATATCACCCGCATAAAAATCACCGTTTTTCTTTTATCATACAATAACAGATGTAAATGATAATATAACTGATATAGGATGTAGATATGATTTAGTGCTTGGTAAAGTACAGTTTACAAGGGACTACACAAGGTAACGGTCTGACGGGAGGTGTGCCGCCCGTCAGATTTTCCATGTGATGTTCAAGCTGTCGCTTGTGGCGGCAACGGTGGTAATCATCAAATCCACCACCCGCCGCTTGTCGTCAAAGGATACGCTGTCCCATGTGTCGAGGTAGCCGGAAATCTGGCTGACCTGTTCCGGACTGATGGCTTCCACCGTCAACTCCGCTATCTTCGCCAGAAGTTCCTGCTTGCGTCCGTCCAGTTCGGCTATCTTCACATTCACATAGGAGAGCAGGACATTGTTTGCGCCCGTCAGACTGTCCACCAGCTTTTCAATCTCGCTGTCCACATGGGCAAGTTCCACTTGCAGGGCGGTGATTTTGGGATTGGCCTTTGCCGCCTTTTTCCTGCCCGTCAGCGTTTTGTAGCTGTCCAGCTTTTTCACCATCTGCTGATACACAACCGCTTCCAGTTCCGCCGTGATGATTTTCCCACAGCCGGGGCAGCTTTTGTTATCCAGCCGTTTCGTGCAGCGCAGATATTGTCTACCGGAGGGATTGAAGATACTCATAAGGGCGTACCCGCAGTTCCCGCACTTGATTTTCCCCGCCAGCCATGTATGGGTGGCTTTCCGGGCGGACTGGATTTTCATGTTGTTCATCAGCTTCTTGCGGCAGGTCAGCCATATATCCGAGGGGACTATCCCCTCATGGGGCGCAAGCACCAGCATTTGGTCTTTCAGGCTTTGGGCCTTGCCCTGCTTCACATCCCGGCCTTGATAGAGATAGCACCCGTTCATGCCCGTGAAGTCGGCGGCGTCATTGACAAGCACCGTCTCCTGGCTCTTGAAAAATTCGTACACATCCAAGTCTGCCTGCACATAGACGGGGTTGCGTAACATCTGCGCCAGCGTGGGGCGTATCAGTTCTTTCCAATTAAACAAAATACCCTGTTCGGCAAAGTACCGGGTAATGTCCCCGTAGGAGGTTGTCGGATCGGCGTACATCTCAAACATCAGCCGGATATTTGCCGCTTCCTCCGGGTTCACCACCAGCCGCTTTGTATTGATACCGTCCATCTTGATTGGCTCCGTATGGAAGCCGTAGGGGGCTTTTCCGCCCATCTTGAAGCCCAGCTGACTGCGGGAATAGTAAGCGTCCGTCACCCGCTTCTGTATCGTTTCCCGTTCCAGTTGTGCGAACACGATACAGATATTCAGCATGGCCCGGCCCATGGGGGTAGAGGTATCAAACTTTTCCGTGGAGGAAACAAACTCCACATTGTACTGCTGGAACAGTTCCATCATGTTAACGAAATCCAGAATGGAACGGCTGATACGGTCAAGTTTGTAGACAATGACTTTCGCTATCAGACCCTTTTTAATATCCCGCACCAGTTCTTGAAACTTTGGGCGGTCTGTGTTCTTGCCGCTGTATCCTTTGTCTGTGTATTCCCTGCAACTACCGCCCTTCAATTCGTATTTGCAAAACTCAATCTGGCTTTCAATAGAAATGCTGTCTTTTTTGTCCACCGATTGTCTTGCATAAATTGCGTCTATCCGATTATTCATTTGTCGCTCCTTTTCTTAAAAAAAGAAACGGAGCTGCTGACAGTTTTATTATACCGCCAACAGCCCCGTAAATCAATGATGTGGCTGGAAAAACTTACGCCTCTGCTGATTCCTCTTTCTGCCGCTTATCGGCGTACTTGCGGAACACCTCATAAAGCTGCTGTTCCAGTTCCCGGCGTTTTGCCGCTTCCTGCTCCGGCGTGAATACCGGGGAGAGATTTTCCAGCGTGATTTCTTTTCCTTGAAAAGTCACGATTTCGGTTTCCTTTTTGTATCTGATATTCGTTATACAATCACCTTTCCTTTCCATAATGCGGCTGACGCTTCAACTCGGCCAGCACCTCCGGCGAGATACGGTCAACAAGCCGTTGAATGTTGTGTAACTCGCTTTCCAGCTTTGCCCTCTCTATCGTATCTTTCATCTTGCCTTTTTCGCTGGCCTTTGCCCTCGCTTCCAGCTTCCGGTTTTCTTCCAGCAGGTCGTTGATCGTGACCTTGTATTTCTTCAACTGGCCGGAGAAATTCTCCATCTGCGGGAACCACTTTTTCAGCAGGTCAAGGGCTTCCGCTTTCTTCTTCCCGGCGTTGATTGGATTGATACCGTCCAGCGTGGCTTCAATCGCCCTTGCCTGTTTGGAGAGGGAAACCGCCTGTTTGAAAAGCCGGGTGGGGATATGCTTTCTTCCCGTTTTGCTTGCGCTCTCCCCACGCTCCAAGCTGGGGTACTTCTCTACCATATGGGCGTGAAAATCGTCCTGCCACTTCGTCAAATTAGCCCGATTGCCTATGATTTCTTTGGCGCACAGGCGGTTGTCTTTCGTCAGCGGCACAAAGGTCAAATGCAGGTGGGGCGTTTTCTCGTCCATGTGTACCACCGCCGACACGATATTCTCCCGGCCTACCCGGTCAATGAGGAAGTCCGCCGCCCGCTGGAAGTAAGCTGCTATCTCTTTCGGGGACTTGCCCTTGAAAAACTCCGGGCTGGCGGTTATCAGCGTATCGACAAAGCGTGTGCTGTCCTTGCGGGTACGGCATCCGGCCTGTTCAATACGGCTCTGAATGAAATGGTAGTAGCGGCCCTCCGGCTTGACGATATGGAAATTGTACTTGCTCCGGCTGGTGTCAATGTCCGGGTTGCTGGCGTACTGCTCCTTCTTCCGTTCGTGGTGGGCTTCCAGCGGCCCCGCCGGGTGGCCCTTGTGCTTCTCAAACCGCAAAATTGCGTGTTGTGCCATTGAACTCCTTTCCCCATTCCGTTCCCTTCCGGCGGGTTTTCCCGCCGAAAATATCTCTGATAGGATTGGAATGGAATCGATATAAATAGATGGTTTTAATCTCTGTATTTCTATATACCGTCCGGTTTCCGTACTCCAAGAGGATTGATTTTCGTACTTGTGGGGTACGGTTTTCAGCCCTCCGGCGTACCGCAGCCGGACTTCTTGAAGTCGGCGTTTGGAACCGCTTCATAGGATTTTGGGTAAATGCGGTTGGGTTTTCCGCAGCCCTGTTTCTGTATCTCCACCAGCCCCGCATACTGCAACTCCCGCAGGGTATTCACCGCCTTTTGCCGCCCACAGTGGAGCAGGGCGACCACCTCGCAGATGGGGTAATACAAGTAAATCCGTCCGTATTCGTCCGCCCAGCCGTTCTTGCGGGACAATTCCGCCCGCCGCAGGATAAAGGCGTACAGCACCTTTGCTTCGTTGGACAGGGGCTTGAATGAGGGGGCTTCAAAGAGAAAATTGGGGAGCCGGGTGAAGCTGATGGCTTTTTCCGGCTGGTGAATGTAAATCGTGTTCGTCATAGCGTATTTTGTGGACGGTTAGAAGCCCAAAACCGGGGTGGGTGATAAATCATACCGCCCACCCCGGTTTTGGGCTTGCGGAGCCTTGCAAATCAAGGCTTTTTCCCGTCTTAACTGTCCACAGCAGACCTCCTTTTCCGTTCACTTTCTGTTTTCTGCCGCCTGTGAACTCTGGCGGCGCAGTCCGGGCAGTATTTACCCCGGTTGGACTTCGGGACGAACATTCCCCCGCACTCCGCACAGCGTTTCAAATCCCTGTCACGGTAAATCTCCGCTTCCAGCGTCCCGTCCAGCGGCAAGACCGCCCAGCGAAACCACTTGCAGCAGACGGAGAATGTAATCATCTGCGGACAGGCGCAGGTGTCGCCATCATCAAACGCAAGGCAGTTTCCGCTGTCACAGTTGCAGCACTCCCGACGTATCAGGCTATTGGCCCGCTTCCGCTGCGCCGGGGTCATGCGGTAGGGGGAACCGTCCGGCCTGTGTTCCAGTGGCGGCAAATGCTGATAGGGTCTTTCTTTCATGCTGTCCCTCCGTTTTTCTTCTTGCTGCCGTTCTCCCCGAAAAGTCTTCCTGCCCCATTCCTGCGGCGTGTTCCGGCATTGGTGCGCTTGCCTGCTCTGGTCACGGTGTCCAGAAGCGGGGTCATGGCGCGCTTCCCCAGCCAGGGTATCCCTTTTCAGACGGTCATTCGGTTTTCAAGGGGCTTGTCCATCAATGAACTATCTCAAGTGTATACTTTTTTGATTGCCTGTGCCGTATATCCATAAGGTAGGAAATCAGCCCGGAAAACTCCCTATTTCCACGCTCTCGGAATTATGGTAAAATGGAAGAAATGGAACGGTAACTCGAAAGTCGGAGGAGAAACGCTACATGAAAACATATCAGGTAAGTTTGAACGGCAGACAATATAGTATGCTTGAAAAAATGTTATGTTCATTTAGGGCCAGCCAATTAGCAAGGAACCAATGTATAAACGGATACGAACTGTTTTCAGATATGATTGATGACATATCTTCACCTGTATCGGATGGATGGAGTACATATGAAATTGTACTGAAAGAATCTGTTGATAAATTGGCTCTATTAAGATTTATAACAAAAGTGATATTTCCAGAAGATGAAGATTATTTTGTAAGGCAGATTGGGAAAAATTTTCAATGTAAAAAAGACTTTGGATTTCAGATTTCTTTGAACTTTTGAAATTCCCATTTATCGAGCAGACAAGGAGGGGAAGCATGGAACTATCCATACAAGAACGCTTAAAAGACCTACGTGTAGAGCGTGGGCTGACGCTGGAACAGCTTGTGGAGCAGACGCACCTTTCCAAGTCTGCGCTGGGCAGCTATGAAGCGGACGATTTTAAGGACATCAGCCACTATGCCCTTATCAAACTGGCGAAGTTTTATGGCGTGACCGCTGATTATCTGCTGGGGCTGGCAGAAACAAAAAATCACCCAAACGCCGACCTCGCAGACCTGCGTTTGAGTGATGATATGATTGAACTGTTGAAAAGTGGGCGGGTGGACAACACTCTGCTGTGCGAATTGGCGGCGCACCCGAATTTTCCCCGGTTAATGGCCGACCTTGAAATCTATGTGAACGGAACGGCGGTGAAGCAGGTACAGAGCGCAAACGCCATTGTGGACGCTATGAGCGCAACGATTATGAAACAGCACAATCCTGGCTTGACCGACCCGCAGTTAAGACAGCTTATTGCTGCCCATATTGATGATGACAGCTTTTGCCGCTACATAATCCAGCAGGACATAGACGAGATAGCCGCCTCCCTGCGGGAAGCCCACAGGGAGGATTTTTTCAGCGTCCCGGAGGATAACCCGCTGAAAGGATTATTGGAAGCCGCTACCGAAATTACCGACCCAGACAGTGACCCGGAGCAAGCGTCTTTGGCGTTTATCTGCAAACGGCTGCGGCTGAACTTTAAGAAGCTGTCCGGGGACGAAAAGAAGTGGCTGAAAAAGATTTCAGAGAAGTCGGACTTGCTCAAAAATCCAAATCCCCAGCGAGGGAGAAAATAAGGGGGCGACAAATCGGAATTTTGGCGGAACTTCCTTGATGATTTTACGTCTATATAAATATCTAAGTTTTATGGAGGTTATTTGTCATGAAAAAACAACTGATTCTATTTTTAACACTGGGTTTTCTTTTGACGCTTGCCGCCTGCGGAACATCCGGCCCAAACTCTGCTTCTGACAACCCAATTTCTATTGCTGATTCTGTGACAGATGTTGAGATTACGCATATAATCAGCGGCACTGAGTCGCTATGGACAGTAAATAGTGATGAATTGGAATCTTTGAAGAACTGGATTTTAGGGTTGAATTACAGGATGGTTTCCTTTGAAGCGGGGAACTCTCCCGGCGATGAGGACGGTGGAGAGGTTTATCGTTTTGATATAGGCGAAGACCATCCGGGCTTTTCTTACGTCATTAACGGGCCGGACAGATACTATCTTTTGATGGATGGAACGTGGTATTCGGTTTCCAATCCATCTGATCCGCCTGTAACAGAACCTCAATGGGAGGAACTGACCCTTGAAAAGGTTAAAGAACTGGCGAAAAAAGGGGACGCCCTGTCTTGGAGCGATTTTGAACTATATCGTCATACAGACATCGGTTCGGGGCTATATATCTACTTCTACGAAATAGACGAAAATTATTGTCTTGTGATTGGTGGCGGAGATACACAAGCCGATCCCCTATATATACGATTGGTTTTGAAACCATACGACCATGAGTTTTCAGATGATGAAGCATATATTGACATACGAACCGAAAATGTGGATGATTTTATAAGCAGTCAAAATAGTTAAATTCTTTAGGTTAGAATCGATGATGGGATAAACGAAAAAGCAGTTTTGGCATTCCAGTGAACTGCCCCTTC
>UMHT01046476.1_pt1 | contig 10856 bp, 7 predicted proteins | sample 1965601 | NCBI WGS metagenome assembly UMHT01 (sample SAMEA4836105, study PRJEB28245) | human gut metagenome | biome: gut microbiome; material: fecal sample | place: Denmark | collected 2008 | reverse complement strand
CTTATAAATAAAGTTAAATCAAAGTGTTGCGGAATTAAGGGTAACCTAACCAAACTGAGCGTTGGCGCAGGAAAATACGGATCGATTGAATTTGGAGGCATTACTTTGGGAATCACTGCAGCAAAAGATGACAATGCCAGTTGGAATGCCGTTGCAGGTTCTAACCATGAACAAACGATTGCGCTAAAGGCAAGTGCCAACATCACGATTAGCTCATCAGCAGAAATGAAGATTACAAAAATTGTATTCAATTTTGAAACCAATAATAAAGGGTACTTTGCTGAAAGCTCAACTACAGGCGGCACTTTAAGTGATGTCAACACACAAATTGTCACCACACAAACCTGGTCATTGGAGAAAGGTGCAAGTTCTGTATCCCTTACCAGTAATAATACAAAAAATAAAGCCTACATCACATCCATTGACATCACTTATAAAACAGGTGGCTTGGACAATCATACGGTACAGAATTACCCTTACACATGGAATTTCACAGACGGGAGCCTATGGGAAAACTCAAAAAACCAATTCGTATCTGAAATTTGGACATATAACACTGAAAAAGGAGCCGATGAATGGCGAAACTCTGGTCACGAACCTACTGTTGCCACAGGTTATGATGTGGACTTACTTCGTGGTCTTCGCTTCACAGGTCACGTATGCGCAGATAGAAAAAACAAATGCGTTTCCCTTCCAAGAAATGCCACCATCACCATTCCTTCTCTTCATAAAGGACAGAAGGTAAAGATTAATTATACGGGTGCAGGCATTCTTCCGACGACCCACCTGGAAGTTTCTCAAGAAAGAATATACAAAGTGACTCAAGATGGTAATGCCATCCTAACCATTGACCCGAACGGAGCAGATTGGGGAGCATGGATTTCGCAAATCTCTGTACTTGATGCCGCACCTGTTCTTACCATGACAACACCTGCGAACAAAGCAACAGGAGTCGATCCTAACCTCAGATCCATCACGGTGACTTCTGAAAAACCATTGTGGGCTTACGATGTCAATGGAAACAAGACTTCTACGGCGCAAACCATCAACGCCACATTGACCTCTGACGACGAAGCCAACAACATGGAAGTAACTGCCACTTTGAACGCAGGTGAAACTGGCGTGAAAGAACTCTACTTTACACTACCCCAAGGCAAGCAGTTGGAGTCAGCTACCACATATACCTTGAATATTCCTGAAAATGTGATCATGGAGACTTCGGGTACGGGCAACGAGAACTGCAGCTTCACATTCTCAACCAAGGGATTGAACTATTTGGGAGCATACAATGGAAGTGAAAAAATTGAAGCTAATCCAGAAACAGTTTCCATACTCGACAACAACCGAGTGGCGTTTGCTTTCAAAGAAGAAATTGAGAAAACAGACGACTTCAAAGTTATCGTATCCGACGGTACGACAGTAAATACATATACCAAGGATGAATGCGCCATTAGCGCTGATTACAGGGCACTTTACGTGCCAGTTAATTTAACAGCAGGTAAGTATTACTCCATCAAGATTACTGCCGGTAGCTTGCAAGATGCTGCAGCAGGCTCTACCTTGAAGAACAATCAGATTGTATTGCACTTGATTAGTTCCATGAAGGGTATAAACCTGAGTATGACCACCCCATACAATCAGGACGAGGCTCCTCTCACCACACGTATCATCTTGTCTGCCAAAGACAATGATGGAAAAGATACAAATATCAAGAACAATGTAACAGCGACTCTCGAGGGAAAAAGCGCAGACGGAAGCCAGACCCACAACATAGGAACTGTGACGGGTATCGCAAATGGCAACAAACTTGTATTTACGCCCAAAGAAGGTCAGCAGCTTCTTCCCAACTATACCTATACTTTAACATTGACAGAAAAGGCAGAACTTAAAGATGTAGTCGGAACGTTGGACGATGATACCTTTGTATTTACAACAGCCAAAGTGATAGGTAACGCACCAATAGTAGAATCTACGTCCCCTGCAAAAGGATCTACCATAAAAGTGGAAGATGTTCAGCCGACTGCATCCAAGCAGATAGAAATAAAATTCAATGAAGACATCCAACTTTTGGATGGTGCCTTGATTTTCTGTCGCCCTATGGGTGGTAGCGAAAGTTATAAATCTATAGAATACTACAGCGCAAGAAGCGACAATCCTATTCATGCCGAAGGAAACAAATTGTGGTTTGAGTACTCTGGCCAGCACTTATTCTATGGCATGCGCTATGAGGTGACAATTCCTACATACGCCATTGTAGGAAATGGCGGGCAGCCAATGAAGGAAAACTTCAAGTTCTATTTCGAGACCCCTAAGTCTGGAGATGCCTCTGACTCTCGTGCTAGAAAAGATGTTTATACCTGGGATTTCACCAATATCTCAGCCTCCACTTTCGATGAAATCAAAAAAAGCGTAGAGGATAAAAATACCTATTGGGGGGAGAAAAATGAAGGCAATGATCATGAATACGGAAGTAGCAATGCATCAAACAGCAGAACATTTGCACAAGGACAAGAGATAAAAGCAGGCGCAAGCAATACCGTTCTGCCAGAACTAAAAGGCTTGCTGTTCAACTTAGTGAAAAACTATAGCGACAGATTCCAAATAGTATGTAAAAATAAGTCAGAAGCCAAAGGTAATACCTATCTGTACCTCAATGGTGGAACACATTACGTCACCCTTCAATCGGTTCCTGCCAAGGCAATGGTTTACATAGAACACAATGGCAAAAATGAGATGTTCAATCTGAACACATTAGGCGTCGATAGCCTCAAAACAATTACAAACAGTAATAATAATCGCGTTTCTGTCTATCGACTCGGGGATACGATCAAGGACTTAACTTTCTGTGTACAGAACTGCAAATTATACCGCATAGCCATCGTCAAGGACAACAAGACTATAGGAAGTGCCGACAAAGATTACATCAAGTATGCCACATATAGCCAAAGCTACCCTGTAGATTACAGCTTGAACGAGAGGCTCAACGGAACGGCAGTCACTGCCTACAGTGTCTCTGCCGACTATCGGTCGAATGCCACCTCTGTGAATTTCACGGCATTACCGAACAACCAATCCGATTCTGGCGAAGGTGTCATCTTGAAGACTTCCGGCAACTTAGGCGAGAGCCATCCTATCTTCACCACGGATGTCAACACTACTCCCAAAAGGCTCACAAGTAATGCCTTGGTAGGAACAGGTGACAAAGCGACTGAATTTGCAACAGCGAAGAAAGAGGGCTTCCAGAACTACATCTTGACCACCAAGTATTTCCACTTGGACAAGGATGAGAATCAGTCGGGCGAGGTGATAGATGGCAACCAACAGTGTTTCTATAAATGGGTAAAAGGCAATGTCAATCGCAACTTCGCATACTTGCAGCTGGAGAATCCAAGCAATGCCAATGCAGCCAAGACCGTCATTTATTTGGACTGGTTTGGCGATACCACGGGTATCCATGGCATGACTGCTCCATCACAGGTCACCAGTGGCAAAACCTATTACACCTTGGATGGAAGAAAAGTAACAAGTCCTACCCAGAAAGGTATCTACATCATCAATGGTAAGAAGATAATAATCAAATAAAAAAGTAAAAAGATGAAAAGAACATATATATCACCCATGGCCGAGACCATCAAGCTCAACCTTTCCTCTTCTGTCCTGGAAAGCGGAGGAATCAGAAATGGTTCTCTAGGTGCTGATGGCAATCAGGCTCAAGCCAAGCAATTTAACACTTGGAGCTTTGGCGACGAGGAAGAGGAAGAAAAGCAAAGCAATATTTGGGAATAATTGCCAAAGCTACCATCAAGGAAATTGGCAAATTTCTCGCTAATTAATTGAGATAATGACAGAGATGGGCAAATCATTGCAAAAATATTTGGCTGTTTTAGAAAAATATGTAACTTTGCAGCCGCAAATGTAAACTTGCCTTCAGGAACCAAAAAAGTCCCGCTGTTAGGATGAAATTCCTTACAGCGGGACTTTTTTCGTGATGTCCTCGACTCTCTATCGAGCGGGGGATAAAGATCATAATCTTACAGCATAACCTTCTTCCTTATCAATGGAATTTACCACATACGAGTGCCTTCCCTTCAGGAAGAAAAACAAAGCTGCACACGAGAATCTCTCTTAAAAGATAATCTCTTTAATTTCTGCTTTTAGCCTTAGAGGCAAGAGCCTCGCGGCGATCACGAAGAATGCTCTGGCATCTGCTGATAGCCTGATTCTGATTCTCTTCGTTAACCTTTACTAAACAATCATTCATAACCTATTGTGTTTTGATAAACCTATTGTGATTTGAATACGTTGCAAAGATAGAGCATTCTGATAAAAGATGAAAGAAAATCCTATTAAAATGCATTACTTTTAGTCGTTTTTTTGATTTACGTCAATTTAAAAGCCTTTTGTATCCCAATTTTCATGTTATATTCATACGATTCGTATTATTTATAGGGATATTACTATGAGAAAATGGGAAAAACCTTCTGAAATTTCATTTTTTTTTGCGAACTTTGCAGCCGAAAATGGATTCTTCTTCTAAAAGAGATTGTTTTCTTCCAGGGATGATTCCATGCATAAATAGAGAGAAGGAAATGAAGAATTCCATAGGAATATAGGTATATATAAAATAATAAAGGTATGAAAAAAGTAATTCTATTGACTGCTTTGGTGCTGGCTTGCACTACTGGCAGTATGGCAAATGAACTCAGCGAGTGCTCTCTTTCAGAGTTAATCAGTACTCCTGTTAAGAAAACTACAAAGAAAACTACAAAGAAGACTACAAAGAAGACAACAAAGAAAACAACAAGCAAGAAGACAAGCTCAACTAAGTCTTCTACTAAAGCTTCTACTGCGGCAACCTCTGCCACCAGTACTTCTGCAACAACAAATACAGAAACAACAACTCCTACAACTGCAACTTCTGCTACTTCTACCTCTGCTGGTTCTGCAATAGCCGGTATCCTCGGTGGTTTGCTTGGTGGAGGCACATCTGGAAGCACAGGCAGTACTGCAGGAACCATTATCAATGGAATTTTGAACAATGTAATCGGCTCTGGTTCTTTCAGTCAAGAGAGTCTTTGCGCTCATACATGGAAATACAGCAAGCCTGGTTGTGCTTTTACTTCAGAGAATCTGCTTGCCAAAGCTGGTGGCGAAATTGCAGCTAATAAGATAGAGGAGCAGTTGGAAGGTTATTACAAGAAAGCAGGTTTCTCTGGCTCAAACACTTACTTCAAGTTTAATACGGATGGAAGTTTTGAGTCAAAAATAGATGGCAAGTCATGGAAAGGTACTTATACTTTTGATGAGAAGACACATGCCATCACAATGAAGGGACTCCTGCTCAGCGTTTCCGGCTATGCCACCCAGACAACCAATGGTGTCAGCCTTCTTTTTGAATCCAAGAAACTCCTTACCTTGGTTCAGACATTGACAGCTCTCAGCGGTAATTCTACACTTGGCATTATCGGCAATATCACCAAGAATTATGATGGAGTACGTGTAGGTTTTGAGATGAGTAAGTAATTTCTCATTCATCTATTGAGATATTATATAGTAATGATTATATTGCTATTATTTATATAGCAGAAAAATCCCCTTAGAGATAGTCTGAATCAGGCTTTCGCTAAGGGGATTTTTTATCTCTTTCGCTTTAAAGTTTCCTTTTTACTTGATTTCGACTTTAAGCGGAGTTTTCAATGCTTCAAGATAATCCTTGATGCGAATCTGCCATTCTGTATAGCTGCGAACATCATATTTGCTCCATGCAGCTCCGAAGTAATAGCTGAACTTTTCTCCGTCCTTCAAGCCTGTCTTGATGCCTAACGCATGACCGGTAGCGCCGTCGTGCTTCTTATCGAAAAGCTGGTAGTAGGTATTGTCAATGCCATAAGGGAAGAGTACACCTACATATACCTGAGACTGGTTACCTTCCATATTGTCGGTAGGGTCTGCGTAACTTACGTAGTCTTTTGCGAAAGTTTTAGTCTCGGTATCTTCCTCATGGATTGGGAAGCCTGTAGCAAAGTCGGTAGGGTGGGTGAGGCCATCATACCAGACTGTCATCTTGTTGAAGTTGCTGCCCTTGTCGAGAGAGATGATACGATGTTCTACTACGTTCTTCTGGTCGCCCACGGTAGAAGGATTGTAGGTCAGTTCAACGGTAAATCTGAGAGGACCATTGTCTAAGATCTTGTAATCCTTATAGCAGTAAGGTAATATCTGTTCGTTACCAATCATAAGACTTGGTGCACCGAGACCCAAGGTTGCACCTACGCGATATGGGTCGAGTCCGTTGCCCTGGTCGAGATGGAATGAGTTGCGGATATTAACTTCTTTTCCTTCTGCTTCTACTGCCTTGATCTGATTTTTGAGTTTGGCAATTCTTGCAGGATTTTTCTCCGTCTTGAACTGCTTTTCTATTGCCTTTTTCTTTGCATCCACTCTGCACATGTTTTCCCAGGCTTTCTGGTTCTTGATGTATCGGATGTTAACCACCGTATCAGGCGTGTTCTTTACCCAAACATCCGTACCGAAAGAGCGCTCGCCAGAACGCTGTAATGCTGGCCCGTAAACACGGTAGGCGCATCGGTCGTTCTCCCAAGCCAGGTCGTCCTTTCTCATTTTATAGAGAGCGCCTGTTGCCCAAACTTTCTGAGGATATGGCTTCTCTATGCTGATATAAAAGGTAGCTGCGCTATGAGGGCGCACACTGGCGTCGATGAGCAACTTACCATCGTGGGTAATCTGTGAACCGATTTGCTGTCCGCGGGTATTCTTTACCACATAAGCCTGTCCTTTGCCAGGAGTTGCATTTGATAGCTTAGCTTTCACATCAGCCATGCTTACTTCTACGAGTTCCATTCGCTGGGCAGCAGTTGTATTGCTTACTACCACAGTTGCTTGCTGGGCATAGCTGTAGTTGGAACCGGCTATCGCCAAGAGCATCATGACACTCTTCATCATGTTGGTTTTTGTCATCATTGTTTCTGATTTGTTAGTTATTATTAATTTTGTTTTCTTACGTGTCGAACTTGCTTCGTTACGTACATTATTATATATAATACGAATGAATAGTTGCCGATACAGACAAAGAGACAATACTTTCTGTTGCCAATATTTCTTCTGGATTATTCCTCGATAAGGGAAACTACCATGCTGATATCCTCTTTCGGACGATCACCTCTGAGTGTCTCGCAATTCTGGATTTTCTCCACGACGTCGAGACCTTCTTCTACTTCGCCGAATACAGTATATTGGTTGTCAAGGAAAGGAGTACCGCCCATCTCGGTGTAGGTTTTCACCTGCTCATCGGTAAATTTAGGGTAACCTTCCTCCTTGCAGCGTTTTTTGGTTTCATCCACCAGCTGATCCTGCAATTCCATCAATCCCTGGCGGTCGCGGTTGCGACGGAATTTCATGATCTCATCGTGGTGTTCTTTGGCAAGCTGGTTGAATATGTTTTGCTCCATCTGCATACCCATCTGTTTCTCCATCTGCTTGAGTTCATTCATCTTGTAGGTTTTTCCCCATACGATATAGAACTGGCTTCCGCTGCTTTCGCGCTCAGGATTCACCTCATCTCCCAATCTCGCAGCGCTCAGTGCACCCCGTTTATGGAAAAGTTGAGGATAAACAAATTCTGCAGGAATCGTGTAGTCAGGACCACCTGTTCCTAACATTTTGCCCTTAGGAGCATTCTTACTCTCTGGATCACCGCCCTGAATCATGAAATCCTTGATGACACGATGGAAGAGAGTGCCGTCGAAATATCCCTCTTTAGTCAACTTGATGAAGTTGTCGCGATGTTGAGGAGTCTCATCATAAAGGCGTACCTTGATATCGCCTTCAGAAGTCTTAATCAATACTTTTGCCATAATATTTAATTATCTGTATAGTTTTCTTTAGTTGTGGCCTTTATAACCTTCAGCCCTTTTTTACCTTTTTACCTTTTTACTTTTTTACTTTTTTACTTTTTTACCTTTTTACCTTTCATAATATTCCTTCCATTCTTTCATGGCTTCCTTCCAGTCGGTTTGCTCTCCGCTTGCAACAGCCTCCTTCTGTTTTTCTGCCTCGTCGCGAGCCTTGTCACGAGCACGTTTGGCTTTCATTGCCTCGATAGTAGCATCATCAAGAATCTGGATGGCACCACGCTTGATGGCAGCCTGAAGTTCCTCTTCGCCGAAAGCCTTGCCCGGTTCGTTGAAGTCGGATATATTAAATTCGTAATCTACACGAAGGTCATGGCGAATCTGCTTCTGCTGGAGTCTGTTACCAGCGTTTTTCAATCGGAGCAATTTGCCGATTTCCTTGATTTCTCCTGCGGAGTATTTGTTTCTTCCCATTAAAAAACTGATGTTATAATAATCTTATGAATAATTCTCTGCAAAATTACAGATAATCCTTGATAATGCCAAGTAATTATCTGGAAAAATGCGCTTATGGCATACGAAATCTGCCATCTTGTCATTTCTTTTATGCTCTTTTCTGACATTTCTCGCTCTTTTGTCAGTTGTGCCCCTTCTGTCTTTTCCTTGGCACACGCTTTGTTAACTATGTTTGCGTGACCGTTGGGGAGAGTTCCTGATAGATGCATATCTTCGGCAGACTTTCCGGAAACAGCGTTCACATGATAAACATTATTAATAACGATAAAAATAAAAAAAGATATAATCATGGGAAAAGTAATTGGAATTGACTTGGGTACCACAAACAGTTGTGTTGCCGTTTTCGAAGGTAGCGAACCAGTTGTAATCGCTAACAGTGAAGGTAAGCGTACTACTCCATCAGTAGTAGGTTTCGTTAAGGATGGTGATCGCAAGGTAGGTGATCCTGCTAAGCGTCAGGCCATCACAAACCCTAAGAACACTGTATATTCTATCAAGCGTTTCATGGGTGAGACATACGCTCAGAGCCAGAAAGAGGCTGAGGCAATGCCTTACACAGTAGTAAACGAGGGTGGTTATCCACGTGTTGAAATCGAGGGGCGCAAATATACTCCACAGGAGATTTCTGCAATGGTTCTTCAGAAGATGAAGAAGACCGCTGAGGATTATCTCGGACAGGAGGTTACAGATGCAGTTATTACAGTTCCTGCTTACTTCTCTGACTCTCAGCGTCAGGCTACTAAGGAGGCTGGTCAGATTGCAGGTTTGAACGTTCAGCGTATTGTCAATGAGCCTACAGCCGCAGCTTTGGCTTATGGTGTTGACAAGGCTAACAAGGATATGAAGATCGCCGTATTCGACTTGGGTGGTGGTACATTCGATATCTCTATCTTGGAGTTCGGTGGCGGTGTATTCGAGGTACTTTCTACCAATGGTGATACTCACCTCGGTGGTGATGACTTCGACCAGGTAATCATCAACTGGTTGGCTGATGGCTTCAAGGCTGAGGAAGGCGTAGATCTCCGCAAGGACCCTATGGCTATGCAGCGCTTGAAGGAAGCTGCTGAGAAGGCTAAGATTGAGTTGTCAAGCTCTACATCTACCGAAATCAACTTGCCTTACATCACAGCCGTTGACGGTATGCCTAAGCACTTGGTAAAGAGCTTGACTCGTGCACAGTTCGAGCAGTTGGCTCACAACTTGATTCAGGCTTGTCTCGTACCTTGCCAGAATGCTATTCGTGATGCTAAGCTCTCTACATCAGATATCGATGAGGTTATCTTGGTTGGTGGTTCAAGCCGTATTCCAGCCGTTCAGACACTCGTTAAGAACTACTTCGGCAAGGAGCCTTCTAAGGGCGTAAATCCTGATGAGGTTGTTGCAGTTGGTGCAGCTATCCAGGGTGCCATCCTGAATAAGGAAGAGGGTGTTGGCGACATCGTATTGCTCGATGTTACTCCATTGACTCTCGGTATCGAGACTATGGGTGGTGTGATGACTAAGCTCATCGATGCTAATACAACTATCCCTTGCAAGAAGAGCGAGGTGTTCTCTACTGCAGCTGATAACCAGACAGAGGTTACCATCCACGTATTGCAGGGTGAGCGTCCAATGGCAGCTCAGAACAAGAGTATCGGTCAGTTCAACTTGACAGGTATTGCTCCAGCTCGTCGTGGTGTTCCTCAGATTGAGGTTACCTTTGATATCGATGCCAACGGTATCTTGAACGTATCTGCTAAGGATAAGGCTACCGGTAAGGAGCAGAGCATCCGCATCGAGGCTTCATCTGGCTTGAGCGAGGATGAGATCAACCGCATGAAGGCTGAGGCAGAGCAGAACGCTGCTGCTGATAAGGCTGAGCGCGAGAAGATTGACAAGATGAACCAGGCAGACTCTATGATCTTCACCACTGAGAACTTCTTGAAGGATAATGGTGATAAGATTCCAGCTGACAAGAAGCCAGGTGTCGAGCAGGCATTGCAGCAGTTGAAGGATGCTCACAAGGCTGGTGATGTTGCAGCCATCGATACTGCCATCAACAACTTGAACACCGTAATGCAGGCTGCTTCTCAGCAGATGTATCAGGGTGGTCAGCAGGCTGGTCCTGGTGCACAGGGTGCTCAGGGCGGTCAGCAGGCACAGGGCGGCAATGGTGGCGCTCAGGATGTTCAGGACGCTGACTTCGAGGAGGTTAAGTAATATCTCCTGCCGATGAGGAGCCTCTCATTGATGCTCCTCTCTCTCAAAAGAGAGTTGTTAAGTTAATATATAATTAAAGCACACAACTGAAAAGGAAACGATTCGGTTGTGTGCTTTTTTTGTATTATAGCTTTTGCCATAAGTAGACTGACAAATGGGGATTACTCCAATGGTATCTTATCATTCTCGGCATCATTGCCAGTATTTTTTTCATCTCTATATCAAAGTCGGGTTATGGATCTTGACAGAACTAACCGAATTTTCTACAAG
>UMHT01020501.1_pt1 | contig 11063 bp, 8 predicted proteins | sample 1965601 | NCBI WGS metagenome assembly UMHT01 (sample SAMEA4836105, study PRJEB28245) | human gut metagenome | biome: gut microbiome; material: fecal sample | place: Denmark | collected 2008 | reverse complement strand
AGACTTTGCAGATTTCGTATATCGGAATGCAAACACAAGAAGTCGTTATTAAGCCAAATTTGAGAGTTGTATTAAAGGCTGACGCCCAAAAGCTAGACGAAGTAGTAGTTACCGCTATGGGTATTTCACGTGAGAAGAAAGCATTGGGATATGCCGTACAAGACGTCAAATCGGATGCGTTGACACGTGCTGCTAATACAGATTTAGCGGGAGCCTTACAAGGAAAAGTATCAGGTATTGACATCACCCCATCATCAGGTATGCCGGGTGCTTCTTCAAAGATCACGATTCGCGGTTCTCGTTCTTTCACTGGAGACAATACTCCATTGTATGTAATTGATGGTATGCCTATCGCTTCTACCGCAGATGTGAGTACTTCTCTTACCGATGGAGCGTATGGAACGGACTATGCTAACCGTGCTGTCGACATTGACCCTAATGATATAGAAAGTATCAATATATTAAAGGGACAAGCCGCTTCTGCTTTGTATGGTATGAGAGCTTCCAATGGTGTTATCGTTATCACCACCAAAAGTGGTAAAGGAGCAGATAAAGGAAAACCGACTATTACTTTCAGTACTAACCTTTCCTTTGATAAGATTTCAACTCTTCCGGAACTGCAACAAGAATATGCACAAGGTTCAGGCGGTACTTTCGATCCGTCATCTCCTTTCGCATGGGGTCCTAAGATTTCCGAATTAGCTAACGACCCTACCTACGGAGGAAATACAGACAACAGTTACACCAGCCAATATGGTAAACAGTCCGGAAAATACTATGTTCCTCAACTTGCAGCTGCCGGCATGAATCCGTGGGCTACTCCACAAGCATATAACAACATGAAGGACTTTTTTGAAACAGGTGTATCTTGGAGCAATAACGTCAATGTAGCCCAGAGATTCGACAAAGGTAACTACTCCTTTTCTTTGGGTAACACCACCAGTAATGGTATCGTTCCATCAACCGGTATGGATAGATATAACGTGAAAATGTCCGCCGAAGCACAACTCCATCCTAACTGGACTACCGGATTTAATGGAAACTTTGTGACTTCAAAAATCTCCAAACAGTCTACAGCCAACACCAGTGTGGTTGCTACGATCTATAATGCACCCGTCAGCTATAATATGGCCGGTATTCCTTCTCACATAGAAGGCGACCCTTACACACAAAATACATATCGAGACAGCTGGATCGACGATGCATATTGGGCAGTTGACAATAACCAGTTCTCCGAACGTTCACAACGTTTCTTCGGAAATGCTTTCGTGAAATATACTACTAAATTTGGAACAGACAACCACAAACTGGATATTAAATACCAGATCGGTGATGACGCTTACACTACCAACTATTCAGAAATCTACGGATATGGAAGTACTTGGGCACCTACAGGTGAAGATTCAGAGTACCATTACACTGTTAATGAATTAAACTCACTGTTAACTGCCGCTTACACATGGAATATCAACGAAGAATGGACCTTGGATGCATTGATTGGTAATGAGTTTGTGGATAAAAAGACAAAATATGAATACGCATATAGCATGAATTTCAATTTCCCCGGATGGAATCATCTGAATAATGCTTCTGTATTCTCCAACGAAAGCCAATACAACAAGAAACGGACGGTAGGTAATTTCGCCAACTTGTCAGTAGCATGGAAAAACATGCTCTATCTAAGTGGAAGTATACGTAACGATATTGTTTCAAGCATGCCACGTGACAACCGTTCTTTCACTTATCCTTCAGTGTCATTAGGATTCATCTTCACCGAACTGGCTCCCCTGAAGAATAACATATTGACTTTCGGTAAGATACGTGCTTCTTATGCAGAAGTTGGTATGGCCGGTGATTATACTCAAAGTTATTATTATACTCCGTCTTATGGTGGCGGCTTCTATATGGGAAATCCTATTGTTTATCCAATTAATGGAGCAATGGCTTACATTCCATATTATAAGGTATATGACCCTAACTTAAAACCACAAAATACAAAATCATACGAACTGGGAGCAGATCTTACTTTCTTAAACGGACTGGTAACCTTGAATTATACCTATTCACGTCAGAATGTGAAAGATCAGATATTCGAAGTTCCTTTGGCAGGTTCAACCGGAGCCTCAAGTATGATAATGAATGGAGGTAAAATCCACACAAATACCCACGAGTTGACATTGGGCGTATCTCCGGTAGATACCAAAAACTTCAAACTCGACTTCGCTTTCAACTTCTCCAAAATCGACAATTACGTAGACGAATTGGCTCCAGGAGTAGAAAGTATTATGTTAGGAGGATTTGTAACTCCGCAGGTACGTGCCGGAATTGGTGACAAGTTCCCTGTGATCTATGGAAAAAGCTATATGCGTAATGACGAAGGCAAGATTGTAGTAGACAAAAACGGACTTCCCATGCAGGGAGAAGATGCGGTTATCGGAACTGTATCTCCTGACTTCCGTTTAGGTTTCAATACAAATATCGAATTGTACAAGTTCCGTATTTCTGCAGTATTCGACTGGAAACAAGGAGGACAGATGTATAGTGGTACCGCAGGTGAAATGAACTATTACGGTGTGAGCAAATTATCTGGTGATATGCGTAATACCGAATTCATTGTGGAAAACTCCGTTAAAGAAACAGGAAAAGATGCAGACGGTAACTCAATTTATGCACCCAATGATATAAAGGTAACAGACGCTCAAGCATATTTCACAAGAAGAAGATCCATTGACGAATCCTACATTTATGATAATTCTTATATCAAACTGCGTGAATTATCAGTAAGCTATCCGGTATTCTCAAAGAAATGGCTGAATGTGAATGTGAATGTTTTTGCCCGCAACATTTTGGTTTGGTCTGAAATGAAAGGCTTCGATCCGGAAGCTTCACAGGGTAATGACAATATGGGAGGTGCATTCGAACGTTTCTCTCTTCCGGGAACAGCCAGCTATGGTTTTGGATTTAATGTAAAATTCTAATTAGCTAAAAAGAAAGATGAAAACATATAATATAATCAAAGGCATTTTTGCCGCTACTGTTTTATCAGTTGTCTTTTCCGGATGTTCGGAAGATGCAATGGATAGAATCAATAAGGATCACGGACATACGCAAAGCGTGGCCGGAAGATTCATTCTGACAGATGTAATAACCTCTACCGCATTCTCTAACGCAGGAGGTGATTTCAATACTTATCTATCTGCTTACATTGAATATGAAGTAGGTGTTGACAACCAGTTGTATTATGCAGAAACCAGAGAAAGCGAACCGACCTCATCTTCCACTTTCAATAATACATGGAATGGTCTGTATTCCACATTGAAATCCGCCCGTATCATTATCAATCAATGCAGTGAGGGAGGAATAGATTATGGAAATTTTGCAACCAAAGGTATGGCAGAGGTGTTGGCTGCTTATAATTGTGCATTGATAGCCGATATGTTCGGAGATGCTCCATGCAGCCAGGCAGCCTTAGTTGACGAAAATGGTTCTCCTGTTTACCTGACTCCTAAAATGGATAAACAAGAAGAGATCTATACACAAGCAATGCAATACCTGGACGATGCTATTGCAGACTTGCAGAAAGAGGATCTGATAGACCCGGGAGCTCAAGATTTGTTATATCAGGGCGATGCTGAAAAATGGCTAAAGTTGGCGTATGGTCTGAAAGCGCGTTACACAATGCACCTTCTTAAAAGATCTGCCAACAAAGACGCTGACATGGAGAAGGTTTTGGAATATGTGGATAACTCTTTCGAAAGTGCAGAAGAGCAAGCAGCATTCGACGTATATGACGCCAACAATATAAATCCGCTTTACGGTTTCTTTGTGGCACGTGCCGGATTAGGTGCAAGCGAAAGCATGAGAAGCAAACTGGCAGAATACAACGACCCACGCCTGTCCAGAGCTTTCATCACTAAACAAGGTGCATCTGGAAAAGAACAAGCCCCGGGAACTGCTGACAACGCCGTATATGCGCCTAACGGTACACCAGAACAAGGCACTTCCAAATATGGAACTTCTTTATTTATGTATTCTATATCAGCACCAACACTGTTGTTGAGTTATCATGAATTAAAATTCCTGGAAGCAGAAGCTCTGTGCAGATTGGAACGTGATGCTAAAAGTGCATTAAAAGATGCAGTAGTGGCTGGACTGTTAAATGCGGAAAACAGCTTTACTATTTCAAGAAAAGAGTTGGGCAAAACACTCATCAATGCAGCAAGCAGTATTACGGAAGCTGAAGCCGAAAGTTACTTTGACAATACAATAGAAGCCAAATATACAGCCGAACCGTTGAAAACAACAATGATTCAAAAATACTTCGCATTATGGGGAGCCTCAGGAGAAGCGACAGAATCTTACAATGATGTTCGCAGAATGAAAGGACTAGGCGAAAACTTTATTGAGCTAAAAAATCCAAACTCTTTCCCATTACGTTGTCCTTATGGCAATAGCGACACAACAACAAATGCCGAAGTGAAAGCAGCTTACGGAAATGGACAATATGTGTATAGTGAAAACGTTTGGTGGGCAGGTGGAAGCAGATAATCCATTGACTTGAATCATATAAATGAGACTGAATTCTCTAGGGGAAAGGCGGGAATTCAGTCTCATTTCTTTATATCAAGTTTGAGAGGTGTAAACAGAACATTCAGTCACAATTATGCCAAGAGAATTATAACAACTATACATGTCTACTGATTTTCCCGGTTCATACGATACATCATAAACTATACTTTTGTTATATTTGCAGACGCTTGAATAATATAGAATACGATGAATCATATAGAAACCCAACGATTGATATTGCGACATTTCACAGAAGAAGACATAAACGCCTTGTTCTCAATTCTAAGTGATAAAGACGTTAATACATTTCTACCGATGTTCCCATTAAAAGATATAGAGGAAGCAAAAGACTATCTCCAATATATAAAAAGCTGGATTCAGCAGAAAGGATTCTACTATGCTATTTGTATGAAAACAAACAATGTACCCATTGGTTGTATCCATATAAACGGAGATGACAGCCATGATTTGGGGTATAGCATTAAGAAGGAGTTTTGGCACAAAGGGATTTGTACAGAAGCTTGTCAGGCAGTAATCGATATGCTGAAACAAATAAATATTCCCTATATCACAGCTACGCACGATGTAAACAATCCGAGAAGTGGAAAAGTTATGCAGGCTATAGGCATGAAATACCAATATTCTTATGAAGAATATTGGCAACCAAAACTTTATCTGGTTACATTTAGAATGTATCAATTAAATTTCGATGACCAACAAGACAGGGTATATAAAAAATATTGGAATAAATACCCTGTTCATTTCATAGAGGAGATATAAGCAGTATTGCTACTTCATTCCTTCTCTCACAATATCTACCAGAATCGGCTTCAATCCGCTAACGAAACATTCCACTGCAATCACCATCAGAATCAGTCCCATAAGACGCATCATCACATTATTACCCGTTTCACCCAAGACTTTTACCAATTTCGTGGAAGCACGAAGAATAAAGAAAGTCAACAGATAAATCAGGGCGATAGTACCGATCAATATCCCCTTCATTTCATAAGAATGCGCATCCTGCATCAAAACGATTGCATTGGCAATCGCTCCGGGACCGCATAACATAGGAATACCGAGAGGAGTAATAGAGATATCATCCGCATACGTTTTGATTTCTTCGTCCTTCAACTTCATCGGTGTATAGCGGGCTTGAAGCATATCAAAGCCTATCTTGAAGATAATCACCCCACCGGCAATACGGAAACCATTGGTAGAGATACCGAAGAACTTGAAAAGAAACTGCCCGGCAAAGACAAATACCATCAATGTAATAAACGACACAATAGTAGCACGACGTACGATAGACTGACGTTCTTTATCCGTCATACCATGAGTCATGGTAAGAAAGACAGGCATCGTTCCCAACGGGTTGGTCAACGTGAAGAATGAAGTGAAACAAAGTAAGGCGAAAGGCAGAAGCGTACTATCCATGATTATATCGTATTTTATGCAAAACTAAAACGCAACAAAAATACGACTTAATCCAGAAAACCTATAATAAATCCATTAATTCTTTCAAGGAATGGATGTGATAAGTAGGGAGGAAAGGGAAAGCTGTCCGTTCTGTCACATTGTAGAAAACCTGATGCATCCCTACTCCGTGCGCTCCGGTTATATCCGCTTCCCAACTATCACCAATCATTAAGGATTCGCGCAACTCGGATTGAGTAGCAGACAAAGCAAAATTGAATATCTCCGGCCAAGGCTTCAGCACTCCGAGATCTTCCGAGAGAATCACCTTTCTGAAATACCCGTCCACTCCTGCCGAACGCATCTTACGTGATTGCAATTCACGAAACCCATTGGAAAGGATATAGAGGTTATATTTGGGAGCAAGATACTCCAATACCTCCTTTGCATGAGGCATTAAAACACTTTTAGTAGGGATAATAGCGAAAAAATCTCTCGAAAACCGTTCAGCGAGCGCTTCATCTTTCACTCCCACGGCCTGTAAAGGATAAAAGAAACGTTGGCTGTTCAATTCATCCTTCGTTATCTTTCCTTCACCGTACTCAACCCAGAGTTCGGTATTTCTTTGTTGATAAAGAGTATAATAATGATTGAATGAATCAAAATAGCGGTCGAACGAATATTTCTGATATACTTCCTCAAAGGTGTTACGAGCATTTTGAGAAAAAGCCCAGATGGTATCATCAAGATCAAAAAAAAGATTTTTATATTTCATCAGTAGTTATATAATAAGAAACAAAAAAGCCAATGTGCTAATTTCTTGAATCCAGGAATCAGCACATTGGCAATTCAAAAGGGATATCTACCTTATTTTACCTGGATAACCAAGTATCTGGATACACTCCAGAATTCAGTAGGATTAGTAATCTTCAATGTCAACTGGCCTTTATCATCTTTTACCAATTCATAAGAACCGGTCGGATGAGTAGTCAGTAATTCAGCACGTTTAGAGTACAACTTGATTTCTTTGGTTGTACGGATATCGATCTGCGTGAAATAATCCTTGTTGAAATCAGCGCTCTTCAACACGTCTCCGCTCTGAAGAATCTTTTGAGCTTTCAACTCAGATTTAGTACCAAATACGAACCAGGCAGCATTCAGGCTCTTTTCCTGTTCAGCAACGGTTTTAGCTTTCGCTTCGTTTTCTGCGGCCAGAGTTTCTTTTGCTACAGACAGATCGCTGACAGCAGCATCCAATTCCTGAATACGGATATTCTTGGAAGCCAGTTCTGTTTGAAGCTCTTCGATACGCTGTTGTTTAGCGTTCAATTCAGCAGTCAAAGCGGCAACAGCTTTTTTCATCTGTGCAGAATTGTAATTGCTATTCTTCAACTGTGCCTGTAACTTTGCAATCTGTGCTTTGTTTTCTTCCATTTGCTTAGAGATGAATTCGATGTCAGAAGCAATCTGTTGCTTGGCACTGGCAGAGTTTTCAGTGATGGTTCCACGCTGCAAGTCAACACGGCTTTCGGCAGCATTGATCTTACGGAAACCTTCCTGAACTTCATTGAAAGTCCCCATCATATCATCCAGTTCAGCGTTGCGCTGGTTCAGTTCCATCAAAAGAGAATCATTTTCAGCTTTCAGGTCTTTACTTCCACCTTTAAAGCCATCACACGAAGCCAACAAGGCTACGCATACAAATAAAACAGCTAACTTTTTCATACGTTTACGTTTTACGTTTTTTAATGAAGTTATTTAATCATCTATTCCTGCTAATACTATCACAATCTCGCCCCGGGGTTCGGTAGCGGTAAAGTGTTCTATCAATTCAGCCAAACTGCCCCGAACTGTTTCTTCGTGGAGTTTGGATATTTCACGCGACACGGTTGCCTGACGTTCAGCACCGAAATATTCGGCAAACTGTGTTAACGTCTTCAACAGACGGTGGGGTGATTCATAAAACACCATCGTGCGGTGTTCTTCCGCCAATGTCTTCAGTCGTGTCTGCCGTCCTTTCTTCTGGGGGAGAAATCCCTCGAAGCAGAACTTCTCGTTCGGCAATCCCGATGCAACGAGTGCCGGAACAAAAGCGGTTGCCCCCGGCAAGCACTGCACTTCAATACCGTTGCGCACACATTCACGAACAACCAGAAATCCGGGATCGGAAATTCCAGGCGTTCCGGCATCCGAAATAAGTGCCACCGTTTCACCTGCCTTTATTCTATTAACAACACTTTCCACCGTTTTATGTTCATTAAATTTGTGGTGGGATTGCATTGCATTCTTTATTTCAAAGTGTTTCAACAAGATACCGGAAGTACGTGTATCCTCCGCCAAAATCAGATCGACCTCTTTCAGGACTTTGATAGCCCGAAAAGTCATGTCCTCCAGATTCCCTACCGGCGTAGGCACCACATATAGCTTTCCCATCTTGTTTTTGTTTTATGCTGATTGATTAAAATATTTCTTTAGTAGCTCCAGAAAGTCGTTCACCGCCTCCTTTTCTTCATTCAATTCGACTTTCGAGGACAGAAATGCGACTGCAGTCTTGTAGGAACTCATTACTGATATCTGTTCGATAACCCGATTCATCAAATCAGTGTTGCCTCCGAACAGTTCACGAGAAAAACGGAAAGAATCATTCAAGCTGATAGCATGTCGCAAGCCGGCAGATAGTTTGAGACTTTCTCCCAACACAGCCGATTTAGGTTCTTCCTCTTTCACAACAGTTTCAACAACAGGCTCCTCAACAATTACCGGTTCCTCTTTTTTCCCTTCTTCTTCTTCTTCTTCTTCTTCTTCTTCTTCTTCTTCTGCTGCTGCTGCTGCTTCTGCTGCTTCTTCTGCTGCTGTCTCTGCAGCTGCCGCTATTACGACAGGTTTCTCTTCCGCAACAATGGCTTCTCCTTCCTCATCTTCTTTCACAACAACCGATTCGAGAGATTGTATAATCACGGGGGAATCCTCTTCAGACCCGGCAACTTCATCCTCCTCTTCCGCTGTCTCTTCCACAGCTGACGGAGAAATTACCTGAACAGCATCCACCTCCTGCTGCAGTTCGTCCAAACGCCCCTGCATCCGTGTAATGCTCCGCTTCAACAGTTCAGACAAAGTCGGAGTCGGCTCCTTGGTAAATGAATCCATGAGATACTTCAACTCATGAACATCCAACTCAATATCTGTTAATAGCTTCTGTTTCATGTCAGTCCATTGTTTATACGGTGCGAATGTAGGAATAATTTATGCAATAACTTAAAATAATGGATAATTTAACAGTTCTTGCACATTGAATTGCTTACCTTTGTCCACATATTTATTTAATCAAGAAAACACAAAATCTCATGGTATTATTTTCAGAAGACCACATACAGGAGACTAGAAGAAGAGGCCGGATCGAAGTAATCTGCGGTTCTATGTTCTCCGGAAAGACAGAGGAATTGATTCGCAGAATGAAGAGAGCGAAATTCGCGAAACAACGTGTCGAGATATTCAAACCTGCTATCGACACCCGTTATTCAGAAGAAGACGTAGTCTCTCACGACAGCCATTCTATCGCCTCCACTCCCATCGATTCGTCAGCCAGCATTTTACTGTTTACTTCTGAGATAGATGTAGTAGGTATTGATGAAGCACAGTTCTTCGACAGTGGTTTGATTGATGTATGCAACCAGCTTGCCAACAATGGAATCCGTGTTATCATTGCAGGATTAGATATGGACTTCAAAGGAAATCCGTTCGGACCTATGCCACAATTGTGCGCCATTGCCGATGAAGTCTCCAAAGTTCATGCGATCTGTGTGAAATGTGGTCAGCTGGCTTCTTTCTCACATCGTACAGTCAAGAATGAGAAACAGGTTCTTTTAGGCGAAACAGCCGAATATGAGCCTCTGTGCAGGGAATGTTATCTCCGTGCACGAGAGGAAGATGAGCAGAAAGTATAAACTCTATAAAGAAACAGATTATGGAAAGGAAAAAGATAACATTCGACAGTTTTATACGCGGTTCCATCGGATGTGTGTTAGTTGTAGGAATATTAATGCTCGTGGAACGTCTTAGCGGAGTGTTATTGCCTTTCTTTATTGCGTGGCTGATAGCTTATATGGTCTATCCGTTAGTCAAATTCTTCCAGTATAAGCTACGATTAAAAAGCCGCATTATTTCCATCTTCTGTTCCTTATTCCTCATTACGGTTATCGGAGTCACTTTATTCTACCTATTAGTGCCACCGATGATTTCGGAAATAGGCAGAATGAACGATTTGTTGGTGACTTACCTCACCAATGGAGCCGGTAACAATGTACCTAAGAACCTTTCTGAATTTATCCACGAGAACATTGATCTTCAGGCGTTGAACCGTGTATTAAGTGAAGAGAATATCCTGGCGGCAATCAAGGATACCGTCCCCAGAGTGTGGACTTTGCTTGCAGAATCTCTCAACATTCTATTCAGCATCCTTGCCTCCTTCATTATATTATTATATGTAATCTTTATATTATTGGATTACGAAGCAATAGCTGAAGGATGGTTACATCTGCTACCCAATAAATACCGTACGTTTGCCTCCAACCTGGTTCACGACGTACAGGATGGTATGAACAGATATTTCCGTGGACAGGCTTTGGTTGCTTTTTGCGTAGGTATCCTTTTCAGCATTGGTTTCCTAATTATCGATTTTCCCATGGCTATCGCTTTGGGACTTTTCATCGGAGCATTGAATATGGTTCCCTACTTGCAAATCATCGGTTTCCTTCCCACCATTTTATTGGCAATTCTCAAAGCTGCCGACACCGGACAGAACTTCTGGATTATCATTGCATGTGCATTAGCCGTCTTTGCGATCGTACAAATCATACAGGATACCTTCCTTGTCCCCAAAATCATGGGAAAGATTACCGGACTGAATCCTGCCATCATCCTTTTATCTCTTTCTATCTGGGGTTCATTAATGGGAATGCTCGGCATGATTATCGCCTTGCCACTAACAACTTTGATGCTCTCCTACTACCAACGCTTTATTATCAACAAAGAAAAGATAAAATATGATGAAGTAGAAACTACTGATAATCAAGAAACAA
>UMHT01040570.1_pt1 | contig 11136 bp, 8 predicted proteins | sample 1965601 | NCBI WGS metagenome assembly UMHT01 (sample SAMEA4836105, study PRJEB28245) | human gut metagenome | biome: gut microbiome; material: fecal sample | place: Denmark | collected 2008 | reverse complement strand
TTTCCGTAGGCTTTCACGGATTCTTGCCTCCATTTAGAAAAGGTAATACCGTCCAATCTACCGGAAATCCCATCATCTCCGATACAAATCGGGGATTGAGTTGGGAAGTTTTGCCACGTTGTGCGTATACATCCGAAAGATTGTTTGTTAAATGATTCCTTTTTCGTCTCTGAATGCTTTCCATAGATGCGCTCCCCTTGTAATCCCTTGCTGTTTGTGTCGGTAACATCCCGTGAAAATCCATCCAATCCGTTAAACCGTTCGCACCGGCCTCCCCTTTGTCCCGACATCGCTGCCCTTTCGCGCCTCTCTTTTTCAATTCTGCAACTCGTTCCGCATGATGTATATCGGTCGCCATCGGTGTGGGAAGAAGTTCCAACGGCATGAATTCCGTTTTTCCCTGTGAATTGCATCGTTTCAGTCCCTGCGTTTGTACGGTGGGCAATAAACCAAATTCTATCCCTTCTGTGCGGCGCTCCGACGGCACAAGCCGGAATAAGTAACGGTTGGACGGCATATCCTTCACGCTCAAGGTCTCGACAAATGGTTTCGATAACATATTCTTGTCGGTGCAATACTCTTTTTCGGTAATCCTCTCCGAATAGAGAGGCCTGACCTCCCACTTCAACCTCCGCACCGGGCTGTACCATCGTGAGGATTCCAGCAACATTCTCACCAACGACCCAAGTTGGCCGGATTTCCCGTATAACCCGGAGCATTTGAGGCCAGAGGTAACGGTTATCATCCGCTCCTTTTCTTTGCCCGGCCAAGCTGAAAGGCTGGCAAGGGAATCCTCCGGAAAGCACATCGATTTTCCCCCGCCATTCCTTAAATATTTGTTTTGTAATATCTCCATAATGCACACTATTAGGGAAATGATACTCTAAAACCTTACGGCAAAAAGCATCTATTTCGCAATCAAAAATATTAATCCATCCCAATAAGGCGGCAGCATAATCAAAACCACCTATTCCACTAAATAAACTTGCATGTGTCATTTATTCAAATCCGAAAAGGAAGTTCGGCGTACAATCGCATTCATGACAAATAATATTAATCCATTCCGGTTTAATTCTTTGCGTCTTTCCTCTGCATAAATTTGACATGTTTACGCGTTGCGTGTTTTCATTCGCGCCACTAAATAACTTTTTCGCGATTTCTTGTTTTAACACTTTCTTTCCGTTAGCCTCTGATTGGGCAATAGCTTCGTTTACTTTCAATCTCATTTCTATAAGTTTTAAAAAATTCTTGGTTTATCATTAATATATAGTCCGCAATTAGGGCACATTTTTTCTACCCATTTAGGCGGCTCTTCATCATCATATAAACTACATTCGTAATCCGTAACCTCCATAAAAGAACCGCATTCGGGGCAGTCCCCATCACCTAATAATGTTAGATTCATTAAGGCCATATAATCACTATATTTTATACGGCTTATTCCCATATCTTTAAACACATCTAATATATCTAATATCAATGTATCTAAATCTATACATTCTCGGAGAGTTTTACCGAAATAAAAAGAATCATTTATTAATATATCCCATTTCGGGCAATAATCAATAATAATACTTGATATTGTTTCCGGCGTTTTACTGGCTCTGCCTGCCAAATGCTTTAAATTCTTATCGTCTTTTACTTTCATTTCTCTCCCTTTCCTTTGACTATGCAAATTTAATATTTAAATATAACATGTGCAATTTTATTTTTAACCACTCGTATAAATATATAATTTTTATATTCATGATAGAGGATATATAATTTAATATAGTATCTTTGTGGCGTCTATAAAATGAAACTCTCTTTTTTCTTGGCTGATAGGTTTTTCTTTTTTGTTTACCTATCAGCCTTTTATTTGCCTTATTCCCATATCTATTAATAACAATAAAAAGTTATTTTAATTCCGCGTCTCAATTTACATACTTGTTTTTCCTCTTTACTCCTGAAGGCACGTGATAATAACTTATTAGCCATCTCACAACCGACAATATTTAATAAACCGTACACGCCTACCAAACAATTATATTTCGTATCGCCTACAATGCCACGAACTTTTATCTTAAAATTGCGGTTAACCTCTCTTGTGGAATAATTTAAGCCGTTATATATGCTTATTAAACTAGTCCCTTCTACAACGTTACACTTCATATCAGTTATTTTTTGTTTTCCGGAAACCCGTCCGGTCGGTTGTTGTCTAACTTAGAAAGCTTTGGGCTTTATAGCTTCATTTAATCGGATACCGAACCCTCATTAAACCCTTCGGAGATACTGTCCATCTTTCTCCTCTTACGGCTTTCGCCTTATAACCGGTCGTTTTGGATACTCTTAGTCAACCGGTGGGGGCTTTCTTTGTTTGACACTACAAAGATAGTGCATTTATTTTAAACGCGCAAATTTTAGATTAAAAAAAGAGGGATTTTTTTCAAAAAAAAAATAAGTCATTAAAATAACACTTATTCCAGGCGAATTTTAAATTTAAGCTACTTTCTAATCGAAACAATGTATTTATATACCCCCAACAAGAAAAATGCCTTAGAATTGATTTTTTAAAGCCAAAATAAGAAGAGGGCGGAAAACCGCCCTCCACTAATACCTAAAAATAGATGATGAAAAAACTTCTTAACTATTAACTAAGCACTACAAAGATATATTTATTTCCGGATAGATACAACTTCTACTCCTTTTATTTCTGTATATGGATTTTTAGAGACTATATTAAAGCTTCTTTCTTTTATCTTTTTTGTTTTCCATAAGAAGCCTAAAAAACGCTTATATATAATAGTCTCGTACAATATTAAACTATCCCTTATTTGAATGTCTCCTATTAAGGTATCGTTATATACGCACGCCTCTATATTGGTCCATGAATCACGAAAAGATACACAAGGTGTCAATTGGTAGGCCGTATCGCCTGGTATATATATAAGGCTATCTTTTACCTGTGCTCTAATCTTTATAATAGTTTCGGCTTGAATCTTACTAAAATTTTGTAGTTCCTCATTTTTCCGCTTTAGTTTGTTTATTAAGTCTGCATCTTCCTTCATGAACCTTTCGTAATCCTGAATGGAAAGCTCCAACACCCCAACGCGTGCGGCATTCAAACTATCTAAAGCCCGATAATACTTCACATCGTTCAATAATACCGCGTTATTACGTTTATAGGTGTCTCTATCGTGTTTTAGTTGGCTTACCCTTACATTAAGGAAATAAGCCACTAAAACAACAACTAAGACACCTAATATTATTATTATTTTCTTCATTCTTTAATCGTTTGACGTTGCAAGAACCTCCAGCACTTCCGACATATTAGCATCGACAATAAGGTTAATATACCTCCATTTTATAAACGTCTACTTCGATTCTTTTAAATAACTCTTCCATAACAAACACTTTTAATAGTTTCAAAAATCACTTTACTAACTCTATTCCGTCCGTCTTCCGACTGAATAAAAGCACAATCTTTGCGGGTATCCATGAAGAAATTTTCCACTAACACCGCCGGGCATTTGGTGTGTTTTAATATATAAAATTGGCTTTCCTTGTCGGGGTCTCCGTCGCTTGTATCTTTGCGTATTTTCCAACCGTCCGGAGCAAATTCTTTTTCAGCCTCTTTATATAGTTCCGTTGCTATCAAATCGGCTTTTGTTTGGCCGGCGGACGTATAAGCCTCCCAACCGGTGCCACCGCCTGCGTTTGCGTGTACGCTTATAAGAAAGCATTTACCGGAGGTCTCTGAATATATCGCGTTTGCACGCTTACAACGTGCCGACAAAGATACATCTTTTGTCTCCGGTACTAATATTCTATACTGAATGCCTTCTGCCTCTAACATCGAACTAACTCGCTTGACTATATCACGGTTGAACTCCCATTCAAACAACTGCGTACCATCGTCCCAAACCGGCGAACGCTTACCGGCTGTATCAATACCGTGCCCGTTGTCTAATATTGGTATAAAAACCTGTTTCATCCTTTGACCTACTTTTTATTTCCCATTTCTTCCTTGCATCTCTCTATAATAGGCTTCCAGTACGAAGGCATAATGCGCGTAAATTCTAACCGGACTGCATGGTATATTATCCTTAATCCTATGTTTTGCGGATATGCTTTTACGTAGTTCTTCAAGCCATTGCACAAATATACATATAATAAAACATACGTAAGTGATTTCATTGCCATTAATGCACCTTTTAAGTCGCCACATTGAGAAATGGCAATATAAACAGCATATAACAAAACAATATACAGCAATAACTCGGCCAAAGAGTTTTTAAATTTTCTCATGGAGAAATTATTGCACCTTACTATACTAACACCGTCCGCACGCATGCCTGCAATGACATTAAAAGCAAACATCACAACCAAAGCGATAAAAAACCCCTTTGTCGGTGTGAAATAAGCAAGTATCGGACTAAATGCCGATACTGCTATAAATCTAAAATATTCCAAATCTATTTTCATACTTCTCTATATACTATTGCAAACGTTTTTTCGCCTATGCTATCAATGCTAAGGAATGACCCTGTTTTAATACCGGCCACCGTCGCGAACTCATCTATAATACGGCTTTCAAAAGATAACGACCAATTCGAATTATTTTCATAATACATTCCGCTTAGGAACAAAGTATTTTTATCGGTTCCGTCAGAATCGCGTATCATTGTCTTTACGCCGTCTCTAAAATCTAATACATCTTGTGCAGTTATTCCGGCAGAATTTATTTCTGCTAAGGTCATTGTACTGTCGGATTTAGCTATAAAGGAACGGAAACCGACATTTAACAATGGCTTATAAATATTTTGTATAGGCGCGTCGGTTGTTATGGTCATTATCGTAAACTCGCTATTAGTAATAACCAATTTAATATAACGTCTTACTACCGAATAAGTTTCCGGATTGGTGTACATAGTAGAGAAAACCAACTCCCCATTATCATTATTACCACCTTGGAAATTACCTACCGTTTTCAGATTCCATACGATTAAGTCTTTTCTGTCATTGTTTGATAGCACGCTAACAAATATCTTCCTATTATCTCGTATAGGTCCTTGTATTACGTCTATATAGGAGCCTCCAATCATAGATTCTATTTGTGAAGTTATGCTTATCGTTTTTGTTCCGAACTCATCAGATTGCGTAAGTAAGTTATTAAGTACATATATATTCTTTGCTAAATTGTCAGCCTGTGTTGCAATCTCATTCATTTGGTCTAAGAATACAGTAGTAACCGACCAATTAGAGTAATTTATACTTCCACCTACATTTGTTCGTGTAGCCTTTAAAGATATTACCTTTCGCCCCGTGGCTATTCCGGTAAATTCCAGTACTTGTTGTTGTTGTAGGTTTGTTCTTGCCAACGTCATAGGCACAAGTTCACTACTATTATTAAAATAGAAGAAACTTGTAATAGCATAGCTATATAGTACCAAAGCTATAATCCTATCTAAAATAACTTTATCACTATCCGAAAGTGCGGCATTATTGGTCGGGATAGCTTGCATATGCATTTTAAGTTCATAGGCTCTTTTTCCCCATGACCAGGAACCCTCCGATTCAGTTCTAATTACTGATGCGTTAATAAATGAGCATGTTGTAGCGCCGACTTTTTCCTGATATTCAAAATATTGTACTTTAGTCTCGCCTGCTTCGGTGTATTGTGTTATACGCAACATGCGAGCTACCTGCGTATTTTGCGCACGGTACGTGCCTACATAGATATGTAGACCGTCTTCTATATTATCAAATACATTAAATTGGTTGTTTTTATTGAAATCGAAAGATTCATCTAATTGCTCTATTTCTACCCCTCCGCTATCCTTTAGAATATCCTGAATGCTTTTAGCGTTTGCAATACTTGTACCGCCATCGTACCCTCCGGCATCAACAAAATAGACTTTTCCGTTAGTTCCGTCTATAATCATAGCCGATTTACGCTTATCATTGCTTGAACCGATACCAAAATTAAACAGACCATTTGCGACCACTGCGTTATACATACCGGCAACATGGCCGCCTACTTCTTTTGTCACTGTCCCCTGTCCTTCGGCATGAGCGTTCGCGGCTCCGGCCGTTGTGTCCTGTCCTTCCGCATGAGAATTTAAACCACTTGCCACCGTTGAATTTCCCTCCGCGTGGGAATAATCGCCGGACGCCTGTGTTTCACTCCCTTCGGCGTGTGACGCACCACCATCAGCCACAGTAATACGCCCTTCTGCATGCGAATTATTCTTGTTTGCATGGGTTTGGAATCCTTCTGCGTGGGAATAATCGCCGACCGCCTCCGTTTCTTGGCCTTCCGCATGAGAATTTACACCCCTTGCGTTAGTACGTAGGCCTTCCGCATGGGAATAATTTCCGACCGCCGCCGTTCCTTTGCCTTCCGCATGAGAATTAACACCGCCCGCTGTATTATTAACATAATCATTAAACACTTCACCGCCTCCTTTAGAAACGCCTATAAAAATAGGTGTAAAATTCCATGCTGTACCGTTTGTACTTGTTAATATACCAAGTTGATTAACAGTAATAGTTGTATTTCCCGAATTTTTAAAATTCGTATAAGTACCTACTTCGGTGGTAATATAGAATGAATTTCCTTCTACCACAACGGGAACCGTACTTTTTGTAGCAATGCCTAAGAATTGATACTCTGGTCCCAATGTGTCCACCATTGATAATAAAACCGCCTGAAGTACATTTCCGGTTATCTCATAATTTCCGTTCTCCTTGATAACAGATTTTATACTCTCTTTGATTTGGTCGTATGCCATAACTTTTAATTTTAGAGGTTATTAAATTCGTTTTCGTTTGGTTTAATATTAAAGTCGTTATTAAAGTCGTTATTAAAGTCGCCATGAAAGACGCTACCTAATTTCTTAACAACTGTATTAGTTTGGAACTCAATTTCTACGGAGGCTAAATCGCCTTGCGTTTCCCATTTTGGCGTAAATAGGAACGTATCACATTTATATAAACGTCCGAAACTATCCCTTATACTAATATGGTCACTTAACCGGATTAAACGCATAACATCGCAAAGGTATTCCGGCGCAAGGATATTAAACCGATATACTTTTTCCGAAAGTTGTTTAATCGGAAAGAAATAACCGTCCCTTTCTTCGCCTTCTTCCTCAAATGTATAATCCGGCTTTCCTATTTCAGTACAGAAATAAACGCGGTTTCTGAACGTCGGGTTTCTATATACAATTATGCCAGCGTCACAATATAGCGTATCATCATCGTACCACTCTATTGATAGATAATTTTCAGAATCATTTATTATCGTAAATATGTCCGAATACCATGTATTAACGCCATCATTTAAAACGGCATAATACATTCCTATCGGTATTTTTTCCTGCAAGGGGAAATAAGCCGGATACACAATAACCTCCATTTTATCGGTATTTTCCGGCTTTGCTAATTGTAAGCCAGTTAGAACCATTTGTTCCGTTATATCCAAAACGAAAACCCCGTCTTTAGTATATAACTTAACGTTAGGGTTAAATACCTCGTTTGGCTTCCTCAATATCTGAAAGGGCAAAAGACTATGCGCAGGAGTAAATAACGGGTATATATTCCCGTAAGCATAACTTTTCCGACTGTTTTGTTCGTCTATATTGTCGTACCACGGCAATACACTCAAATTATTATTTTCGTTCATATCTCCTCCGTATTAAATTTTAATTCGGCTTCCGCTGACCTACTCGACAAATTTACAGATAATTTGCTAATCTGACCATTTCCGACAAATGTTTTTATAATTCCGTTCGGGTTTATATCATCTTGCCCAATAGGAAATACTACTTTTTGTTTTTTCTTTCGTTCTATTCCCTTAACCGTGATTTCTTTTTCGTTGATTCTCGCCCGACGCGCTGGTAAATCATATATCCAGTATGTAGGCTGTAAATTCACAAAAGCAAGAAAGCCGTTTTGAAGCTCTGAAATCACATTATCAAACATTAAACTAACAAATGGTACTTTATATTGCCCGTCTACTAAGTTAGCCGCAAATATTGCGAAGCCGTCTTGACTTATATTATCAGGATTGCAAAGCATATAATCTATATCGGAAGTAAAATTAGACACCGTTATATCTTCTTTCTTATCCGCTTCTACATACTTACTTAATATCTCTATCGGATACCCGTTAAAAACTTTAGTGCAGTCGTCCATCCAAGAAAATTCATACCGTGAAGACATTTCCGGCTTATCAAACTTATACGAAGATTGGCCGAACGCAATCGGTTTATAATTCCGCTTGTTGGCGATTTGCGTTAAATCTAAAACCATCTCCGGCGATAAAACGTAACTACCACCGTTTTTAAAGTATAAAATATGCTCTATTCTTAATTTTTCGTCCTCTATAAACCAATACAATTTATACGTATTTGCCAACATAGACATAATTTGCTGAAACGTAGTAGGTGCCTTTTGTGCCGGTGTATTATATATCCCGTTTATTATGTTAGATTTCGGCGTTATTAATAACGTCTGATTCGAGGTTCCTGTTATCGGGTTTGTCGTACCGTATAAAAATTCACTGTATTCACTCGTAGGCAAATGAGTAACGCCCGGCGCAATCTGACCCAACAAAACGGATATAACACTCCATAGTGGGAAATTGTCGGGCACTATATATTCTTTACGTCCGGACTTCTCGAAAATACTATCCCATACCGAAGAACTAAACCAAACGGATGTATTTAGCCATTTACTTTGCCCTAAAGGGTACATTTTGGCTAATGTAATAAGCACTGGAGGCGCGAAATATTGCCCCCATCCCGTTTTACCGTATTCCGTTGGCGTGTCTGAATAACGATTTGAGATATAAGCTATATCTACATCATACCCGATTGCATGAGTATAATTTTTATTATTCCCTACAAAATCATCCGTAGGAATCGGCTGCGTTGTATTGCCTGATATTGTTTCTACATCGCATATTAAACGGGCATATATACTATAAGAATGCATATAGCCCTTTAATGTGCCTACCATTCCACTACCTTCTTCCGGCGTAAGCGTAAATTCTAAGGTATCTAATATTGGCGTACTGCCGGGTATGTCTTTCTCAAAATAATATAGCCTCATATTATCCGTGGTCCGGACTAATGCTATTGCAACCCTATTAGTTAACGGTCCTATTTCGCTATATCGTATGTGCAACCGATAAGTATTCAAATAAGGGTGCGACAAATCACCTTCATAAAAAACCGGAGTCGCGTCGTCAGGGTCTAATATCTGCATATTCCCGACATAATTACGGGCTAAATCTTCTAAAGCACCCCCTTCGGCGGACAAATCTATTTCCTTTAATAGCTGTGTGAAATAAAACCAATACTTAGTTTTTAAATCGCTTCTATTGTCCACCGCCGTTAATACGTCCTGCTCCCACGACATCCCCGATATAAAACATGAAATCTTATCATCGCCGGGAAGGTAGACTTGAATAATCGGGCGTTTTGTGATAGTTAGGCTTTCGATTTCCGGCGTTAAGGGAATTAAATCGTATTCCTTATCTAATCCGGCTAATATATCGTTATACTCATCGAATACGTCGGGTTTAACCTCTACTGTCATATCGTCTAAACTTATGGTACAGTCGGTTTGCATGAATTTTCCCGACCAATATTTCTCCCAACTTAACCCCAAATCGTTAGATTTAATGATAGTGACATAATACACCGTAGAGAAATCACACGCCATTATAAACTTATAATCGTCAAAAGTGTAAGTTAACTTTCCGCTTAACTTTTTCCTATAAAATTGCTGCGAAGTCTCTAACTCATACTCTAAGTTTAAATCGTCTTTATATACCGGCTTTGTGTATTTGAATGATGCTTTTAAAACGGCCTTATTTCCGTCCCTTCTTTGCGATACGACTATGATTTGACAACCGTCCGGTACATCTACCGTTAAATTGAAGTTTGCATCTGAAATGGCGGTTCCGCTCCCTTTCATAAACTTTTGTAGATGTACATCAAAATACATTGCATATCCTTGCCGGAGACGGTTATAAGAACCTATAATGTTTATACGCATTCCGGCTGACACCGGAAAAACGTATAAATCGCTGTACATATCAGTAATCACGCTACCGACCGCGCTTATGGAGCTATCTTTAATAACATATAACGGCTCCATTTCGGTTAATTCGGGGTTATATCCGTATTCTTGATAATCTACCGAAAGCAAGAATTTATATATAGGGTTTATCATCTTAATTTCCTTGTTAAGTTCTTATATTCAATTATAATTCTCCCGTCTTTATCTAAGTATGTACGCCTTTCGCCTTGTTTCTTTATTGCGTTTACGTCCCTTTCTAATTTGCTTAAATCCGCACCGGAACCGGCACCAATAGAAATCAGGTCTGCCCCTTTGTATGCGTTTAGATACTTATGCGCAAACGTCCCGTTATTCATAGAGTTTATCACGTCCGGAATATATCGACGGAAACGGCGCGAATTTCGTTTGTTTATCACGGCAAAAAATTCGCCGCCTTCTGCCCTGCGTCGTGTACCATCCGGTTTTTGCCCTAAATCTATATCGTTTCCGGATTGATGGCTACCACCTTGCAAAAGTTCAACAGTTCCTTCGCCATACGTTTCAGTACCTGAATTTTTCGCCATTTGTGCAGCCTTTATCTTAGATGCAGCAAAGCTTCCCCACATTACAGCAATAGCCGGAATCGCGCCCCATATACCCAACTGCCGCCAGATTAATGCGGTTGCCGTCACAAGCGAGCTAATTTGCTGTGCTGTGTCTATTGCTTGCTGCTGACGTTGTGCCTTTTGTTGCTCTTTCAAGGCTTTTTGTTCGTTCTTTTTGGCGTCTTCCAATTCTTTTTGTGCATAAGCCACATTTGATGCGTATCCGTTTGCCCTTGCTTGTAATTCGGCCTCTAATGCCGTTTGCGCGGATTCTACTTCCTTTTGTGCCGCTTCTACCGCCCTATTTGCCGCATCAACTTTAGCCTGCGCCAACGTATTCAACGCCTCTATGGCATAAGACACAGAAGTATTTATTGCTTCCTTTTGGTCATCATTCAGATTAAGCCCTAAAATACTATATATATCCTGCGTTTTATCTTTCTTTTTTGATTCCTCGATTTGCTGGTTTATTCGTTCTATT
>UMHT01002848.1_pt1 | contig 11136 bp, 8 predicted proteins | sample 1965601 | NCBI WGS metagenome assembly UMHT01 (sample SAMEA4836105, study PRJEB28245) | human gut metagenome | biome: gut microbiome; material: fecal sample | place: Denmark | collected 2008 | reverse complement strand
TCTGTCTATGACTCGAAATTAATTCAGCAGACCCTAATTAAGAATATGGAAAAGTTGAAGGAAATGCCTTTTGTGGACAAAAATCCAGTCTTCCGTATGCTGGCTGAGATAGGTGACCTCAGAAAGCTCACTCCTGAGGAGCGAGAGCTGTATGACGAGGACATCAAGGTGATGCGTGACCTGTATGCCACCCAGAAATGGGAGGAGGAGCAGAAGCGCATGGAAATAGAAAAGGGAAGAGCTGAAGGAAGAGAGCAAGGTAGAGCTGAAGGCTGAGCTGAAGGAAAACTCGAAATTGTCAAGAATCTTCTTGCCATGGGTATACCTATGGATAAGGTTGTTCAGGCTTCGGGTCTGACAGAGGAGCAGATATCTGCCTTGATGAATTAGAAATTTAATGAATTTGAAATAATTAATAGACTGAAATAAAAGATGAAGAGGACGCATTATAGTGATGTAATATTATATCTTTTTGGTGTGTCCTTTTCTGATAAAATTATTTGTTTTTTTAGATGTTTGATAGTGCTTTTTTCTCAAAAAAATCCTTGATATGTTTGTTGATTTCAAAAATAATTATTACCTTTGCCACAGAAAATTAGCCTAAGATATTGTGTGCGGTATAAATAACCGCTTTCAGATATACAACAACTGTTTTCTATAAAATAACTACGTTAACGAACCGACAATTAGACATCAGGTTTATCTTCACTTCGGTGCAGGAAGTATTGGCTCACACCAATAGTATGGTGGAGGAGCTGTTGCGCAGAATTGTGAAGAAGTACGCAGCGCTCAAGAGGCGTTGCGAGCAGAAGAAATGTCTGTTGGCTTTGAGTGTGGCTTGGGCCTTGGCGGGCGAGGCTGCAGACGGTAATGAGGCTGTGTTTGAGCATATTGACGAGTCGATTCATGCCCGTCAGAGTATGGATGGACAGTATCTGCTGCCTTCCGCTTCGCTGATGGGTTGCTATCCTATTATGGTGCAGGGTGATCCTTTCGTGTTTGATTCCGAGGGTACTACGATGGAGATGATCATGTGGGATTTCTATGCGGTGCTGATAGAGCATGCGTGGGCGCCAGGTACCATCGGGCAGTTCTTCTATGATGTGGCTGATGAGCATCAGTGGAAGGCTTACGAAGTGGAGTCTCAAATGCTGCGCGAAAAATCTGCCTCTTCCTCTTCTCCTTCGGTTGATTCCCGGTTCTCTGAGGGGCTTCCAGATGCTTCTCTATCTTCTGCCTCTCCAGCCTTTAGTTCAGAGTTTCCAGCCTTTGATTCTGCTTCTCCGGTCTTCAGTTCAGAGTCTTCAACCTTTAGTTCAGAGTCTCCAGCCTTTTGTTCAGAGTCTCCAACCTTTGGTTCAGAGTCTCCAGCCCTTGGTTCTGATTCTCCAACCTTTGGTTCAGAGTATTCTGCCTTCAGCTCTGAACCTCCTATGGTTCCAAATATTTCAGAAAGAATAACTTTGGAATCCTGGAGCGAAACTCAGGAATATCTGATGGAGATGAGGATGCAACTTGTAAAAAGTATTCAAAATATCAATCAGGTTATAGAAAATATGAATCATTATATCAAAAATAATACAATTATGACGAATGACAACGCACAAGTAAACAATCAGGTTTCAAGCGATGCCCTGGGCGGCATCCACATTCATTTCGGTGGTTCCTTTACCAATTATGGTACCTTGACCGGCAATGTAGTGAATCACAACTATCCTTCTGGTCAGCAGAATCCGTCTCAGAATGTTCTTCAGTCTCAGAATGCTCCTCAGTCTCAGAATACTTCTCAGTCTCAGAATACTTCTCAGTCTCATAATGAGCCGCAGAATCCGTCTCAGAACAATCAGAAAACGGATTATGCCGGTTCTTCTGTATCTGCTCCATCTTCAGCTTCTGGTGCATCCTCGGCCCCAGTTCCATCTTCAGTTTTTGATTCATCCTCTATCAATTCTGTGCTTATGAGTGCGAAAGGCAGGCGCATACTGGATGCGTTGCGGGATATCCACATTCTCGACGAGCATTATGCGCCCGTAAATCTTTCTTGGGCGGAGATGGGGTATCTGGCTTATCAGATAGCATTCACGCTGGCGATAGATAATCTCTGGCAGGTGATGGGAGGCTTCTGGGGAAAGAATTCCAATTCGCTCAGAAGCGGATACAATCGGGCCAGGCAGATGCCCAGCATTTCTGCCTTTGACGACCGGATCAAGGAGATTTTCAGATAAGCTGTCCTGATTATAGCTTTATCGAGCCTGATTTTCGATTTCAGCCTGATTATTGCTTTATCCAGTTTGTTTTTCGATTTTTCAGCCTGATTTTCATAGTTCAGACAACTTTTTTTTAGTACTATATAGTACGAACCGTACCAAGTACGTACTAAATAGCTTTGATTTTTTCGCAGTACCTTTGCCCACGGATTTCAGAACAAGCCGAGTTCTGAGGTTCGTGGGCTTTTCGTGTTATGCCTTGTTGGCAGATTTTCGGAGAGTATCCACCCGCTCTTTTACAAGGTTGATACAAAGAAAAAGATTTTGATAAATGATGACATAATTATTACTCAATTTCTGAACTTGTGAAACTTGAATTGATTATGTTTTCATATTTGTAATAACATGAATTATTAATACATTAAATTTCAATAAAGCTTATGACAAAATATCATTTTATTGCTCGCGGCAGTCTGGCCGTGGAGCTCAACAATGCCATTCATGTGATGGTATTCGATAATCCTGAGTTTGGTCAGGTACGTACGATACTTAATGAAAAGGGAGAACCGCTTTTCTGTAGTAAGGATGTTTGCGATGCGCTTGGGTATTGCAGATCCAATCAGGCTGTATATCAGCACGTTAACGAACATGATGCAGTGAAACACTGTATCGCCTCCAAGATTCGGGTGAGCTATAGCCACCGCAGAGAAGTGATTCAGAACCGACTGATGATCTTCGTGAATGAGAATGGACTCTACTCCCTCATCTTCGGTTCCAAAAAGAAGAGTGCCCAGCGATTCAAACTCTGGGTTACCTCCGTGGTGCTGCCCCAGATACGCAAGACGGGCGGTTATATCCCGGTGAACCAGGGCGACACGGAGGAGGAAATGCGCCAAAAGGCAGAAAGCATCTTCAGGAAAACCGAAAACATGCTGAGGAGTACCATCGAGGAGAAGACGAAACTCATCGCCGAACAGGATGAGCGCATCAGGCAGCTCAACGAGAAGGTGGGGCAGCAGGTGGTGAAAATCCAGAAGAGTGCCGAGGAGATTCTCTCGCTCGAAGGGGATATCGACCGACTGATGCCGAAGGCTTTCTATGCCGACAATGTGCTCGACTCCATCTCCTGTTTCACCACCACTCAGATAGCCAAGGAACTCGGGATGACTGCCCAGGAACTGAACCGTGCGCTCTGTTCCCTCCATGTGCAGTACTACCAGAGCGGTCAGTATCTGCTCTATGCCCACTATGCCCATCAGGGTCTTGCCAAGAGCCGTACGAGATATGGCACGGAGGAGGTTTATGGGGGCTGCGGCAGGTGTGCTGCTGAAGCGGGATCTCGCGTGAAAACCCAGATGTATCTCGTCTGGACAGAGAAGGGTCGCCGCTTTATCCACGACCTGGACCGAAGTCGCCTCCGCCTCTTGGGTTCCTATTCCGATAAGGGTTAAATCTTGTTAGTTTCATTCATTGGATAGTATCATTCATAGGATGACATGAATTTTTTATTCATCGGATGAAACGGAATTAATTCGTAGGTTTTCTGCTGGGGCGATTACTCACGGTTTTTCGCGGATGCGACCTGTCCGTTCGTTGCAGATACCCCCTGAGATCAGACAAAGCGATTCACCAGAGATTCCATAAAAAATCTGTGAAATCTGTGAAATCTGTGGGACAAAAAACTCTCACGAAGAAAAATCTGCGCCATCTGCGACATCTGCGTGACAAAACAATAGCAGCATATTTCGGGCGCCAGCCATTGGCCAGCGGCCAAATATCCGCGAAAATCCGTGAGTAATCCGATAAGCAAGATTGCCTCCGATTCATCCGTGAAATCCGATGAAGAAAATCTATGAAGAAACGAGACTTATACCCCTCACTGTCGTTAAAACTTGCAAAAAAGGTGGTGGGTTCTATATGACCCCCCACTTGCGTTAAAACTTGTGAAAAGGGTGGTGGGTTCTATATGACCCCCCACTTGTGTTAAAACTTATAAAATGGGTGGGGGGTTATATAGAACCCCCCAAGTATTACTAAAACTTCTAAATAAATGATGAAAAAAGAAAATGAAAATCAGCGATTCCGTATCGCTTTCAATGGATTCCGGGGCGGCAATAAGGGGAGCATCACTTCCCAGCCTCTCTCGGAGTACGACAAAACCATCCGTTACCCCTGGGTACACGATGCGATATTGCAGATACGAGGCGAAAAGCCCATCCGCAGTGTCAACAACCATGATGCTACAGCACTTGCCAAGGCGCAGCAGCGCATCAAAAGCCAGTTGCCCTTCCGCAGTGCCCATTATTACCAGTTCAAGGATAATAAGCGCCGCCAGGCAAACATCATCCCCGAAAGCTTCCTCTTTCAGACCACCATTGATGTGGACGAAAAGGAACTCGTAGAAAAGGCTTTGGAGCGGGCAAAGCTGCTGGATTCCCTCGATTTTATCCCTGATGATACAGGAGAACAAGGAGCATCAACTGCTGCCGGAGGGTCTGATGATGAGGATGGAAACAGAGCAGCTTCTGGAGGTTCTGATGCAGAGAATGTAAACAGAGCAGCTTCTGGAGGTTCTAATGATGAGACTGGAAACAGAGCAGCTTCTGGAGGTTCTGATGCAGAGAATGAAAACAGAGCAGCTTCTGGAGGTTCTAATGATGAGACTGGAAACAGAGCAGCTTCTGGAGGTTCTGATGCAGAGAATGAAAACAGAGCAGCTTCTGGAGGTTCTAATGATGAGAATGTAAACAGAGCTGCTGCTGGGGGTTCTGATGCAGAGACTGTAAACAGAGCGGCTGCAGTGGGAAATCATGACGGGGATGAGGCTGTGACGGCAGACCAAAATCCCGAGAATGGACAGAGAAATCCCGAGAAGGGGCAGAAAAATCCCTGGAAGGGAATGCTCCTGCATTTGGAGTATTCCGCCCGCAAAAAGCTCTATATCGACATTCGTATGCCGATAGGCATGACCATCGAGGAAGCGCAGCGAGCCTATTGTCAGGCATTGGGCGTACCGTGTGACGAGAGCTGCTTTTCACCCGAACGCATCATCTTTATAACGGATGCAGACTCGGAAATCTACCGTTCCAGCGATTGGTATGCCCTTCTGCCAGAAGACGAAATCAATCTCCGAAGGGAAGCCTTCCGCAAGCGAGGTCTCGACATTGACGGACGGGCTTTGAAACAGGGAACTTTTTCTTCTTCATTCGCCCACTCGTCCGGAAAGGCTCCTCTTTCAGGAAGCAGTCAGTCGTCCGGAAACGCTCCTCTTTCAGGAACCAGTCAGTCGTCCGGTAATCCCTCTCTTTCGGAAAAAACTTCACAAAATCAAAAATATTTAAATTCAGAAAATCATGACAATCAACCGTTACTTTCCGGTGATAAGACCGGAGAAAAACAACCAGCTGTGGGAGGCGTTCAAGTTCCTCCTCATCCTGCTCCTCATCCTGCTGATAGCCACACCTCAACTGCTGTTGGCAGTGCTCCTGCTCATCCTGATGGGAGCCATCATGGAAATGATAAGAATCTTATCGCTTTCGACCTCTTTAGGGCGCAGGCTGGGTTGGCAGAAGTAGATATCAATGCCGTAGGTTCGCGCCACTCCTCGCTCCTCGCCATCATGAGTGCCGGAGCCAGCAGGATGATGGGCGAAGAGGAACTCAGAAGGGTGGTGGAGCAGCGTATGCCCGCCTTTGCACAGGAGCGTGACTGCCAGCAGCTCATCAGCGACTTCTATGCCCGCTATCACGACAGTTGCAAGCCCATGTCGCGCGAGGTGATCCGCATCAATGCGCAGGCTGAAAGGCTCGGCAGTAAGGAGATGGCGCAGCAGAACCAGGAGGAGGACTATCCCGCACCGCCTCCGATGCCCGAGAAACTGCCCGCTCTCATCGCCCTGCTCGTGAGTCGCACGCCCGAAGTCTATAAGCCTGCCGTGGCACATGCCGTGTTCCCGTCGCTCGCCACGCATCTCTGGAAAACCCGCTTCAAGTATATCGACAATGTGGAGCATGAGGCCACGCTGATGACCTGTCTGCTTGCCGGAACAGGAGCCGGAAAATCGTGCGTGCAGATGCCTATCAGTTATGTGATGGAAGACATCCGCAAGCGAGACCGGGAAAACCTGGCAAGGGAGAAAGCATGGAAGGACGAGGTGACCCGGAAGGGTGCCAACAAGGACAAGAGAAAGCGACCGGAGAATCTCGTGATTCAGGAGATAGATGCCGACATGACCAATCCTGCTTTCGTGATGCGAACGGCAGAGGCGCAAGAGCATTTTCTCTATACTTCGCTCAATGAAATAGACCAGTTTGACGCACTCCGTGGTCAGGGCAACCAGCAGTTCCGCATCATGTGTCTTGCCTTCGATCCAGCCAACCAGTATGGTCAGACCCGCGTGGGCACATCCAGCGTCACGGAGCGCGTCACCATCCGCTTCAACTGGAATGCATCTACCACCATCCAGAAGGGTTTACGCTACTTCTCCCGTGTGCTCACCGATGGTCCTATCTCGCGTATCAATTTCTGTACGATACCCGAAAGAGAGATAGGAGCTGAGATGCCCGTCTATGGCTATTATGGTGATGATTTCCGTGAGGCTCTGCGCCCTTACATCGAAAATCTCTGTAAGACGAGCGGACTGGTGGAGTGTGATCAGGCCTTTCAGCTCGCCCTGAAACTAAAGGAGGAGAATGCTGATTTTGCCCGCATGACGCAGAACCGCATCTTCGAGAATCTCAGTTTCCGAGCCAATGTCATCGCCTATCTGAAGGCCTGTGTACTCTACGTGGCCAACGGTTGTAAGTGGGAGCCGGAGATGGATGAATTCATCCGCTGGAGCCTGCGCTACGACCTCTACTGCAAGATGCGTTTCTTCGGAGATGCCATTGCCAAGGCCGAGGATGGGGGCGTGAAATCAAGCCGCCGTGGACCAGCCAATCTCCTGCAGTTGCTGCCTGATGAGTTCTCCTATCAGGAGGCAATGGCCATCCGATTGGAGTATGGATTGGGACAGAAGGGAACACGAGTGATGATCAACAACTGGGTTCATCGGGGATATATTGAGCGGAAATCGTTCCAGTCTGCCAGTCAAGCCAAGACCGATGTCAATTTCAGTAATGTCAGTTTTGAAAATACCTATTTTATCAAACTAAAATATAGAAAAGATGGAATTAATATTGAAAAGAATTGCTAAGAAAAAAGAATATACCATCGGACGACTGTATATTCTGGGCGATGAGGATATGGAAGTGGGCGTCAACAACCGCGGAAAGTCGGTGAGGACCCTGAAGAATCCCGACCAGCTCAATCGCCAGACCTATTTTTGTGATACATTGGAACCTACCTGGCGCAATCTCTTGGGCGTGAAGTTGCCGCCGCAGCTGGTGAACGAGTCGTTGGGACGCCAGTCGAGCAAGAAGGCTCGCAAGGTAGTGGGGCTGACGGCCATTCCCGAGGGCAGTTACCCGGTGGTCATAACGAAATCGCCCCGTTTCCGTCGCTGGCTTCCGCTGCTGGTAGGCGTGCCAGGATTTAGTGGCATACGCATACATAGCGGCAACATGGCGGCAGATACGCGGGGCTGCATTCTTGTGGGTGAGAATACGATAGTGGGCAGGTTGACCTCCTCTCGTGCCACGCTGACGAAGCTCATCACCACCATCATGGCGGCGAGCGATCAGGGCGAGGCGGTCTGGGTCACCATCGTCTGAATCTTATTGTTTACTTCACTAAAATCTTCTTGACAGTACCATTGCTCATCTTAACGATGTTGATACCCTTGGTCAGCTGGGCTTTGCGGGTACCGTTGGCGCTATAGATAGAAGTAATTTCTGCATTCTCGAGATTGTCGGAGGTATTGCTGATTCCGTTAGTGATGTCCTCAATCGCTTTCTTGGCAGCTGCAATAGCTGTCTTGAGCATATTGATGTCAGAGCTGGAGGTATCGAAAGTACCCTTGGCAGTCTCCTGCAATGCAGTTTTGATAGTGCCCAGAACAGATTCCTGATCGTTCAGCTTCTCGTTCTTGAGCAGGTTTGCAGCCTCAGTAAAGAGGGAAGTATATTCTGCATAGACTTTCTTCTGGTCGGTAGAAATGAAATACCAGTCGTTGTCAATAGAAGGCTCCAGACTTGCCTCGTAGTTTTCGCCGCTGACACTGAAGTAGGCAGTTTCAATACCACCCAAAAATTTATTTCTACTTTTAGTGAGTTTATAGCTATTCTCTGTAGAACCTTCAAGGATGGTAAATTTTGTTGCATCTCTGCTGTCAGATACCTCTATATACCATACAAGGGGATGCCATGCAATGGAATATTCCAAGACCAGATGTTCTTTTGTCTCGTTATCGCAAGTGAAACTACGAGTTTCATCGCCATCAATCGTCCAGACGTCCGCATCCATGATATTTTTCACGGTAGCAGTCTTGCCGGTGATATAAGTTTCTGTAGCCACGTTGTAGATGTAAGCCTTCTGGCCATTACCAACGAGTTTTACAGGTTGGAGCCAAGAGTTTTCTGCAGCAGGAGCGAAAGTTTCATTCTCGTTGCTACCATTCTCATTGCCTTCAACAGTTGGCCATATTAGCCAGTGTGTAAATTTTCTTCATTTTTACTTATTTGATTATTTATTATATTGAATACAATTCTTACCTGTACATGGGATGCAATTCTTTCCTGAATATGGGATGCAAATCCCTTGATATGGACTATAAATCTCTGTATACTAAGAACTTAAAGATTATGTCGTTTACTTTCTGGCTGCAAAATTACGAAAAAAACTCGGAGAAACCAAATAGTTTCTAAAAAAAAGCTCTTTTAAAGGTAAAAAGGGTTTTTAAAGGTAAAAAGGTAAAAAAGTAAAAAGGCTTTTTTAAAGGTAAAAAGGTAAAAAAGGGATATTGAAATGAGAAAGACGGGCAAATGAGAAAGACGGGCAAATGAAAAATGAGAATGGGAAATGAAGAAAGAAATGGAAGGGGGGAGGAAAGAGAAACAAAAAATACTCCCAGAGAATTCTCTGGGAGTATCGCCTCGCATAAAAACTGTCTCACGACAGCAATACGCCAAAAACAAAATGCTATATTTTTAAAGTTTATGCTTATTAAAGAGAAATATCTTATAAATCCCAGCCCACTGCACTGGCACCGAGTACCGCAGCAGAGCTGCCATCGAGAGTAGAAATCAAGAACTTAGCCTTGCCCTTGAAAATTTTCAGTACACTCTTGTCGTAAGATTCCTTGAGAGGCTTCATCAGGAGGTCACCAGCCTTGGTAAGACCACCGAAGAACACGAATGCCTCAGGAGAACTGAATGCAGCGAAATCAGCGCAAGCCTCACCCAGCATCTTGCCAGTGAAATCATATACTCGCTTAGCCAAAGCATCACCCTTACCAGCAGCTACGCTGACATCATAAGAAGTAATGTCTTCTGGCTTCATATCGCGAAGTAAAGATGGCTCATCGCTCTTCGCAAGGAACTCACGGGCTGTGCGAGCCACACCAGTAGCAGAGCAGTAAGCCTCCAAGCATCCCTTACGGCCGCAACCGCAGAGACGACCTTCCTCGCCGCGAACCATGATGACATGGCCCAACTCGCCTGCGAAACCATCGCAGCCATAGACCATCTTACCATCAATCACAATGCCGGAACCAACACCCGTACCGAGTGTCACGTCGATGAAATTCTTCATACCACGAGCCACACCGTAGGTCATCTCGCCCAATGCAGCAGCGTTGGCATCATTGGTAAGAGCCACAGGCAGACCACCCAGCGCATCGCTGAAGAGCTTAGCCAAAGGCACTACACCATCGTGAGCCCAAGCCAGATTAGGAGCGAACTCGATAGTTCCGCTATAGTAATTGCCGTTAGGAGCACCGATACCCATCGCCTTGATCTTGTCGATACCACCCACGGTATCGATGATAGGCTGGAGAGCCTCCACGGCAGCTTTTACATAGTCATTTACGTCATCATAACCACCTGTCTTGATAGCAGTAGTAGCTTTTATTTCGCCACGTGCATCTACGATGCCGAATACGGAATTGGTACCTCCCAGATCCAAACCGATTACATATGGCTTAAGTGCATTCTCTGTCATGTTTTTCTTTTATTTAGTTAGAATTATGGTGCAAAGATATAAAAAAGTTTGTAACAAACAAAGTTTTACTCGAAAAAATTACAAGATATGGCCTTTTTTTTGTAACTTTGCGCCTTGTTATGAATTTAGTGTTTCCGATTCAGATAAATATACTTGATTTCATATTCAAGGGAATTATCATAGGTGTGATCGCCTCAGCCCCGATGGGACCTGTTGGCATCTTGTGTATCCAGCGCACTTTGAACAAGGGCCGCTGGTTTGGTTTCGTAACGGGTGTCGGTGCCGCTTTCAGCGATATCGTGTATGCCCTCTTCACGGGTTTGGGAATGAGTTTTGTGATGGACATTGTCAATAATGCCCAAAACAAGTTCTATCTGCAGATTTTCGGAGGCCTTCTGCTCCTGGTGTTCGGCGTATATTGCTTCAAGAGCAATCCTACGAAGAACATGCATCAGAGCAGCAAGAGGCAGGGCACGCTTTGGCACAATGCCATCACAGCCTTCTTCGTCACGCTCTCCAATCCGCTCATCGTGTTCCTCTTTATGGCCACCTTTGCCCAGTTTGCCTTCGTGGTGCCGGATATGCCGCTGGAGATGGGCGTGGGCTATCTGAGCATCATGTTCGGAGCGCTGCTGTGGTGGTTCGGTCTCACATGGCTCATCGACAAGATCAGGGGCAAGTTTGATACCAACGGCATCCTTATTATTAATAAGGTAATAGGAAGTGTCGTGATCATCTTCTCGCTCATCGCACTCGTCGGAACCGTGTTCAATCTCTATCATCTCCCGGAATTCTAAGGGAGTATGTATAATTTCTAATTTGAAATATAACA
>UMHT01069152.1_pt1 | contig 11306 bp, 7 predicted proteins | sample 1965601 | NCBI WGS metagenome assembly UMHT01 (sample SAMEA4836105, study PRJEB28245) | human gut metagenome | biome: gut microbiome; material: fecal sample | place: Denmark | collected 2008 | reverse complement strand
AAAACCATTTCGTTGAGGGGGATGAGTTTTACTACGACACCAACCACGCTATAGCGCTTCCCCTAGGCACCGTCCTGGTAGAGGAGATACAGCCGCCAACAGGGTATCTCGGCTGCGATGTACCCTGGAAGATATCGCTAACCAGCGAAGGGGCAGAAGAGCACATCAGCGCTTGGACTCCCCTTTCCTTTGAAGAGCAGGTAATTCGAGGCGACCTGGCCTTCACGAAAGCGAAAAGCGGCACCATGGAGCACCTGGCGAATGTGCCATTCCGCATCACTTCGCGCACCACAGGAGAAGAACATGTGCTGGTAACCGATGAAAACGGCATGGCCAACACCGCGTCTTCGTGGGTACCTCATTCCCGCAACACCAACGCTGGCACCTCGGCAAAAGATGGCATCTGGTTCGAGCGCGATTCGCACGGCGGGGCAGCAAAGGTCAACGACGACCTTGGCGCCCTTCCCTACGACACTTACGAAATAGAAGAACTTCCTTGCAAGGAAAATGAAGGCACCGTACTGGCGCACTTCACAATAACCATCAGCAGAGACAATACTACGCTCGATCTGGGCACCGTTGACAACGACACCATCCCCCTTGCCATTTCAGGAGAAGTCGACAAGCGCGAAACTCTCCTCAACGAAGCAGGATCGTTCGATTACTCAATCGACTATCGTTCCACCTCTAGCACTTGGGTGGACGAATTCACCATGACCGATACCATCACCTGCGCAGAAGACGGCTATGCCCACCTTACCGGCATCGCCACACCCGTGAGCTTCGAAGACTACGACGGCATGATGAACGTGTGGTATCGAACCAACTTCGACCAGGAAAAAGAACAGGAGAAAGCAGCAAGCGAAGAAGATGGCAAAACGGGCAAGACCAACGGCAATAACGCTGCAAAGCAGAGCAAAAGCAAGCCCGTCAGTATCGGCGAAGCCAACACCGAGGCAAGCAGCGCCAGTGACGAACAACCAAATGCCTGCGCCAGGAACCCCTACAACCCCGACAATCCAACCAACAAACGCATCCACGACTTCAGTGGCTGGCGCATTTGGAAACAAGACGTTTCGACCTTGGAATCACAGGAGCTTGCCGTGAATGATCTTTCGCTCGAACAGGGAGAGTTCGTCATTGCCGTAGCCTTTGAACACGGCAGAGTCGAAGAGGGCTTTGGCACCAATGCCCAAGATGCCAAGGAATGGGAGCGTCCCGAACGCTACGAGAATGTTGACCTTTCCAACCTGTCAGCGAACCGAGCTTCGTTCAGCTTGAAGGAAGCAGCGGGACCAACGCGCAGCGAAGAAGACAGCATGATTGCTTACGCTCCCGCCATCCTGCACATGCAAGCAACAGAGGAAACACTATCGGGCGATGCGGTTGATCTGTGGAATGTCGCGAATATCGACACCCACCGTAATTTAGAGCTTCATGACGAAGACAGAGACTCGGTTGTCCAATCAACCAACCCAGTCGAAACAGCAGCGGAATCCGTTGCCGCCAAATTGCCGAAAACCAATGATGGTTCCGCTCCCGTACCCCTCCTTGTCGTTTTAGCCCTAGCAACCACCTTCGGGCTCCTGGCGTTTCCCAAACTGTGCCGACGATACGAATTAAGGCGGGCCATCCTAAGCAATCTATAGCCACCAACCTCACACCAGCGCAAAGGCTTAAACAAAAACGCGAGCTGCTCGATGAACCATCGGACAGCTCGCGTTTCTTGCCACGCTCAATACTTATCGCAACAGTTAACCGGCAATGCCGCGCTTTACCGTACGACGCTTACGCTTGGGAGGCTCAACCGGCTCACGGAAATCAAGCATCATCTGCTCCATGGGCGCATCACCTGGAGTGGAATCCGCCACCTTTTCAACATCTTTCACAGTCCATGCCAACGCTTCGGAGCCATGGAGTTCGAGCATTTTATAGCGTGCGTCTTGCACGTTCAGCTTAGAGCCAGCACGATACTCGCTTTCAAACTCGATAACGCTTGATTTAGGGGCCGCCCCTTTTGGCGAAACGATTGTGGCACGGTACCTGGTCATGCGGCTCCTTTCGTGAAGCGGCGTTATTGGAATGGGTATTTAAGCATAACGCAAGATGGAATCCACATGAAACCATAACCAGCAAAGCCCCAAGAAGAAGAGAATAAAGGCACGGGGCAGCTCCAAGCAGCCCAACGCCCTCATCAATATGGAGGAATATGAGCCCTTTAGACCTCAAGGCGCAGGCAGAATTTGCTGACGTTCAAACCGTCGGCATACCTCGCGCCCTACTGTATTTTCGTTACAAAACCATGTGGCGCACCTTTTTTGAAGAACTCGGCCGGACCGTTGTGGTAAGCGATAAATCCGACCGCAGCACCCTTGAAGCAGGAGCGCACCTCTCCATCGACGAATGCTGCCTGGCATCAAAACTGTATATGGGTCACGTTGCCAGCCTTCTGGGAAAATGCGATGCCATTTTTGCTCCCAGCATCGACAATTTGGGAAACTTCAAAGGCTTCTGCACCAAATTCCAGGCACTGCCAGATTTAGTTGCCAATACCTTCATCACGCAACGTCCCCGCATCATTTCCTGCGAGGTTGATCGAGCGGACAGCCACATCAAGGAGCAGGAAGCCTACATTGACCTTGGCCAAAAGCTTGGGGCAACAAGAAAAGAATCAAAGAAAGCCTACGCTGCCGCCGTTCGTGCTCAGACGAATAGCGACGAGAAACGCGCCCACAAACAGGAAGCTCTGTTAAAACGCGTTTCTAAAATGCCCGAAGGCGAACGCCCTTTGCGAATTCTGTTGGCGGCGCACCCCTACGTGATTCATGACGACTTTGTGGGTTCACCGCTTGTTGACATGCTAAGAGAAATGGAAACCTGCGTGCTTTTCGCCGATCGCCACAATCACGAAAAAGCGCTGGAAAAAAGCTTTGAGTTTTCCGACACCCTGCCTTGGATTGTCAACCGCGAGACCATCGGCACCATTCTGGACCTGTACGACCAGATAGACGGCATTGTTTTGGTAAGCGCCTTCCCTTGCGGGCCCGACTCCATGACCAACGATGCCCTTATGCGCTGCATCAAAGGCAAGCCCATCCTTTCGCTCACTGTCGATGCGCAGAGCGGAACCGCTGGTTTGGAAACACGCTTGGAAAGCTTTGTCGATATTCTCCGTTACCAGCAAAGGGGTGGCTACCTGCATGAATAACGAATCAAACCACCAGCAAGGCGGAGAGCCGAACCGCAAACTGGCTGCATTGAATGCCGTGCAGAAGGCAGCTGACACCCTCAAACGCCGCTATTCCGATGAAATCCCCAATGCATCCATTTCCTTTATCCCCGGCACACCCGAGGCCCTTCGCGCTCACCGCAACAAGAAGAAGCAGAAGAAAAAAGCCGATCGTCACGCGCGTACCAAAGTTGCCTTCCTTCGCTATTCCTACTACGACATTGCCTTCAAGTACTTCGTTGAGCAGGTGCTTGACGCCGACTACGTATCGTTGCCCGAGCCTACGCGTCGCACGCTGGAGCGGGGCGCCCAGCACAGTAACGATTTCGTATGCGCTCCGTTCAAGCACATCCTGGGTGACTACATCGAAGCGCTAGAGCGCGGCGCCGACGTTCTTGTTCAATTTGCCGGACCCTGCCGCCTGGGGTATTACGGCGAGTTGCAGGAATCCATCCTGCGTGACATGGGCTACGAGTTCGAGATGCTCAACTTCGCCACGGTAACAGGCAAGCCAATGCAAGAGTACCTCGCCATCTGTAAAGAAAAAGTGAACCCGAACCTTTCTATCCCGCAAGGAGTAAAGCAGTTCCTGGCACTTTTCAAAATGATCGAATGTCTAGACTCCTACAACGATGCCTACCTGGCAAAGGCCGGCTTCGAAGCTGAGCGTGGATCGTTCAAGCGCGCCCGAAATGATTTCTTTGCTGACATGCGCACCGTTACCAATCTGAACCAGATAACCACTGCCTACAAACGCGGCATGGGCGTTCTTCGGGAATTGCCCACGCAAGAACCCGCCGACCCGATCCGCATCGGGATTGTGGGCGAATACTTCACTGCCGTTGATTCCCATTCGAACCTCTACATCGAAGAAAAGTTCATCGATATGGGCGTTTCGCTCGCTCGGTACTTGAACATCACGCACCGCAACCTGCATTACAACGAGGAAAACCTGCGCCGCGGCGTGAGCGAATACGTAAGCTATGACATGGGTCCCACTTCTACCATGACCATCGCCGCAGCAAAAAGTTATGCCGAAAAGGGATTCGATGGCATTGTTCACCTTAAGTCTTCTGGCTGCACGCCCGAGATTGACATGATGCCCGTTCTGCAGCGCATCAGCAGCGACTACCATATCCCCATTTTGTACCTGAGTTACGATTCGCAAACGAGCGATACCGGCCTCGACACCCGACTCGAGGCGTTCTACGACATGATTGCAATGAGAAAGGCCCGTTGATGAGCAACGCATTCCTTGGTATCGATACCGGTTCTATTTCCACTAAAGGCGTCATCATTTTGCCTGATGGCACGATTATCGCCCGCTCCTACCTTTGGACGGAAGGCAACCCTACCGATGCAGCGCGCCGTGTAGTGGAAGACCTGCACAGCCAGATAAACACCGAAGAAATCAGCGTGGTTGCCGTTGGCGCCACTGGCAGCGCACGGCGACTGGTTGGCTCTATCTTGGATGCCACTGTGGTAAAGAACGAGATTACCGCCCACGCCGTTGGCACCACCCACCTGCACCCTGATGTGCGCACCATCCTTGAAATCGGCGGGCAGGACTCGAAGATCATCTGCGTTGAAAACGGCATTGCCACCGACTATGCCATGAACACGCTATGCGCTGCAGGCACTGGTTCGTTCCTGTCAAGCCAGGCGCATCGCCTTGGCGTTGAAGTGGAAGAGTTCGGCCCCATTGCCCTAACTTCGAAAAAACCTGCCAACATTGCTGCCCGCTGCACGGTGTTCGCCGAAAGCGATTTGGTGCACAAATTGCAGGTTGGCTATCCCCGCGAAGACGTTATCGCCGGCTTGTGCAAGGCCGTTGCCACCAACTACCTGAATAACGTGGGCAAAGGCAAGCGCATTCAGTCGCCCATCGTCTTCCAGGGCGGAGTGAGCAAGAACGTTGGCGTGGTTCATTTCTTCGAAGAAGCATTAAACCAACCTGTTTTAGTTGACCCCGACGGCCATCTGATGGGCGCCTACGGCGCTGCACTGTTGGCGGCCGACGCCCCTGCCTCGAAGCGCAAGCCCTTCAATTTCGACATCTCCGATTTCGAGTTCACCACCCGCGAAGTCATCTGCCAGAAATGCGCCAACCACTGCGAAATCGTGTGTGTATACAAGGACGATACCCTCATCGACGCCTGGGGCAATCGCTGCGACAAAGGCGCAATCAAGGTGGGAAAATAGGAACAGGTGTCAGATTCCCACTTGTGAAGAAACGATAATTATTTCTAAAATATAATTATGTTTTAGTACTATTTATAGTGTTAAACAAGCTCATAAGCGCCCCTACCTGGGGCGCTTTCTTATTCTCTGAAACAGAAAGGAGGATCATTAACCATGGAAAAAATCAACTTCTGCCGAACCTTGTTCGAAGAAACCCGCTTTATGAGTCTACTCATCAAGTCGACGCTTTCAAGCATCGTTGCAAGGCACGGGCTAAACCCCTATCAGGCTCACCTGCTGGGCGAAATAGCCTCGCAGGATGGCCAAACTATCAAAGAACTCGCTTATCGCTTGTGCGTAAAGCCCTCAAATTTCAAGCCTATCGCCCAGCCCTTGGAAGAACGCGGCCTCATCGAACGCAGGCAGGACGAAAACGACAAGCGCAGCTTCCGTATCTACCTCACGGAAAAAGGCCGAGCCGAATCGGCCGCCATCGATGCAGAGTTTTCTGCCCTCTTCGAGGAAAACCCCGACGCTGCCGAGCTGCAACAGCAGGTCATCGAAGGGTTTATAGCATTCCGTAAGCTCGCAAGCCTCAACAGCCAGCTCAAAACCATCCCTACCGATCCCCACACAAGAAAGGAAAACTAGATGGGTCTCACCCGTAATCAAGTAGTTATCGTTGCCATTCTGCTGGCAGGCGCCACGCTGGTTGTCCTGAACCAGACGCTCCTTTCGCCCGCATACCCCTCCATCATGGCCGACCTCCAGGCAGACGCCACCACCGTTCAGTGGCTCACCTCAGCTTATTCTTTGGTCGAAGCCATTGTCATCCCGCTTTCCGCCTTCCTTATTGGCCGCTTCCCCACCCGAAAGCTGTTCATCGCAGGTGTTTCGGTATTCGCCTTGGGTTCCCTTATGGCGGCGTTTTCTCCCTTCTTCGGCATCCTGCTGCTGGGCCGTATTTTCCAGGCAGCAGCCACCGGCGTAGTTATGCCGATGGTATTCACCGTGATTCTTCTGATATTCCCCCGCGAAAAGCGCGGCAGCGCCATGGGCATTGTGTCCTTGGTTATCGGCTTTGCCCCTGCTGTCGGTCCTTCCCTTTCCGGCTTGCTGGTCGAATCCGTCGGTTGGCGCTCGCTCTTTATGCTGGTAACCGCACTGGCGGTACTTATCGTCATCCTGGCCATCGTCTTCCTCAAGAGCTACGGCGAATTCGAACCCACCTCGTTCGACAAACCATCCGTTGCCCTGTGCTCACTGGGCCTTTTGGGACTGCTGTATGGCTTGGCCACCATCACTTCGGCAACCAACATAGCCATTCCGATCGCCCTTATCGTTGCCGGCGCCATTCTCTTGACGTTCTTCGTACGCAGGCAACTCCGCCTCGAAGTGCCGCTGTTGAAAGTCGATGTCCTGAAGAGCCGCTCATATGCCATCGTTGTCGTTCTGGTTGCCCTGCTCCAGGCCGCGCTGGTTGGCACAGGCGTTTTGCTCCCCATCTATTTGCAAAACCTGCTCGGTGTATCTGCCCTCGAAACCGGCCTTATCATGCTGCCTGGCGCTGTGTTGGGCGCCATCATGGGCTTCTTCGCTGGCCGCCTGTTCGATAAGCTGGGCGTTCGCCGTATCGTAATCCCAGGCGCCTTGGTTGCGGCCATCGGCGGCTGCGGCTTGGTTGGCTTTGGACTCGACACGCCCGTACCCTTCATCATCGTTATCTACACCTGTCTGGGCGTTGGCATGCAGGCGCTGGTCACCCCGCTTAACACCTGGGGAATCAACACGCTGGACAACCGTGTTATCCAGCACGCGAATGCATTGCAGAACACGTTGAACCAGGTAGGCGCGTCGTTGGGCACAGCCATCTTGGTTTCCCTTTCCGCAACATCCACCTTCCTGTTCCCCCAGATGCCCGCAATCGAACAGGCCATGGCAGGCGACCGAATCGCATTCGCCTTCACGGCGCTTATCATGATCGCAATCTTTGCAGTTATCGTTGTCGCCGTACGCGACACTAAGAAGGAGCCTTCCGCCGCAGAGCGCGCCAATGCTCTGCGCCTGCCCACCAAGGCAGACGATCACATCGCCGTGGACCTTGCTATGAACAAGCAGCCCTACTTCGTCCACAGCACCGACTCCATCCGCGAGGTTGCGCAGATTCTTGCCACCAACAAAACCTCTGGCGTTCCCGTGGTCAACGAACATATGAAGGTGGTCGGCTTTATTTCCGACGGCGACATCATGAAGTACATCGGACGCAGCGAAGGCGCCGTTCTGGATGCAACTCTCATGCTGTACCGCGCCACTGACAACGAAAACTTCATGCAGCGCGTTTCCGAACTGCTTGACTTGAACGTTATGCGTATTGCCACCAAGGGCGCTATTTCCGTTGAAAGCGGGTCCGAACTTGACGAAGCATGCCGCCTGCTGGCTGAAAAGCGCATCAAGAAAGCACCAGTAGTAAGCGAAGACGGAACGCTCGTTGGCTCGCTTTCCCGCTCGGACGTTATTCGATCCACTATGGCAAACCTCGCTGCCATTGAAGCTCTTGCCAAGGGGTCAAAGCCCGCAAACGCCTAGCAACCCAGACCCTCCTTTTCTCCCGCCCCGCATCAAACTTTGAACTGCACCCATTTCTCGTGTCCAAAAATGTGGGTTCAGTTCACTTTCGGCCTGATGCGGGGCGTTTTGCTTTTGGAGCCATGCCTCACGGGCCACAACGCGCGTAGTCGGCATGGGCGAACGAATCTCACATCGCCTATGCACGCAGCGCCAACTTGCCGCACAAAGAAGACCCCCTTTATAATGTGACCGCATATTTTTGGTAACGGCTGGCTGCGCCTTTTGCGCAGGTGCTCACAAGCCGCAGGGGAATGAAGGTGAAAGTCCTTCGCTATACCAGTAACCGTAACTTCGAGCAGCCCTCGATCAAGTCGGAATGCCTGCCAGCCTGCGCCCTGGATAGAAGGAGCTCACGTGAGCAACACCACCTGCCGTCCTCGCGGCATAGCAAAGCGCGCCCTTGCGCTGCTTACGGCAATCGCCCTGGCAACCGCTCTAACCCCCGGCTTCGCCTTAGCGGGAGAAGCCAACAACTCGGCATCAATCACAGCAGAACAAAACCCCACAGCTGACAGCGCAAGCAGCCCTTCCACGGCTGACTCCGCTGCAAACAAGGCAGACGCCACGCAAGATGTCAGCGAGAGCCAGGCATCGGGCTCCAGCAGCGCCGCAGGGCACGCAACAACCAGCAGTTCAAGGGCAAACGCGGGCGAATCGGCAGACACCAGTAGCGCAAATAAAGCACCGAGCCAATCCGCGAACGCTGCCGAGCCCGCAAACCAGGCATCCAGCACCAAGGCAGATACCGTTTCAGCGACACTGAAGATCTCGGTTTACGGCACCACCTTGGTTTCGCACACCTTCAGCATCGAAAAGGGTAAAACTGTTGAAGACATGCTGAACTTGGCCGTCGAACAGGGCTACATCAACAGCTATTCTCACGGCACCCCCTACCCTGGCTACACGGCATACTACGTGAACAGCATCACCGTAAACGGCATCGCATACACCCAACCCGCTAACTACTCGGAATACTGGTCGAGCACCATTAACGGAGCTTGGGAAAGCGACGGCATCAACGGCAACAAGATTGAATCCGACGGCTTTTCTTACGAGCTGAGCTATGTCTCAAACGATCCCAACACCAAATACGACAACGGCACGGGCAACTATCCAACCAGCCCTAACGCTCCTCACCCCGATAAGGCTACGAGCAGCGACACCACTTCGTACGTAAAGAGCGGAGGCAACGCCAGCGCGGTAACCTCCGCTCCCACTTCTTCCAGCAATGCAGCACTTGCCTGGAAGAAAGCCTACGGCAACGGCTATTACTCAGAAATTCTTACGCTGGGCGATTCGTTCTACTTCGCCTCTTCTGCCACCAATGCTGATTGGACCGCACAGCCCGCCGTGCTGCACCGCTTGAACTCCAAGGGCGAGGAAACCGCATCGCTTCAGTTGTTCGGCACCATTGATGCTTCCACCTGCCGCATGGCGTACACCGACGGCGTTATCGTCATTCCCCTTTCCAACGGCCGTTTGCAGGGCGTATCTGCGAGCGAGATGAAAACGCTTTGGGTATCGAGCGCCATCGCATCGGGCGCTCAGAGCATTTCCACCGTAACCGCCTCTGGCGGCATGGTGTTCACCGGCACCGCCAATTCGCTTGACACGAACTACAACGCCACAACGGGCACGTTCTTCGGCATTAACGCCATCACCGGCGAACGGGTTTGGGCAAACGAAGAGGCAAACACGGGCTTCTATTGGAGCGGCGCATGCAAGGTTGGCAACGTTTTGCTGTACGGCAACGACGCTGGCGTGCTTACCGCCGTCGACCCTGCAACGGGCAAAACCGTTTCCGCACTTAAGCTGTCCTCCGCAATTCGCTCCACGGTAATCTCGAACAACGCTGAAACCGAAGCGTACGTCACAACGAACGACGGCACGCTGCACAAGATTTCAGTAGCCCCCAATGGCTCGCTTTCCGAACTGGGCACCGCTTCTTTCGCTAGCAAAAGCACCAGCACAGCAACCCTATTCCAGGGCAATCTGTTCGTTGGCGGCTGCGCAGCTGATTACACGGGAACGCTCAGCGTCATCGATGCTGCAACCATGCAGGTCAAGCACTCGGTTTCCCTGCCCTTCGAAGTGAAGAGCGCTCCTCTTGTTGCCAAAGCGGCCGACGGCAACACGTATGCCTACTTCACCTGCAACGGCGCTGAGGGTAAATGGCCGGACTACACCAGCGGCGGCGGCGCCTGGGTCTACTGCCTGGAAACCAACACCGCCACGAAGCTTTTCGATGCAACCGGCAGCATGGCCAACTGGTGCACCAAATCCATCATCATGGGAGCTGACGGCACCCTGTACTGGACCAACGATTCCGGCACGCTGTTCGCCCTGGCAAACGCCGCCTCTTCCGGAAATGGCGGCAACGGCAGCAATTCCGACAACACCCAAACACCTGAAAAACCTGGAACCAACAACCAGCAGAACAACAAGGCACCTGGCAGCAATGCGAGCGAGCATGCTCCCGCCGCGACCCCCATTAGTGCTGGCAATGCATCTGCTGCAGCCCAAGCGCCCCTAAGCAATGCTGAAGCACTGGCCGAAAATGAAGCCTCCAGCGAAGAGGAAAACGGCAGCGCTGTTACCAGCGCATCTTCCGCTCGCGGCACCTCATCCAACAACGGCAACGATTCAAAGGGCGCTCCCTGGCTGCCCATCGCAGGTATTGCTGCAGGCTGCGCCGGCCTGGTTGCCGTAGGCACCTTCCTGTTCCGTCGCCGTTCTTTGTAGGCTGGAGTTATGGCTGAAGATCCGAAAAAACTCACCCGTGCCCACAAGATAGCGCTTGGCATAATCTCGGCTGCTTGCTGCTGTCTTATTGGCATTTCGGCGTTTGCACTTGCCGCGCCCGATGCGCTGAACCAGGGCAATCAAGCCGAAGCTACGCAACAGGCAAACTCCGCTTCAACCGACTACGGCAACGACGTTCCGCAAGAAGGCCAATCGGACGAAGCGGCCGACCAAGACGGCAACACCCAGGACGAAGGCGACGACGCGTCGGGTAACCAAGGCAAAAGCACCAAAAACGAAAGCAGCACCCCAAGCAGCTCCAGCAATAAAGCAAGCTCTTCCAACAACGCCTCGACCAACAAGCAGACCGGCAACGGAAGCTCCCAAGGCACAACTGCAAGCTCCACCGCTTCTAGCACCGTTACGGTGTCGGTATCCGTTTCCAGTAGCGCTGCCGACGGACGTGTTTCGGGCAGCGCCCACCCCACCTTCAAGAAGGGCGCTACTGCCTACGATGCCCTGTGCG
>UMHT01052268.1_pt1 | contig 11371 bp, 7 predicted proteins | sample 1965601 | NCBI WGS metagenome assembly UMHT01 (sample SAMEA4836105, study PRJEB28245) | human gut metagenome | biome: gut microbiome; material: fecal sample | place: Denmark | collected 2008 | reverse complement strand
CAAAAGATCGCTCAGAAAAATGTAGTGTTTAGGCAAAAGATCGCTCAGAAAAATGTAGTGTTTAGGCAAAAGATCGCTCAGAAAAATGTAGTGTTTAGGCAAAAGATCGTGTAAAAAAGTGTATCTTTGCGATGTAATTGTCTAAAATATAGAAAAATAATCCTTAATGTCTGAAAGATATGGAAAGAACGGTAATGATGCAATTGAAAAATTGGAAAAACAGTCAGTTCAGAAAACCTTTGATTTTGACAGGGGCAAGGCAGGTTGGGAAGACGTATGTGCTGAAAGAATTCGGCAAGAAGGAATTTAAAAATGTTGCATACGTAAACTGCGACAATAACCCTGACGTGCGAAGCCTTTTTGATGAGGATTATGATATGAAAAAGGTGCTGATGATAATAGGTGCGATTACGAAGCAGCCTATTGTCCCTGGCGAAACCTTGATAATTCTTGATGAAATTCAAGAGTTGCCGAGAGGCCTCTCTTCGTTAAAATATTTTTGTGAGGAAATTCCGGAATACCATGTCGTGGTGGCTGGCTCGTTGCTTGGCGTGGCGATGCGGCAAGGTGAATCGGCGCCAGTGGGGAAGGTTAATGTTATGCAGATGTTTCCAATGTCGTTTGAAGAATATCTGATGGCAAGGGGAGAATCGCAGGTTTGTGGACTGCTTGGCAAAAAAGATTGGGCGTCGATTAACATACTTCACGATAGGCTAACTAAATTACTCCGGGAATATTATTTTGTCGGAGGTATGCCAGAGGCTGTGAAGACGTTTGTCGACACAAATGATGTAAATGCGGTGAGGCAGGTGCAAAACGACATTTTGTTTGTTTATCGCAGCGATATGTCAAAGCATGTGACGCCAACTGTGGCAACTCGTATAAGTATGGTATGGCAGTCGATTCCGACGCAGCTCGCCCATGAGAACAAGAAGTTTGTTTATGGTGCTGTCAAGGCCGGTGCGAGGGCGAAGGACTTCGAGTTGGCAATACAATGGTTGGTGGATGCCGGGTTGGTTTATCGTGTGCCGCGTGTGAAATCAGTTGGAAAACCATTGAAATTTTATGAAGATTTCAATGCATTCAAGCTGTTTGTTGTCGACAGTGGACTCCTTGGAGCAATGGGCGAGATGGAGCCGATTGACATGCTTATGCCAGGCAATTCAATGGCGGAAAGCAAAGGTGCGTTTACGGAGAACTATGTGCTGTGCCAGCTGATGTGTCTAAATGACATCCATTGTTATTATTACAGCCGCGATGATTCCAGACTGGAGATAGATTTTGTTGTGCAGTATAAGGGCGAAATAGTGCCGATAGAGGTTAAGGCAGAGGAGAATTTGAGGTCAAAATCGCTTCGCTCATTTGTCGACAGTCACAAGGGTCTGGAGGGTGTCAGATTCTCAATGTCGCCATACCGTAGGCAGGATTGGATGCGCAACATCCCGCTGTATGCCGTAGGCGCATTGTAGGCGGTGCGGTTGGCAAGAATCATAGAAATGCTTGTGGAAAATATGTTGTTAAGCAGATTTTTTAACCGTGTCGGCGAAAATAATATGACAATAATAATGGAGAATGCTAAAAATATCGTAATTTTGCGCTCAAAATAGGTATAGTTTATATGCAGAATATCAGAAACATTGCCATCATCGCTCACGTGGACCACGGAAAGACGACATTGGTGGACAAAATGCTGCTTGCGGGAAACCTTTTCCGCGACAATCAGAACACAGGAGAATTGATGCTCGACAACAACGACCTTGAACGCGAGCGCGGCATCACAATCCTCTCGAAAAACGTTTCAATCAACTACAACGGTTACAAAATCAATATTATCGACACTCCGGGACACTCCGACTTCGGTGGTGAGGTGGAGCGCGTGCTCAATATGGCTGACGGATGCTTGCTGCTCGTCGACGCTTTCGAGGGCCCGATGCCGCAGACGCGTTTCGTGCTTCAGAAAGCCATCCAGATGGGGCTGAAACCGATTGTCGTAATCAATAAGGTTGACAAGCCGAACTGCCGTCCTGACGAGGTCAACGAGATGGTGTTTGACTTGATGTTCAACCTCAATGCAACCGAAGAACAACTCGACTTCCCGACAATCTATGGCTCTGCAAAGCAGAACTGGATGAGCGACGATTGGAAAAAACCGACCGACAACATCATCCCGCTGCTCGACGCCATCATCAAATATATTCCAGGACCTCAAGTGCTCGAGGGCACTCCGCAAATGCTCATCACGTCGCTCGACTACTCGTCGTATGTAGGACGTATCGCAATTGGCCGTGTGCATCGCGGCGAACTGCGCGAGGGCATGGAGATTGGCCTTTGCAAGAAGGACGGCTCGGTGGTGCGCCAGCGCATCAAGGAGCTTCACACATTCGAGGGTATGGGACGCCGCAAGGTGGAAAGCGTGAAGAGTGGCGACATCTGTGCGCTTGTCGGTATCGAAGGCTTTGAAATCGGCGACACTGTGACCGATCCGGTCAACCCTGAACCATTGGAGCGCATCGCAATCGACGAGCCTACAATGTCGATGGTGTTCACTATCAACGACTCTCCATTCTTCGGAAAAGACGGCAAGTTTGTGACGTCGCGCCACATTGCCGAGCGTTTGGAGCGCGAGCTCGACAAGAACCTCGCTCTCCGGGTGAAGAAAGAGCCACACGAGGACGTATGGACGGTGTTTGGCCGTGGCGTGCTCCACTTGTCTGTGCTTATCGAGACAATGCGTCGCGAGGGCTACGAGCTGCAGGTGGGACAGCCTCAGGTTATCATCAAGGAAATCGACGGTCAGAAATGCGAGCCGGTGGAGTTGATGACTGTCAACGTGCCTGAAGAGTACTCAAGCAAGATTATTGATATGGTGACACGCCGCCGTGGCGAGCTCGTGTCGATGACCACGCAGAACGACCGCTTGCAGATGGAATTCCACATCCCGTCGCGTGGCATCATCGGTCTGCGCACAAACGTGCTGACGGCATCGGCGGGCGAGGCTATCATGAGCCACCAGTTCTTGGAATATCAGCCGTGGAAGGGCGAAATCGAACGCCGTACCAACGGTTCGCTCATCGCAATGGAGTCGGGCACTGCCTATGCTTATGCCATCGACAAGTTGCAGGATCGCGGACGTTTCTTCATCTTCCCGCAGGAGGAGGTGTATGCCGGACAGGTGGTTGGCGAAAATGCCAAGGACAACGATATCGTGGTGAACGTCACCAAGTCGAAGAAGCTTACGAATATGCGTGCGTCGGGTGCCGACGACAAGGCGCGCATCATCCCGCCGGTTGTGTTCAGCCTCGAGGAGGCGCTTGAATACATAAAGGCTGACGAGTATGTCGAGGTTACACCTAACCACATGCGTATGCGCAAAATCATTCTTGACGAGCTTGAGCGCAAGCGCGCCAACAAGAACAATTAGACAATAGGTAAAAGAAAGAGAAGTGGCGATGGAATGTGGATGTGATGACGCGTTCCATCGCTTTTTTAGTATGCAATGAAGCCCCGGTTAACGACTGGGTGATTTCTCTATAACGGAATTGCCCGATTCTCGCCGAATTGTAGTAACTTTACCACACTATGGCAACAACGGTCGATTATAGTTATAAACAGATTTGGCGAGTGGCTTATCCTATTCTGGTAAGCCTTTTGATGGAACAAATGATAGTGCTTACCGACACGGCTTTCATGGGACGTGTCGGCGAGGTGGAACTTGGCGCGGCGGCTATCGCCGGCGTGTTCTATATGGTAATCTTTATGGCTGGCCACGGATTCTGCGTGGGTACGCAGATTCTGATTGCGCGACGCAATGGCGAACGGCGTTACGGTGAGGTGGGGCAGGTGTTCTACCAGGGGCTGTATTTCTTGATGGCGCTTGCCGCGGTGTTGTTTGTCGCATGCCAGATGTATGCCGATGAAATTCTGTCGATGATGATTTCCTCGCCCAACATTCTTGCCAAGGCGGAGGACTATATCCATTGGCGTGTCTATGGCTTCTTCTTTGCCTTTGCCGGCGGTATGTTCAGGTCGTTCTATGTTGGCACGACGCAGACAAAGACTCTCACGCTCAACTCCATTGTAATGGTGCTGTCGAATGTGGTGTTCAACTATGTGCTCGTGTTTGGCAAATGCGGCTTGCCCGCGCTCGGAATCGCCGGCGCGGCGATAGGCTCGTCGCTTGCCGAACTTGTGTCGCTGGTGTTTTTTATCGGCTATACGCGTGCGAAAATCGATTGCCGTCATTTCGGATTGTCGCGTTTCCCGGCTCTCGACATCAAGCGTCAGCGCTCGATTCTCAGCGTGTCGATGTGGGTGATGGTGCAGAGTTTCGTATCGCTGTCCACGTGGTTTATCTTCTTTGTCTATATCGAGCATCTTGGCGAGGAGTCGCTTGCCATAGCCAACCTTGCACGCAACATCAGCGGACTTCCGTTTATGATGGTGATAGCGTTTGCCTCGGCGGCAAGCTCGATTGTCAGCAATATGATAGGGGCTGGTCAGACCGACAAGGTGGCGCTTGCCATACGCCGCCATATATGGCTCGCATATCTTTGCGTGGTGCCGTTGCTGCTGGTTGTGGCGGCTTTCCCTCAAATGTTTATACGCATCTACACCGACATTCCGCAACTTATCGACGCTGCGGTGCCTACGGTGTGGGTGATGTGTTCCGCCTATACGGTGCTGGTGCCTGCAAACGTGCTGTTCAGCAGCGTGTCGGGCACAGGCGACACTCGAATGGCATTCTGGCTTGAGATGGCTGCGCTGGTGTTCTATATGATATATAACACATGGGTTGTCTACATCATGCGTGTCGACGTGATGTGGGCATGGACGGCGGAGATTGTCTACGGGTCGCTGATGTTTGCCTTTTGCGGGGCGTACATGCGCCGAGGCTCATGGCGCAGACGCTCCATATGACGCTGCTTACCGAAGCACTACCTTCTGTGTGTCGGCGCCTTGCTTGCGGATGTAGACGCCTCTTTCCGGATGGATTACTTTCCTGCCCTGCAGGTCAAACCATTCGTCGGCGGCATTGTCGGCGGCAATCTCGGAGACTGCCCCGTTGCCGTCTCTGAAAGGGTCGAGGGCTGCGGTAGGACGTCCCTCGGAGAAAGCTCCCATAGAGTATGCGTCCCATCCTATGTTGTTGTAATACGCCGGTTTCCATTTCCCGTCGGTTTCCGGCTCCCAATAGAAGATTCCGGCACATTGCGGGATTGCCTCCATACGCTTGAGTAAATCCTGCATCACGGTGCGCGCCCGTTTGGGGTCGTAGGTGCTGTAGCCGGTCTCGCATATCATCACGGGTACATTGTAGAGTTTGCCCAGAGTGGCGACACTGTTGGCTGCGTTGGCATTGCTTACGGCGTCGTCGACGTTGCTGTTCCACTGCTCATAGTCGGGGTAGTGGGAAAGTCCGATGATGTCGAATTTCGCTCCGGCGGCGGTGATGTCTTTGAAAAACCAGCCGTCCCAACTGCCTGCATTATAGGCGTTGGCGATGTGCAGAATCACCTTTGCGTTACGGAATACGCTTTTGACAGCGTCGTATCCGGCATTGTTGAGCGCCACGTAATTGGCATATCGTTCTGTCCCGCTCTTGTCCCAATCAATTTTGCCTGTAGGCCATAGCATTCCGTTGTTGGTCTCGTTGCCCACCTGCACCCATCGAGGTTCGATGCCCTCATCTTTGAGTGCTTGGAGCACATCGGCGGTGTGGTTGGCAACAGCCGTTTTCAGTTCGTCGAGCGACATATTTTTCCAGAGAGCCGGAGTCGTCTGTACGCCCGGATCCACGAAAAAGTCACTGTAGTGGAAGTCGACCATGATGTCAAGCCCATTGCCGTGCGCCCTTTTGGCTTTTTCCACCACATCGGCTTTGTCGGAATAGGCGCCATAACCGATAGTGGCAGGGTCGACCCACACGCGCAGGCGTATGGCAGACATACCGATTTCCTTCATTAGAGCGAAGATGTCGGTTTCACGGCCGTTTGTGTTGTAAAACTTCACACCGTCGTTTTCCATCTCGGTGCACCAGCTGATGTCTGCGCCGCGCACTAATGCGTTGGCCTTCGTCGAGTTGAGGGTCAATATCAACAACGCTAATATAAACAAGCGATTCATAGGAATGGTTTTTGTGAATAATGTCGGTGCAAAGTTATAAAAAAGGTTTTTATGCCAGATGCGGATTTGCAAGAAACATAGTCTAAAGAAACAAATTATGATGAATCCTATGCACGCTTATTTCATTAGAATCGCTGCCGCTACTTGGAGTTTTGCTGGACAGCAATATTTGATAATATAGGCTGCGGTTCGGAAGGGCAAAATCAAATAAATTTGTTTTGCTCTTCTCTCACCTTGCACTATCTTTTGATAATATAGGCTGCGGTTCGGAAGAGCAAAATCAAATAAATTTGTTTTGCTCTTCTCTTACCTTGCACTATCTTTTGATAATATAGGCTGCGGTTCGGAAGAGCAAAATCAAATAAATTTGTTTTGCTCTTCTCTTACCTTGCACTATCTTTGTCCTTGAAAAATATTGAGATATGGAAATATCCGAACTTTGCGGACTGCTGATGCCGGCAGCCCGCGTTGCGGCATTGGGTAAATGCTTTAAAGATAAAAAGATAAAGAGAATCAAACTTGACGGGCTTGTTGGTTCGGCTCCATCAGTCGTGTTCTCGCAGTTGCCTCGATTGAAGCAGCCTTATCTTGCAGTTGCCAACGATATGGATGAGGCGGGATATTTATATAGTGACCTGTGCCAGATTTTAGGTGAACAGGCGGCTTTACTTTTCCCGTCGGGCTATAAACGCGACATCAAATATGGTCAGGAGGACGCTCCGTCGCAGATTCTGCGTGCGGAGGTGCTTAGCCGATGGGACGACCCTCAGTTGCGCGTTGTGGTCACATATCCTGAGGCGCTTGCCGAAAAGGTGGCTATGCGTCAGCAATTGATCGACAGCACATTGTCGTTCCGTCGTGGCGGCACAGCCGACTTGACGGCGACGGCGCAGCGTCTGCGCGACTTTGGCTTTGTGACGGTCGATTACGTGTACGAGCCGGGGCAGTTTGCCGTGCGTGGCTCCATCCTTGATATTTTTTCATTCACCAATGAGCAGCCCTACCGTATCGACTTTTTTGGCGACGACATCGAAAGCATTCGCACGTTCAATATAGAAACGCAGTTGTCGGAGCGGTCGGTCGATGAGATTACGGTGGTCAATAATTTGTCTACCGGCGCAGGCGGCGGCGAGTCGTTGCTGCGGTTTGCAGGAGCCGACACGGTGTTGCTGATTCACGACCGCGAATGGTTGCGGCAGCGTGTGCGTGCCGTGGCGGAGGAAACGTTGTCGGAAAGTGCGTTGATTGCCGATGAGGGCGACAAGCATGCTATGGACAATGTGGTCGACGCCGAGCAGTTCTGCTGCGACATCGACAGCCACCGCTATGCCGACTATGCGGTTAGCAACCGTGGCGACTACGATGCCGCTTTGACTTTTGACACATCGTTGCAGGGCGTGTTCCACAAAAATTTCGACATCATCAGTTCCACGTTCCGTCAGTTTGAGTCGGACGGCTACAAAATATACATACTTTCCGACAGCGAGCCTCAGTTTGAACGTCTGCGCTCTATCTTCGACGACCGAAAGGACGATATCCGCTTCACGCCGGTGCTGCGCACGCTTCATGAGGGATTTGTAGACAACGAGCGTAAGATTTGTGCGTTTACCGACCATCAGATTTTTGAACGCTTCCATAAGTACACGCTCAAGAGCGACCGTGTGCGTTCGGGCAAGTTGGCACTGTCGCTGAAGGAGTTGTCGCAGATAGAGGTGGGCGACTTTATTGTGCATGTCGACCACGGAGTGGGACGCTTTGGCGGGTTGGTGCGCACTGCCGTCAACGGAAAGATGCAGGAGATGATAAAACTCACGTATCTCAACGATGATAAGATTTTTGTGTCGATTCATTCGCTCCACAAACTGGCAAAATACCGTGGCAAGGAGGGTGTGCCTCCGAAGCTCAACAAACTTGGGTCGGGGGCGTGGAACAGGGTGAAGGAGCGCACGAAGTCGAAACTCAAAGACATCGCGCGCGACCTTATCCAGCTTTATGCCGCACGCCGCAAGGAGAAGGGATTCGCATATTCGCCCGACGGATATCTGCAGCATGAGCTTGAGGCTTCGTTTATCTATGAGGACACGCCCGACCAGCTGAAGGCGACGGAGGCGGTGAAGGCCGACATGGAGAGCGAACGCCCGATGGACCGCCTGGTGTGTGGCGATGTGGGATTCGGCAAGACGGAAGTGGCGATACGCGCAGCGTTTAAGGCTGCTACCGACGGCAAGCAGACCGCTGTGCTTGTGCCCACCACGGTGCTGGCTTATCAGCATTTCACTACGTTCTCAGAACGCTTGAAGGACTTTCCCGTGTGTGTCGACTATCTCAGCCGTGCGCGTAAGCCGAAAGACGTGAAGCGCATCCTTGAGGAATTGAAGGAAGGTAAAATAGACATAATCATAGGCACTCACAAACTTATCGGAAAGACGGTGCAGTTCAAAGACTTGGGGTTGCTCGTGGTTGATGAGGAACAGAAATTCGGCGTCGGTGTGAAGGAAAAACTGAAACAGCTGAAGGTGAACGTGGACACGCTTACAATGTCGGCTACGCCGATTCCGCGCACGCTGCAGTTCTCATTGATGGGCGCGCGCGACCTCAGCGCCATCAACACGCCGCCGCGCAACCGCTATCCGATTATAACCAATGTCACTGCCCTCGATGACGAAATACTGCGCGAGGCAATCAATTTTGAGCTGGCGCGTGGCGGACAGGTGTTTATTGTAAACAACCGCATCGAGCAGCTGTTCGACCTTGAGAGCCGGGTGCGCCGTCTGGTGCCCGACGCCCGCACTGTGGTGGGGCATGGACAGATGGCGTCCGACAAGCTGGAGCAGACAATCATCGACTTCGCCGCGCATCAGTACGACGTGCTGCTTGCCACCACAATCATTGAAAGCGGCATCGATATGCCGAATGTCAACACCATCATAATCAACAATGCGCAGAATTTCGGTTTGTCGGAACTGCATCAGTTGCGTGGACGGGTGGGGCGTAGCAACCGCAAGGCGTTCTGCTATCTGCTTGTGCCGCCTGAAGCCGCGCTCACACCGGTGGCGCGTCGCCGTCTGCAAGCCATCGAGAGCTTCTCCGACCTCGGCAGTGGCATACATATCGCCATGCAGGACCTCGACATCCGCGGCGCCGGAAACCTGCTCGGAGCCGAGCAGAGCGGCTTTATCGCCGACCTCGGCTATGAGACGTATCAGAAAATTCTCAAAGAGGCGGTGCTTGAATTGAAGACGGAGGAATTTGCCGACACCTTCGCCGACGAGCATCAAGACTCCGCCAACGCCGAATATGCCAACGACTGTACCATCGAGAGCGACCTCGAAATCCTCTTTCCGGCATCCTACGTGCCTCAGGAGAGCGAGCGCATACTCCTGTACCAGGAACTCGACAACATGGAGCGGCAGGAGGATGTCGACGCCTTCTGCAAGCGGCTTGAAGACCGTTTCGGAGCGATTCCCGACCAGGCGCGCGAGTTGATTCTTGTGGTCACGTTGCGCAGGCTTGCCCGCCGTCTCGGCATTGAGAAAATCGTGTTGAAGCAGGGGCACATGACAATGTTTTTCGTTTCGTCGGAAAATGCGGCCTACTATCAGTCGCCGGCATTCGGACGCATCCTGACTTATCTGCAGCAGAATGTGCGCATAGCCAACCTCAATGAGCACAACAACCGCAGGTCGATGCGCATCGACGGCATCAAGACCGTGCGCGAAGCCACCGACGTTGTGCGCCACATCCTCGATCTCCCCGTATGCGATTAGACGTGTAGCGCCTTTCCGTGAAATCCATGCGGAATAGGCGATGGAGGGGAAAGCACACTGTCGCTGAACAAGGAGCTTATACACAAACTATGCTGATGGCAAGGCATCATAAAATAGCTAAACTTTCCGACGAAGATTTTATGGTACGCAATGACGAAGTCGGGAAAGAAACTCATTGGCGATGAGTCCAAACTTCTTGAAGACCACTGAAAGGCGAATAAGGAAATCCTCACTCGCCATTTCTATGATATGTCAAATATGATGTCAAGGAATGAAGGCGTGTGGTTGGCGAATGGTTGGGTGAAGGTCTTTCTTTGGATTTTCTTGCCGTGTCTGCTGTACACAATATTCTCGATTGTCTATTTTGTCGCATCATACATAGACAAGTAAGCTGAGGATGGGGTGATGTGGAGTCACCTCATCCTTTTGCCTTTTATAGCCTATACTACTTTTCTTCCCTATTTTCCAAGAGACTTGAACATCTTGGTGATGCACTTTTTCTTCTGTTCCATGTTCGGGTGAACATAGAGATTAAGGGTTGTTGTAATATTGGCATGACCGAGCAGTACGCTTACGGTCTTGTAGTCGCAGTTGCTCTCAATGCAGCGCGTAGCAAAACTGTGGCGTAGTCCGTGGTATTTCAACCGAGGAATGTCGAGTCGTTTCATCAAGCGATGATAGTAGTTGCGGTAAGTGCGTGGCTCTGTAGGCTTTTCCTCATTAGTCAGTACATAGAAGTCTGCATTGACTACCTTTTTTAGTGGCTTCACCATAGCTAAAAGTTCCTTGTTCATAGGTATCTCGCGGTATGAGTTTTTGGTCTTTGGCGTGTTTGTAATCAACTCTGTGTGCTTGTGTTCATCATTCACAATGTAGATACGCTCAATGGTACGATTCACGGTGATAGTACCATTGTAGGTGTTGATGTCCGACCACTTCAAGCCGCAAATCTCGCCGATGCGCAATCCAGTGGTTAAACTGATGTATATGCCAAGGTTGCGGAACGTGAAGTTTTGCTTGATAAAATCGAGTATCTTTTTATGGTGTGTCACCGTAAGCACTTCAATTTCTTTGTTCGCCTCTGCCGTGGGGTACTTGATGTCCCACTCGCAATAGTTAATCCACTCGTTCTTCACTCCAAACTTCATCACCATTTTCAAGACAATAAGGATGTCCTTCACCGTCTTAATGCTTAGACCGCCATTCAGTTTCTTCAAAACGAACTCCTGCACAAGTTTCTCACTCAGAGCCTCACAATCGCCAAATGATGGCAGAATGTGGTTCTCCAAAACTAACACATAAGCAGCGTATGTAGACTGCTTAACGTAGCGTTGCTTGTCTATTTTCCAAGCCAACGCAATTTCTCTAATTGTTTTTGTTGTCATTGTAATCCTTAATTTTGATGGTGTACATAATAATTAGAGAAAATTGACCTCTGATGTCCCAAATCTCAGATTCCCGGAGTTTCAGGGGGAGTGGGA
>UMHT01049616.1_pt1 | contig 11371 bp, 9 predicted proteins | sample 1965601 | NCBI WGS metagenome assembly UMHT01 (sample SAMEA4836105, study PRJEB28245) | human gut metagenome | biome: gut microbiome; material: fecal sample | place: Denmark | collected 2008 | reverse complement strand
ACCGGATGCCGCCCAGCTGGCCTTTGAGGTTGACGCACGGATACGCACGTCCGGTGCTGAGCACGAATCTGCCGCCTGCGGCCTGCAGCTTTTTGATGGCTTTTACCACCTTCTGACGCGGCTTGCCCTCGCCAAAGGGCACCAGTGTGTTGTCGTAATCGCTTGCCAGAATCTTATATTGCATTCTATTCTCCCCTATGGAACTGAGTTTTGTACCAGTATACCATACTTTTTTAAAATTGGGGTGCATTTGGGCATAAAAATAAGGCTACTGCACAGAATTCCATGCAATAGCCTTATTTTGTTTCACGATGCCGTTTTCTTTGCAGCTTCTTCTCGGGATCACGCAAACACGGCCACGACCACCTGCATTGCCACGCCGAGGAATGCGCCTGCACCCCATGTCAGACCGGTGATGAACAGGTTCTGCTTCCACGAAGGATTGGTGCGCCACAGCACCGCAAGGCCCACGCCTGCACCGGTGCAAAGGCCCGCCACCAGACTGGAAAAGCGCAGAGCACCTTCCACATACAGCTGGGTCAGCAGCACGCTGGCGGCGCAGTTGGGGATCAGGCCCACCAGCGCAGCCACTACCGGCTGGAAGAAGCCCATGCTGCCCAGAAGGTCTGCAAACACATCTTCGCCCACGCCTTCCACGATCAGGCCGAACACCAGACTGAACGCAAAAATGAACACAAAGATCTCCAGCGTATGGCGCAGGGCCGCTTTCCAGATGGGGGCGGGCTTGCCCTCTTCGTCGCTGTGCTCCTCGTGACAGTCCACCTCGTCGGCATGGCCGGTGTAGCCACCGCGCAGCGATTTGGGCAGCACGCCGCGCAGCACAAAATCCAGCACAAAGCCCACCACAATGGCGTATACCACCTTGATGACCATGAGCACAGCCAGCTTATCCCAGTAGGCCGGCATGGATACCAGCAGCGGGATGGCTTCGTCGCTGGTGGCAAGGTAGACGGCCATCAGGGTGCCCAGTGTGATGACGCGGGAGGAGTAGAAGTTGGACGCAATGGCCGAAAAGCCACACTGCGGCACACAGCCCAGCACCGCGCCCGGAATCGCGCCCCAGCGCCCGCCGCCTGCCAGCAGTGCTTCAATGCGCTCACCGTGGCGGGTCTCGATATACTCGATCAGAAGATAAGCCAGAAACAGGAAGGGCAGCATCTTGGCGGTATCCACCAGAGATTCGCCCAGAACATCCAGAAACAGTTCCATATACGCTCCTAAAAACGACCGTTCGTCGCTTCATTTTAGTAAATTGCAAATTGGTTGCATTTTTGAACAGGGATGATTATACACGATATTCTCTCCAATTGCAATACCAAAATGCAAATTAGTTGCAAATTTATTTTTGCAGTATTTTTGAAGCCTGTGCCGCAGCGGTGACATTGCCCATAACAGAAAGGACCCCAGAAAAATCCGCAGACTTTTCCGGGGTTCCGTAAAAACTATTTTAAATATCAGCCCTTCATCGGTACAAAGCCCACAAGGTCTTTTACCACCTCGCCGCCGATGATCAGGCCGGCCACCGAGGGTACAAAGGCATTGGAGCCCGGCACCGAACGGCGCTGGGTGCACTTGCGCTGGGTGCCCGGAGGGCAGATGCAGTGATTCTTGCAGCTGATGTCGTCATCCTCGATGGGGGTCATGGCAGGCTCCTTGGAGTAGACCACCTTCAGGTGCTTGATCCTGCGCTTGCGGCACTCGGTGCGCATCACCTTAGCCAGCGGGCAGACCGAGGTCTTGTAGATATCGGTCACTTCAAAGCGGGTCGGGTCCATCTTGTTGCCTGCGCCCATGGAGCAGATAATGGGAGTGCCCACCTCCTTGCACTTCATCACAAGGGCCAGCTTGCCGGTGACGGTGTCAATGGCATCCACCACATAGTTGTACTGGGTAAAGTCGAACTGGTCCTGTGTTTCCGGACCAAAGAAGCACCGGTGGGTGGTCACCCTGATGTCCGGGTCAATGTCGTGGATGCGCTGCGCAGCCACATCTACCTTATATTGCCCTACCGTGCTGCGGGTGGCAATGATCTGGCGGTTGAGATTGGTCAGGCAGATCTTATCATCATCGATCAGATCCAGTGCCCCCACGCCGCTGCGCGCCAGCGCTTCCACCGTGTAGCCGCCCACGCCGCCGATGCCGAACACCGCCACGCGGGAATTGTGCAGTTTTTCCATAGCTTCCGCGCCCAGCAGCAACTGCGTGCGGGAATACTGATTTTGCATTTTGTTCTCCTTGTTACTTTTCCACTCTCGTAATGGTGCCGCCGCCCAGCACGGTGTCGCCCTGATACAGCACCACGGCCTGACCGGGCGTAGGGGCGCGCTGGGGCTGGTCAAATTCCAGCCGGAAGCCGCACTCCGCCGGGTAGACGGTGGCGGCCTGCTCCACCTGATGGTACCGGGTGCGGGCTGTGACCCGCAGCGGCCCGGTCAGCTCCGGAATGGCGATCCAGTTCACCTCGTCCGCATACACGATGCGGTCGAACAGCATCTCCTCCGGCCCTACCGTGACGGTGTTTGCCTGCATGTCCTTGCCGCAGACGTACACAGGTGCCCCCATGGCAAGGCCCAGCCCCTTGCGCTGGCCGATGGTGTACCGCACCGCGCCGTTGTGGGTGCCCACCACCCTGCCGCTCTCGTCCAGAAAATCACCTGCCGGGTAGTGTTTGCCGGTGAAGTCCTCCATAAAGCGGGCATAGTCGCCATCCGGCACAAAGCAGATGTCCTGACTGTCGTGCTTGCGGGCATTGACGAATTTGTGCTGCTCCGCAATCTCGCGCACCTCGGTCTTGTGCAGGCCGCCCAGCGGCAGGCGGATATGCGCCAGCTGCTCCTGGGTGAGGTTGTAGAGCACGTAGCTCTGGTCCTTGCCCTCGTCCAGCCCCTTTTTGAGCAGGAAACGGCCGGTGGCCTCGTCCTGCTCCACCCGGGCATAGTGGCCCGTGACCACATACTCCATGCCGTGTGCCCGGGCCCAGTCCAGCAGATGGCGGAACTTCATATATTTATTGCAGTCGATGCAGGGGTTCGGCGTGCCGCCCGCCTCATACACGCGGACGAATTTTTCAATGATCTGTTCCCGGAAGTCGGCCGTGAAATCCAGCACCTCGTACGGGATATCCATGGCATACGCCACCTCTGCCGCGTCCTCGATGTCCTTTTCCGAGCAGCAGGTGTGAAAGCCGGACTGTCCCAGCGTTTCGTTGCGGGTGAGCCGCATGGTGATGCCGGTGCAGTCATAGCCTGCCTGCTGCATGAGCCATGCCGCCACCGAGCTGTCCACGCCGCCGCTCATGGCAATGAGGGCACGCGGCTTTGAATCAGGGGTCTGTGTGGTCATAAGTTCTCCTTTGGTGCATTCAACACACTAAAACAGTAGTATAATAGTAACTCTGAAAAAAGAGCTTGTCAAGACGCAGCGAGCTGCTGCACTGCGGCCAGCAGGGCTTGCCGCTCGTTGGGATATTCTTCCCGGATCACACCGTCCAGCAGCGCTTCCAGCACTTTGCGGATGCCCGGCCCCGCCGGGACGCCTGCCGCCATCAGGTCGCGGCCATTCACAGCCAGCTGGCTGACGCGGCAGCATACGCCGTCCGTGTCCAATTGTTCGGCCAATTCGGAAAGTGCAGCAAAATCAGCCGCGTGTTCCGGCTGCAGGGCTGTGCCCAGTGCTGCCAAACGCTGCACGGTACACAAGTTATATTTGCCCAGTAGTCGGCGGGCGTAGATAGTAAAGTCGGGTGTGACGGTAGTTTCTCTGAGGACCGTCCGCTGGGGTGGGACCCTGTTGCCGAAGGCAATAGGGCGGGCGATGGAATGGCCTGCAACGGCAACGACTGCCGCCTGCGGCGGAAACAAGGAGTTGCTGTTGGAGCAGCGGCCAGCAGGATGCGAGTGCTGCTCAAAGCACGAAGCATCCGCTGGGTGCCGCAACCCGTACTCGTGTCCGAAGAGAAAGCTACCGTCACGCCTTCTGGCTTCCCGCACCAACACCGCCGCCTCTTCAATCAAGGCATTGGAGCAGCGCAGGCGCTTGAGTGTGCGGCGGATGCCGTCCTCGCCAAGGCTGTACAGCAGCGCCGCCAGCCGGATGGGCAGGTTTTCTGCACCCGCCGGGCAGGCATCCACCACCGGCTTTGCCGCCGCCAGTGCCTCCGATGAAAGCTCCGGCAGAATAACAAGCAGTATTTTTTTGTCAAGATATGCCGCAGGGGCGGGTGCGGCCAGCAGTTTAGCAAGCTCTTCCTCGATGCGCTCCACCGATACGCAGTCCAGATGGGCACACAGCTCCTGTGCCGCCTGCGCCGTGGGCGGGTCGATGGCAAAGCCAAACCGGGCTGCGAAGCGGTACAGCCGCAGGATGCGCAGCGCGTCCTCGGTGAACCGCTGGCGGGGCACACCCACCGCCCGTACGATGCCGCTTTGCAGGTCGGCCTGCCCGCCAAAGGGGTCCACAAGGCCCTCTTTTTCATTGTAGGCCATGGCGTTGATGGTAAAATCCCGCCGGGCCAGATCCTCCCGCACATCCGGCACAAAGTGCACCTCGTCCGGGTGGCGGCCATCCGTGTAGGTGCCTTCTGTACGGAAGGTGGTGATCTCGTAAAGGACACCGCTCTGCTTCACCGTTACCGTGCCGTGCTGCAGGCCGGTGGGGATGCACCGCTGCGCGCCGAACAGCTCCATCACCTGCTGCGGCAGAGCACTGGTGCACAGGTCCCAGTCGTGCGGTGTAAGGCCCAGCAGACTGTCCCGCACGCAGCCGCCCACCACGTAGGCTGCATAGCCCGCCCTGTGCAGGGTGTCCAGCAGCTCTGCCGCACCCTCGTCCATCCGGATGGTCATGGCTGTGCCTCCTCGTACTGCAGGGTGATGCTTTTGCCGTCAAAGCCGCACTCCGCCGCCGGGAAGATGTTCTGTGCCTGCGCGGCATACTCCTCCGGGTCGGTGATCATGGGGGAATAATGGGTCAGCCAAAGCCGCTTTGCCCTCGCCTGCGCGGCAAGGGATGCGCTCTGCCCAAAGGTGCTGTGCCCCCACTGACGGGCCTGGTCTTCCTGCTCCGGAAGGGCATAGGTGGCATCGCATATCAGCAGGTCTGCGTCATGCGCCGCCTGCAAATAATACGGGCAGGGGGCCGTATCGCCGGAAAATACCACGCTCAACCCCTTGCGCGGGGCGCCCAGCACCTGCGCAGGCTGCACCGTTCTGCCCTCCACGGCAACGCTCTGCCCTTTCTGCAGCATCTTCCATTGCTGCACCGGCACCCCCAGCGCCCGGGCCTGCTCCGGCGAAAATTTGCCTGCACGGGGCAGCTCCAGCCGGTAGCCAAGGCTTTTTACCCGGTGCTTTGTGGCAAACGGCACCAGCCGCGCACCGGCAGGCCAGCCCTCACTCAGCGCATCCAGCGCCAGCGGCTGGCCCGGCATAAGCACCTGCGGCTTCACCGGATAGGGTAGCGGGCCGGTCAGTGCCCGCACCGCCGCCCAGATATCCGGCAGGCCCTCCGGACCCAGCAGCGCAAGCGGCCTTGTGCGGCCCTGCGCCCCCAGAGTCTGCAAAAGGCCCGGCAGACCAAAGATGTGGTCGCCATGGTAGTGGGTCAGGCAGATGGCATCTGCCCGCATCAGGTTCACGCCCGCACGGCGCGCTGCCGCCTGCGTGCCCTCGCCGCAGTCCCACAGCAGGCCGTGGCCGCCGCAGGCAGCAAACGCCGCCGAGAGTGCCCGGTCCGGCAGCGGCATGGTAGCAGCGGTGCCCAGCAGTGTGATGGTCAGCATAAAGATCGTTCTCCCTGTACAATGTATCTCTTAAGGTTTTATTGTACCACAGCCGGGCCGGTTGCACAATCACTGCTGGCCGCGCATAGCATGGGCCAGCACAGCAAAAAGGAGGCAGCGGGATGAGACGCAAAAAAGGGGATCCTTTTTCCGGCAGGCCGCACAGCGGCCTTGGATGGGTGCTGCTGCTCGCCGCACTGGCCCTGTTTCTGCTGGCCGGTGTGCCCGGCTGCATGGCCCAGCGGATGGCGTGGTCTGCCCGGGGAACGATGATCTTTCTGCCCAGCGGGTTTTGAAAAAATGGGAGCATCCTGCTGCACAGAACGCTCCCATTTTTCTTTTTACTTTCCATCCGAATAGGGCAGCTGGCCGGTCAGGGTCAGCGTTTCGGCAAGCTCGTCCTCCGAGCGGAACCGCCACGCCGCCGCTCCCACGGCCACATAGCAGGCATCGGCACGACCCTCCGGTGTAACGGCAAGGATCATCGTTTCACCGTCGCCCACCGCCGTTACCATGCCATCCGCACTTACAGTTGCCACGCCCGGATTGCTGCTGATCCATGTCATCGTTCCGTTTTTGGTGCCTGCAGCCTGCGCGGTCAGCTTCTGACTGGCTCCCACTGCCTGCAGCAGCATGGCGTTTTTGCTCATCTGCACCCGTCCGATCTCCGATGTGACCGTTACCGTGCAGCGCAGCACCTGCCCGGCTGTGGTCAGTGCGCTGATGACGGCCTTGCCGGACCCCTGCGCCTTTACGGTACCGTTTGTGCTTACCGATGCCACCGCCGGGTTGCTGCTGACCCACTGCCGCACATAGGTAAACCCGCCTTTGTTCTGTTCCAGCTTCAGCTGTTTCGTCGGGGCAGGCTCCTGCTCTGTAATGGTAAGCGTCAGATCGCTGGTGTTCAGCACCAGGCGGCTGGCTGTGCTTTTGCGCACCGTGATGGTACAGGTGGTCTTTTCGCCGCGCTCATTGCGGGCCGTGACGGCCGCAGTGCCCTCGGCATAGCCGGTCACCTTGCCAGTGCCGTCCACCGATGCCACTGCCGGATCACTGGAAGTCCAGATCAGAAAGAAGTAGTCGTTGGGTGCCTGCACATTCAGGTAGGCCACCGGGGCCGGGTCTCCTTCGGTGATATCCAGCGTCAGTTCGGCAGTGTCCAATGTCATGCCGCTGTCCGGCAGCGGCTGCTCCTGCGCAGCATAGGCCGACAATGCCCCGGCTGCAAACAGTTCTGCGCACAGCACCACTGCACAAACACACGCTTTGAACCCCTGCTTCATGGGCTTTGCCCTCCCCGCCTGCTTTGCTGCAAGATCCTTTAAATATTCCTGTCTCCGTATTATTTTACACGCAGTGCAAAACCGGGTCAAGTTTTTTGCCCATTCTGCCGGGCAGCTGAGCCTTATTTTGTGGAGAATAATAAAATCCGCTTTTCAATTTTGTACAAAACGCCGCCGCACCCGGCAAACCGGATGCGGCGGCGCTGTTCTGCTTTTGAATTTTCAGCTTAGTAGTTGATCTTTTTCAGCTCAAAGTAGCTCTGCGGATGTGCGCACACCGGGCACTTGAGCGGTGCGGACTTGCCGATATAGGTGTAGCCGCAGTTCCGGCACTGCCATACCTGCTGCTCCTCGCGGGCAAAGACCTTGTTGTTTTTCAGGTTTTCGGCCAGCGCACGGTAGCGCTCCTCGTGCTCCTTCTCGATCTGTGCCACCATGGTGAACAGTGCTGCGATCTGAGGGAAGCCCTCTTCTTTGGCCTCCTTGGCCATGCGGGGGTACATCTCGGTCCACTCGTCGTGCTCACCGCCTGCTGCCATGTCCAGACAAGTCAGGGTATCGGGGATCGCGCCGCCGCACAGCAGCTTGAACCAGATCTTTGCGTGCTCCTTCTCATTGCCGGCGGTCTCCTCAAAGATCGCGGCCAGCTGCTCGTAGCCTTCTTTTTTTGCCATGCTGGCAAAGAAGGTGTACTTGTTGCGTGCCTGGCTCTCGCCTGCAAACGCTTCCATCAGATTTTTCTCGGTTTTGGTACCCTTCAGTTCCATGATGCTCTCCTTTCAAAAACGGATCTTCTGTCAGGATCGACCGATCCCGGCTCTATCATTCAGCCCGGCGGTAATTTTTTCGCCTGCGGCTCAGGTTCTGAACAGAGTATACCATATTTTTTGATGGAAATCAAGAATAATTCCTATTTATTCTGAGAACATTTCTCAGTTATGCTGTTTCAGTGCACACACAGCAATACTCAGGGCGCTCCACGCTGCCTGATACATCAGCACCGTTGCCACCGAAAGCTCCCAGATGCTGCCTGCACTGGTGAGCAGCGCTGCAATGATAATGGAGAACAGCACCGAGACCATCTGTACCGTGGTGGCGCTGCTCTCGGCGTTCTGGGCCTGATCCGCAGCCTGAAGGCCGCCGGTCAGGCTGGCAAACGCCTTGAGATGGATCATGCAGCAGGTGTCCTCCGGGTCTTTCGGTGCGGCCTTGATGGCGTTGCACTGCTCCTGATCCAGCACGGTGATCATGCCTTCCGGCAGGCGGTATGCTTCGGTAATGTGGTGTGCAGTCAGACTGGGGTCCTGGCATGTGACCAGCAGGCGGATGTTCTCCTTTTGCAGCACGGCAAGGCCGCGGGCCACATTGCGCCCGCCCACATATTTCAGCACGAACATAGCGTGCAGATTGCCGGACACAGCCAGATACAAAATTTGCAGCTCGCCGTTCTTCGAGTGCTGCATCTCGTATTCCTCGTCCGGCAGTGGCACGCCCTCCTGCTCCAGATAGCGGCGGGTACCAATGAGGATGCGGTTGTTATCGCACCAGGCGGAAAAGCCCAGCCCATGGTGCTGCTCCAGATCCTTGACCGGGAACAGGATGTCTGTGCGTTCCTCAACGATCTGGCGGAACAACCCCTTCAGGGTGCCGTGGCTCTCGTTCAACACGCTGGCCGCGTACAGGATGGCGCGGTCGATGCGGCCGCCCTTGAAGATGCGGATATCCTCCAGCTGTGCGCTGTCGGCGGTGAACAGGTCGTCTGCATCGATCTGCAGCGTATCAATGCCGCCCAGCTGCTCAATGGCCTGCCAACCGGGCACGACTGCGCCCACAGCCGCAGCCGCACGCTGCAGCCGTAGCGAGGCAACGCCCGCAATCAGGGTAGAAGAAAGCGGTGCGCCCATGCACAGCACAGCTGCCATGGCAGCCGCAGCTTTGTTCCAGCCGGCACCTGCCAGCAGGAACAGCACGCCGCTGAGCAGGGCAACGCCCAGCAGGATGTACGAAACTTTGCGTGCACGGCGCTCGCTTGCGCGTTCGCTCAAGCTCTGCTCCACAAAGCCGTCAGCTTCCTTCATCGGGCGGCTCAGCAGCACCCAGGGGTCCTTCTGTTCCAGATCCCGTGCAAGGGCGCGCAGTAGGTCTTTGTCCTTGGCGCGGTAAGCGCCCTCGAACTCCACACCATTGGTCACCAGCTCATAGCCGCCCTTGACAGCAGCCAGCATCACCCGGCTGCCCAGCAGCGCAAGGAACAGCCCCAGCGCGGCCATGCCGCTGAGCAGCGAGATGCCGGTGGTGCCGCGGTAAACATTTGCGTTCAGCATGGCTGTGACCGCCTGCACCAGCGCTGCCACTGCGGCCAGCGCCGGCATCGTCTCGGAAGAAGACCGTCCGCGCAGGCCGTTCAGGCCGTCGCGCAGCACCGGGAAGCCCACGCACAGGCTTGCTGCCAGCAACAGCAGGTTTGCACCATAGAATGCCGCCGGGGCAGCATCCGGGTCCAGCGCCGCCATGGCGGGCAGCAGCCCATCCGACACCAAACCAAAATGCAGCAGCACCACAGCCAGAATGCCGCCCAGCACGCAGCGCAGCGTCAGCTCTGCGCTCATGCGGTGCAGCTTATCCGCCGTGGCCTCCGGCTCGGGCAGCTCCGTTTCAGCATGTTCCTCCGGAGACACCGCGTCCTCCGCCTCAGCTTTCAGTTCCGGCTGTGGCACAGCGGATGCCTTCTCCGATGCCTGCTGCGGCTCTTCGCCGTCCAGCGGCAGCAGCGGCAGGCTCATGGTGTCCTCTTTTGCGGCAGGCTCCTCTGCCGGGGCCAAAGGTGCCTGCGGTGCGTCCTCGCTCTGCGCCTTGCCAAAGAAATCGGCCACCGGCTGCTTTTCCGGCTGCGGCACAGGTTCCGGCTGCAGCTCCGGTGCCGTCTCCTTTACCGCTGCAAACACAGCCGCGGGCAGCGGTGCACCGGACGGTTTCTTTTTGCTTTCAGCCAGTTCAGTTTCTGCTGCCGGGGCTGCTTCGGCCCTCGGTGCAGGCTTTTCCGGCTTCTGGTCGCTCAGGCCGTTGATCATCGCCTTGAGCTGTGCCATCTCCTGCTGCTCCTGCTCTTCCTGCGGCAGCAGCACCTCCGGCGCATTCTTGGGGTGCCGGAGAGGCTTTGCCGTGCTATGCTGCTCTGCGGGTCTTGCCGCCGGGACAGCGCTCTGCCGGGGTGTTTCCGGCTTCACTGCCGCCGGGGGTTCCGCCGTTTGCGGTGCAGATTTTTCCTCCGGCTTTTTGGCGGGTGCTTCCGGCTGTGCATCCTCTGCTTCCTTCTCCAGAAAAGGCCACGGGGCCAGTTCCTGTTCCGGGTCTGCCTCCGGCCTCAGCATCAGTTCCAGATCCGCTTCCGGTTCCGGCTGCGCATCCTCACCCAGCCGCACCTCACCGGTAGGCATTTCCTGCGGCTGCTCTGCTGCAGCTTCGTCAGTCTCCTGCTTTTCCTTACCACGGCCAAACAGGCCAAACCGTTTCTGCGGCTTTTCCTCCGGCTGGTTTTCGTCCCTCCGGGTCATCTCCTCCGGGATATCCACCGCCGTGGTGCTGAAAAAGGAGCGGAACTTTTCATCCGGGGTCATTTCCCGGCCATTATTTTTATCTTTCGGCATTCTAGTCCCTCCTGTAATTCAAATTGAGGTTCCGGCCCGAATGCCGGATCATGCCTGCTGTGCTGCGCGCTGGGACTGGATCTCGTACAGAATAATGCCCGCAGCCACCGACACGTTGTAGCTGTCCACACCGGTGCCCGGTGCTGCCATATCCAGCCGCACCACACCGTCGCACAGCTTTTTCACCAGCTGCGAAACACCGCTGCCCTCGCTGCCCAGCACCAGTGCAATGGGGCCGGTCAGGTTGTTCCTGCGCAGAGACACGCCGTCCATATCGGCGCAGTAGACGAACACACCCTGCTCCTTCAGGCGGCGGATGGTCTCGCCGATGTTGGCCACACGAGCCACCGGCAGGCGTTCTGCGGCACCTGCGCTGGACTTGATGACGGTAGGCGTGACCGATGCGCCGCCGCGCTTTGGAATCACGATGCCATGCGCACCGCACAGCAGAGCACTGCGCATCACGGCACCCAGATTGTGCGGGTCTTCAATGCCATCGCTCAGCACCAGAAAAGGTGCCTCGCCCTTGTCCTTGGCTGCTGCCATCAAGTCGTCTACCGTCACGTATTCGATCTCGCTGGCAAATGCCGCCACACCCTGATGGCTCTCGGTGCCGGTCATCAGGCGCAGCTTGTTGGGGT